>Ga0272448_1003158_pt1 | contig 19844 bp, 10 predicted proteins | sample YNPCB0191_FD_202220 | JGI IMG/M metagenome (GOLD analysis project Ga0272448, IMG submission 202220) | Hot spring sediment microbial communities from Yellowstone National Park, WY, United States - YNP-CB-019-1 | ecosystem: Environmental > Aquatic > Thermal springs > Hot (42-90C) > Sediment... | reverse complement strand
TCGTGCCTCGTTTCCCGCCTCTGCCCGCCTGGTCCCCATCGGGCGGTTCGATGTCCCGAGCTGGCTCTCCCCGCGGCCCTCTCTGAGCGACCTCGAGCTCTTGGAGCCTGGACGGTTTTCGAGGTTCATCGATTCGGACGGGTGCCGTGGTGTGGCCGGCAGGCTCAAGTCCTTCGTAGCCACTCAGGTGCTGCCGGACCGCCCGCTCATGCTGGGTGTCGATCATTGCCTCACAGGAGGTGTCCTCGAGGCCCTGGCCGAGCTCGTGGGGCCCGATGCCTACTCGCTGCTCGTCTTGGACAGTCACTTCGACGGCGTCCCTTTGCCTGTACGCCGGCTTGCCGCCGAACAGTTCACCTTGCAGGGCCGCGGCCCCTCGGTCGACACCGACACAGGGCGGCCGCGACCCGCGACGCCTCGGGCCGGTGCAGCAGGCCCCCACGCCGGAGTCTACACATGCGGCACCTTTCTCGACTGCCTTTTCGAGGAGGGGACGCTTTTGCCCCGGCACACCATCGTGGCAGGGGTGACGGACTGTGGCTTTGATCGGGACGAGGGCTCCTTGAGCAGTGGGGAACGGCTGTACCGGGACTGCTGCGAAGACTTTAGGGACAGGGGTGTCACCTTCATCCCCGGCGGCCCAGGCCCGGAGGGGCGAGACTTCGTCAGGAGTCTCGATGAGGCCCTCGCGGGGGTCCGAACGCCATGGCTGTACGTCTCGGTGGATGCGGACGTTGGGGCGGGCGATTCCGTGTATGCGGTGCGCTTCTTCGAGAGGCTGGGGATCCCTCCCGGCGTTCTCGTGAGCGCAGTGGACCGGCTTGCAGCCCACGTGCGATCCGGGGACTTCCTGCTGGCGGGTTTGGACATTATGGAGATCGACGTCCATCGGGCAGGCCTGAAGCCCCCCGGCGGCCGGCAGGACAGGACAGCCCGGTTCCTGGCAGACCTTGCCGCAAGACTGCTCGCAGCCGACTCGGAAAAGGAGAGGCCCCATGCATAGGACGTTCGATGATCTTCGCGGCTTTATCGAATACCTCCAACAGAGGGGGCAGCTGGTCCGTGTCGGCGAGGAGGTCGACCCTGACCTCGAGATCAATGCCATACTCGACAGACTGGCCCGTACCAAAGGGCCTGCGGTGCTATTCGAGAGGGTCAAGGGGTCCTCGCTGCCTGTCTTCGGCAATGCCTTCGGGACATTCCAGCGCATGTCGTGGGCCTTTGGCTGCGGCGATTTCTCGGCTCTGGTGGAGGAGCGAACAGAATCGCTGTTCGATCTGCTCAAGGGCTCGAACAAGCAGCTCATGCTCGCGCTCAGGGCCAAGGGGGCGAAGAACAAGATCAAGAGGGTGGCAAGGGCCCTGCCTTCGGCCGAGCTGCGCAGAAGTCTCACAGGTGCCGCGGCGGCGATGGCTGCGCTCCCGGTGGAGGTCGAAAGGGCGCGGGCGGCCTGCAAGGAGGTCGTCCTTCGCGGAGACGAGATCGACCTCGGCCGGTTCCCCCTGTTGAAGCTCTGGCCTCGGGACGGCGGCAGGTACATCACGCTGCCTCTTGTCATCACGCGAGACCCTGAGACAGCGGAGATCAACCTCGGGATCTACCGAATGATGCTTTTGGACCGAAAGACCCTGTGCATGCACTGGCTTCCCCAGAAGCACGGGCACATGCACTATGCAAAGGCGGAGCGCGCGGGCAGGGAGTTGCCCGTTGCAGTCGCCGTCGGCGCCGACCCTGCCCTCGAGGTCGCAGGCGTGCTCCAACTGATGCCGCCGCTCGACGAATTCATGATCGCAGGCATTCTCAAAGGGTCCCCTGTGAAGGTCGTCAAGGCAGAGGACTCGGATCTGTGGGTGCCTGCCGGAGCGGAGATCGTGCTCGAAGGGGTGGTCAAACCCCGCGAGCGGGCAGACGAGGGTCCCTTCGGGGAATTCAACGGGTACTACAGTCCTGTCAAGAAGACCCCTGTGTTTCACGTAGAGAAGATAACCATGCGGCGCAGCCCTCTCTGGCATGCGGCCACGACGGGCCGGCCTCCCACCGAGATCCACGTGTTCACCAAGGCGATGGAAAGGGTGGGCCTCGCCGTCGGCCGCCTCTTCTTTCCTGGGATCGCGGACTTCAATATGACCGTGGAGTCGGGGACGCTCTACACGATGATCGTTTCACTCAAGAAGACGCGGCCCTATGAGGCCCAGGACCTCATGCACTTTCTGTGGTCCGCGGCACCGCAGAATACCTTCATCACGAACCTCATCGTCGTGGATGACGACATCGATATCCACGACTTGGGTCAGGTTCTCTGGGCGGTCTCCACTCATTTCAGACCTGACCAGGACCTGCTGATCACGCCCAAGGGGATGGCCGACCCCGAGAAGCCGAGCACGTATCCGCGGGGTGTGGGTGCAAAGATGGGTATCGACGCAACGACAAAATGGCCTGAGGAAGGTCTCCTGAGGCCCATGCCCGAGCGCGTGACGATGGACGAGGAGGTGGCAAGGAGGGTCGAGAGGCGGTGGCATGAGTACGGGTTCTAGTGGGAGGGCATGTGGTCGGCAAGGCGAGGGGGAGGGGAAAACATTTTCCCACCTTAGGCAAGTCTTTGCCGTTGTAAGGCAGGTCCGAGGCCGGGGGGAGGCATGGTGGGGGACGCACTCTCCAATCGCACAAGAAGACGGGCCGAGCAGGCAGGGCACTTCAGCGGGAACATCGAGGAGCTCGAAGCCTCGGCCTGTCAACAGGGGTCGAGAGAACGGCACAGGGTGCGTCCGAGGTTTTCCGGCCGGTATCGGGCACAGAATTTGCTCCTTTCCAACGAGGTCGGTTTTGTGCCCTGAAAGGCCATTGTTTGCCCGAAACAAGGAGGGGAGTATGAGCGCAAAGAGAATCCTGCAGGTGACGGTCTCATTGGCTGTGCTGTGCCTGATGGCGCTGCACTGTACCGATCCGAATGTACCGAGAATAAAGCTCGTCGATCCGCCGCAGGGCTCGGTGATCGTTCAGGAGGCGGTCCCCTACGCACTGCCTGTCGAGGTCTCTGTGCCGCTTCCGGGGTGCGGGGCCACCACCTACCCTGTCGACCCGGACAGCTTTACCGCGGTCCTAAAGCAGATAAGAGACGGCCAGGCCCTCTACGAGATCGATATCACCTCGAGCTTTGCCAGAACCCAGGACCCTCAAACACAGACGTGGACGTGGACCGCCTCGCTCGAGCTTTCCTCGTTTGGTGATTACCAAATAGCTTTTACCATCCAGAATGAACGCGGCACCGGGGCGAACACACTTACCTTCCGTCTCGAGCAGGCCGTTGCAGCCTTCCCGGGCGGGACGTATTGGATGGGGATATCGAGCCTGAAGCAGGCCCCGTCGAATTGCCTCCTGCCGGATGTTCTATTGGGCGTGATCTACGGGCTCATCAAGGATGTGAGGTTTTTGCTGACGCTGCCTTCCGGCCAGGACATCCTGGACAGCGGCAACGCCTATCCCTTGACGATCCCTCTCCCGTTCCCTCTGGGGGAAATAGATGTCATCCTCAGCCTGGATGAGGCAGCGAACGATATCCTCATCGACGGGCCGGACTCGTACACGATCGACCTTACCGGCCTCGTCCCGCCCCCGTTTACAGGCTTCGACTGTGTCATCACGGCCAGTGCCGAAGGCCTTGTGGACGATCTGGACCCCACAGACCCGGACGGCTCTCTCACTATAGGCATCCTCGACGTCCAGCCGTCCCCTGGGGGAAGCGGCTGCACGCTCACCCCGCCGAGCGGGTCGTGCAGTCTCAAGGCCGGCTTGGACGGCGATCCGATGTGAACCTTCGGCAGGCATCTCCTGGAGGCGGCATACTGCAGGGGCCCGGGTCGATCGACCCGGGCCCTTTTTTTGTCCTGTGGTGTGCAGAGGCCCCCTGCCGGGCGGCTGAGAGGCCTCTCCAAAAAGATCGATGCCCGGAATCACAATTTGCTTGACATATCAGGGGGCTCTTCCTATGCTACCTCCATCCTGACGCGCTTCCCTCGGACCAAGAATGGTTCAACCAAACCAAGAGAAGAGGAGGATCGAGAGATGGCAGTGAAGAAAAAGGCGAGCCCGAAGAAGAAGGCAGCGAAGAAGTCTGCCCGCAAACCGAACCCCGCCTTCATGAGGCCGGTACAACCTGACGCGGTCCTCGCTGCGGTGGTCGGAGACAAACCTCTGCCGCGCACAGAGCTCACCAAGAAGTTGTGGGCGTACATCAAGAAGAACGGTCTCCAGGACAAGATCAACAAGCGCAATATCAACGCAGACGAAAAACTCCAGAAGGTCTTCGGCGGCAAGAAGACGGTCAGCATGTTCGAGATGACAAAACTCGTGGGCAAGCATATATCGTAGGTACGGAGAACAAGAAGGGCCTGGCGCAAGGGGAGCATCCGGAGCACGCCGAGAAATAGCTGCCCGGATCATGACTTCCTTTGGTGCCTCTTGGACATCGACTCGCCGTCGGGCGTGGATGGATGTCTCGTTCTCGCGCCAGACCCTTTTTGCGGCCATCAGGGCAAGGGAACGACGGATCCTCTCTCTCTAGCAGCCCGTCAATCGGGCAGGAGAAGCCACCCCGGGTTCGGCCTCTTCCTGACGGTGCCGAGGGGGCGAGATGACGGCATCCGGTCGGCCCGACAATCCGAGGCGCAGGGCAGGGGGTAGCCCTGACGCCTTGGTGTGTTTCCTCCTTCTGCCTCTCCTGCTCGAGCCCTGTGCCGCACCGGGCAGTGAACTCGGACCTCCCCCGCAAGACATGACGAACTCAGAGGCGGGGTGCGAAGCTCTGCCCGACCCCAATATGAAGTCGGTATTCCTGTTCCCCTCATTCTCGATTCGTTTCTGATTGCCCCTGTCCAGTCTTTACGGTTTCTTGCCCCGAGGGAGTAGAGCCGGCCGCTGCGTGGGGGCGTCGGGCTTCCTCGCCGTGATTGTCTGCCCGGGGGTGTGCTGTTCCATTGCGCAGGCTTTTTGTGTACCATGCGTTCTTGTGATATGGGGCGAGGAAGGGGTGTCGCCGAAGGTCTCGGGTATGCGACGTCTCCAGTGTTCAGGAACAAGGAGGAGCGGCAGCTATGGAACGATCGATGCAGACGATACGGGCCGACGTGGTAATCGCGGGGTCGGGCCCGGGCGGTGCTACGGTAGCGAGAGAACTCAGTCGTAGAGGCAAGAAGGTCGTCGTGTGCGAGGCGGGGAAGTATCAGAAGCCCCGCAACAGCAGTCTCCCCCTGCTCACCATGATGGATGGGTTGGGGCTTACGTTTTCCAAGGAGCGGACATGGGTCTTGAGGCCGAAGACAGTCGGGGGCGCCTCGGTGGTCTTTTGTGGAACTGCCTTCAGGCCGCCGCAATGGCTCCAGGAGCGGTACGGGATAGACCTTCGAGACGAGGTCGCCGAGCTCTACAAGGAGATCCCGATCAAGGCCGTCCCGGACAACCTCGTCGGTCATGCGGCCGTGAGGATCATGGAGGCGGCACGGGATATCGGCCTGGATTGGAACCCCCTCGAGAAGTGGATTCGGCCCGAGAAGTGCAAGGCCAACTGCGGCAAGTGCTGGTTCGGCTGCAAAGAGGGTGCAAAATGGACGGCGAGGGAGTTCGTCGACGAGGCCGTGCTGAACGGGGCGCGGCTGATGGTAAAGACCAAGGTCGACAAGGTGCTCACCGAGAACGGCAGGGCTGTGGGGGTGAGGGCGCACGGGCCGGCCGGCTGGGTCGATATCATGGCCGAGGCGGTCGTGCTTTCGGCCGGCGGCCAGGGGACGCCGCCTATCCTGCAGCGCTCCGGCCTCTATGACGCCGGGCAAGGGTTTTTCATCGACCCTCTGTGGTTCGTGATGGCGCCATTCGTGGGGCAGGGGACCATGTACGACATCACGATGACCGCGGGGTGCAATCTCGAAAAGGACGGCATCGTGATGACCGATCTCATGCCTCCACCAATGGTATACACGGCGTTACTCGTGTTTGCCGGAAAGAGAGGGTGGACCAAGCTGCCCAAGGTCCTCCAGGCGGCGAGATCCTTGAGCATCATGATCAAGGTGCGCGACGGTCTCGACGGGAGGATCAACGTGGACGAGTCATTCTCCAAACCTATCGACTACGATACGTGGTGGAAGCTGAACAAAGGGGCTGTGCTGGCCGAAGAGATCCTGCTCAAGGCAGGGGCGAGGCGCGATGACATCGTAAGGACCGCAGTGGTGGGCGCCCACCCGGGCGGGACCGTTCGAATCGGCACGCTTCTGGACAGTGACTGCCAGACCGAGATCAAAGGGTGCTACTGCATGGACACCACGATCATCCCCGAAGCCTGGGGGTTGCCGCCGACGGTGACCGTCGTGGCAATGGCCAAACGACTCGCACGGCGCCTGGCCTCGCAAGGGACGTGATGCACCGTTGTCGCCCGAAGGAGTGATCATCGATCCGAGGGGGGCCCTGTTTCGGTCCACCCGTACCCGCCATGGTCTATATCGACCACGCGACCGTCTCGAAAACGCACGTAGCGGATGAACTGCTGCGGGCCGAGGTTGTATATCCACTCTTCGTCGACAGCCAGCGGCATCAGGAGCGGTCCCACGTGGACGAAGACATTCTGGAGCCTCTCCACGAAAGTGGGGGGGCCGCACTCTGCGATGACCTCGGGTTTGGTCTCCCCGGGGGTAACCAGCGCCCCGTTGCAACGGAAGTCGAATCCTGCCTCGAGGCTCTGGGCGCAAAGGGAGAGTGCGAGGATGCTCGAGGCGGCGAGGAAGCCTTTCATGAGACGATCTCCTTCGAGACAAGAAAGACGTGGCGTACGAATTCACAGTGATATGATACCACAGTGGCGGGCGGAGGTGTTCCATCCAGGGCCGTTCGGTCGCCGGACGGCTCACAACGGAGATGCGGGGGTGCGAGGGATGCGATGAGTGCAGGGAGGGTCGGCGTCGTTCTTTGGGTGGTGCTCGCGGCCGGCTGCGGCGGGGGCGGCAACGGGGCGAACCCCTTCTACGGTGCCCAAAACCCCTCGTCAGCGTCTCGGCCAGAGGTCGTCGTCCTCAAAGAAGGCTGGATGATCCGTTCCTCTGAAGGGCTGCAGGATGCGGGCGATGAGATTTCCCGAAGCGGGTACCCTTCTTTAGGGTGGTACCCGGCCGCGGTCCCCTCGACGGTCTTTGCCGCATTGGTGGACAATGGGGTCTATCCCGATCCCTTTTACGGGATGAACATGAGCCGAACCCCCGGGAGCTGGCCGCCCTTCCTCGATGTCTCCCTTTTGCCCATGCCCCCTGGGAGCCCCTATGTGGTGCCGTGGTGGTACCGGACCGAATTCGCCGGCCCCCCCGGGGGCGATCAGAGGATCTTTTGGCTGCGGTTGGAGGGAATCAATTTCCGGGCGAATGTGTGGCTCAACGGGAGGCTGCTGGCCGACTCCCGCCAGGTCGCCGGGACCTTCAGGGAGTACGAGTTCAATGTGACCGACTGGATCATGCCTGGTCGCACAAATTGCCTGGCCCTGGAGGTTTTCAGTCCGACACCCCATGACTTGGCCTACAACTGGGTGGACTGGAACCCGACCCCGCCCGATAAGAACATGGGCATATACCGGGAGGTAAAGATCCTGACGACCGGTCCGGTCGCCCTCCGCCACCCGCAGGTAGTCTCGAGGCTCGATTTGCCTGGTCTCGACCGGGCGGAGCTCACCATCGCCGTCGATCTGCTCAATGCGAAAGGTCAGCCCGTCAGCGGTGTCCTGCAGGTCGCCGTCGAAGGAGAACAGATATCCGTAGCGAAGAACGTGTCCCTGGGGCCTTTCGAGACCGAGCACGTGGTCCTGCAGCCCGGGGAGTTCCCACAACTGGTTTTGAAGCGGCCGAGGATATGGTGGCCGGCAGGGCTGGGGACGCAGGAACTCTATCGGGCCGATATCATGTTCAGCCTCCAGGGCAGGGTCTCTGACCGACAGAGCGTCTCCTTTGGCATCCGCGATATCCGCGCCCCTCTCACCGAAGAGGGGTTCCGGCTCTTTCAGGTCAACGGGCAGAACATTCTCATTCGAGGCGGCGGCTGGGCCCCTGACCTGCTTCTGAGATCGTCGCCAGAGAGGCTCGAGGCAGAGATCCGCTGCGCCCGGGATATCGGGCTCAATGCGATCAGGTTGGAGGGGAAACCCGAGGTCGACGAGTTTTACGACCTGTGCGACCGGTACGGCATCTTTGTCATGGCAGGCTGGTGCTGCTGCGATCACTGGCAGTTTCAGGAGGACTGGGACGATGAAGACCGTCTCGTTGCTGCCGAGTCGCTCAAATGCCAGGCCCGGCATCTGAGAAACCACCCCAGTACGCTTGTGTGGCTCAACGGGAGCGACGATCCGCCCCAGCCCGATATAGAGCGCATGTATATCGGAATACTCGAGGAGCAGGGCTGGCCGGTCCCTTACCTCTCCTCTGCGGACGATCAGCCGAGTCTTGTGAGCGGCCCCTCGGGTGTGAAAATGACAGGTCCGTACGAGTACGTGCCGCCTGAGTACTGGCTCGCCGATACCCGCTACGGTGGGGCATTCGGGTTCAACACAGAGACAAGCCCTGGCGAGTCGATCCCTGTCCTGGAAAGCCTGAAGAAATTCCTGCCCGAGGATCATCTCTGGCCCCCGGATCTCCATTGGATCTACCATGCGGGTCGCGGCTGGTACATGACGATCGCCCCGTTCGTCCAGGCGATGAACCGCCGCTACGGTAGCGCTTCAGGCCTGGAGGAGTTCGTGATGAAGGCCCAGGTCCTCGCCTACGACAACCACCGTGCGATGTTCGAGGCCTACGGTCGCAACAAATACCGGGCGACAGGCGTCATCCAGTGGATGATGAACAACGCCTGGCCGTCGCTGATCTGGCACCTGTACGACTATTACCTGCGGCCTGGCGGCGCCTATTTCGGGGCGAAAAAGGCGCTCGAGATGCTCCATGTGCAGTACTCCTACGACGATCGTTCCATCGTCGTGGTGAACGGCTTCTACGAACCCTTTGGCGGGATGTCGGTCACAGCCCGAGTGTTCGATATCGAGATGAGGGAGCGCTATCGGAACGAAGCTCGTGTAGACATCCCCCCGGACAGCAGTGTGCGTGCGTTCTCGCTACCCCTCCTTCGCGATACTTCTTCCACTTATTTCCTCCAGCTCGAGCTCAGAGACCGGCACGGCGAGGTGGCGAGCAGGAATTTCTACTGGCTTTCCACCGAGCCCGTTATCTTTGCCTGGGACCTTACCGACGACCGGCTCACCCCTGTTCTCCACGAGGCGGATCTGACACTGCTTTCCCGACTCGAGCAGGCGACCGTTGAGTGTTCTGTGGGAGTTATCGACGGAGGCGGGGAAGAGACCGGGTGGGGGAGCGGGCAGGTCGTCGTGGAGAATACCGGATCCAGACTCGCCTTTTTTCTCGAACTGCGCCTTGCAGACGGGGCTGGAGACGAGGAGGTCGTACCCCTCTATTGGGAGGATAATTATATAAGTTTGCTCCCGCACGAGAGGCGGGAGATCTCATTCCAGTACCGCAGCGATGCCCTTCGGGGCCGGCGGCCGGTTGTGGAGATCCGCGGCTGGAATGTCCCGGCAGGGACGTGCGAGTGAGCCGTTCGAGCCGTCAGGGGCCCTTGTCGGGTGGCTCGTGGGAGGGTTGCCTTGTGCGTGACTGACCGACTATCATGCATATCCGGCGAAAAGGTGTTGCGGCGCCGAGGGTTGCGGAACGGCAGGGGAGGGGTTGGAGGCAGAGTTCACAACTGCCGGCATCGACAAGAGAAGAGAGAGGGGTGAGACGATGGTACGTGCGACAGGCGGGTTTATCCTCGCGGTGTTTCTCGTGCTGGCCTTGAGGCCTGAAGCGGCCTTGTCTTCTTGCGAACGGCAGCTCGTCAGGTTCGACAACAGGGAAAAGTGGTTCGGCGACGATTCTGTGTGGGGTGTGAGCTACGACGAAGAGACCCACGCGCTCTATATCAAGGCGTGGCTGAGCAAGAAGAAGAGCCCTTGGAAGAGAAGGGGCAATCACATCCTCAGGACGAACAGGGTGGGGGGCGATTACGCCCATTTTGTCATCCCGGACGACCAATCCGAGCTGGACGCGGTCAACGGTCTGGGCACGGATGTGGCACACCCGAACATTGCGAATACGCCTCAGGGAAAATTCCTCTTGTTCGTGACAGGCGGGTTGCATTCCTCTAAGCGCGAGAACTCGGACATCCGGGTCGCTCGATTGAACGAAGCGACGAAGAAGTGGGAAATCAGAGGTGAAGACCAACTGATGCTCCGGTACGTAAATACCGAAGGCCTCGAGACCTTGCCGTTCATGACGGACGATGGCCTGACCCTCTACTTTACGGGCGATGCAAATCGGCCGTGTGCGAAAGGGAAATGCGCGTGCGATAGCGGGTGGAAATACCTCGCCGGTACCTGTTTCGAGCAGTACAAGTATGTCAGGCATTCCTTCGCAGAGCCTTTCAAACCTGCAGCCGACGGGATCCAGGTCTTGGACACGGGCCGTATCCGGTTTCCCTACCTGCGCAATGTCAAGGTAGGAAAGAAGTTCTATCAAGAGTTCAGCGGGATGGGCGCTCTTACGCTGAGCAAGAACGGATGGGCCTTTTTCAACGGCCCGGGGTTCCCACCCAAGGACTGGGACCGGATCTACGTGGCACGGTGGGATGGGACCAAGTTCGTCGGCGGCAAAGAGATGCGCAAGATCAATGACATACCTGGCGAAGGGATCAAAGAGAAGCCCGAGGTTATCGCGGATGGTTCCGGCCTCTATTGGTCGAGTGGGCGCACGGCTATAAGCACGAAGCTCTACTTTCTGGATCTCACCAAGGTCCAGGACAAAGAGGGCTTGAGCGACTGTACCAACTGAGTGGTATTCGAGATACCATCCGGGAAGAAACCCTAACGACGCTGCTTCACCTTGCGCGAAGACCTGCCGATCGATCTCTCGGACAGAGCGGATGCCCGGGGGGAGCGAGACCGATGGAGCTCGGGACGGCGGGGCAAGGGGAGGCTCCTCGGGGAGAGGACCGTCACGTTCCGGCGAGTCGATCCGGCAGAGCGCCCCGGGCCCGGGCCCGGACACTCATCGCCGCCTCCAGATACGGGGCGATACGATCATTCTGAAAGGTCGTGCTCCCGTCGTACGTGAGCGTCACTACCGGCACCCCTGTCTCCTGTTCGATCCTTCGGCTCATTGCCTCGGTCACCAGGGATGGGCAGCAGAAGGCGGGGCTTGCCTGGACAAAAAGGGCCAGATCCGGGTGTCGGCGTGCGAGATGCCGCACTTTGAGAATATTGTCGAAGGATTCCCCGTGATGTTCCAAGCGGACTCGGAAGCGGCCGCAGTCCGCCTCGACCTCTTCCCCCCTAGGGACGGAGACCCTCTGTCCGAAAGGACCGGCTTCGCGAAGGAGCCTCCGCTCGATACGGTCTGCAAGGGCGAGCAGCAGACGATATCGGGCAACGTGGAGGTAGCGGCCTTCCTTGAGCCATTTTCTGAAGGTCGCGCCGGCGATGATCCGCAGATACTCGCTGTACGGGGTGGTTACCACCTCTCCGCCGCAGCGCTCGATGTGCCTGATGAGATTCTGGTTCATGACCTCGTTGTCCCTCACGTAGAGATCGCCGAAGATCGCGACCGTGGGCCTCCGCTCCTGAGATCGCTGTGGGATCGACTCGAAGGCCTGCACAGCGCGTCTCAAGGCCTCTCTGTGGGAGATCTCGCCGAGGAAGGCGCTCTCGAACACTGCAGCGTACGTTCTCACAGTCCTATCCGTGCTGCCCGGCTCGAGTTCATAGGGACGAATCCGGCAGGCCATGCGGCGCAAGAGTCCCCCCATCCAATATGCGAGGTACGCGTCCACTCCGAGAAAAGGGGAAATCTCCCAGTGGGCGAGATCGCCGACGTAGACTCGAGCATTGTCCATGCCGCGGCCGTACCTCTGGAAGAGTCCCTGGATGTAGGGGGGGAACATGCGCAGGTTGCACGCGCCGTCGGACCGTGGCAACCACAGGACGGTGCGAGCCGGGTCCAAGCCGTGCCGCTCTATGAAGTCCGCAGCGTCCTGGGCGATGGCACTGGCAGGAATGCACTGGCCAGTGTTCAATCGCATGGCCTTGAGGATGGAGGCCTCATCCTCCTCGAGCACCCGCGCGTCGATGCCTTCCTTGCGAAGACGAGCCGCCACCAAGGGGACGGCCAGAGGCTCCCAGTTCGGCAGGAGGAGGGTCTTGCCGCTGAGCGTACGCTCCGGTGCCAGGTAGATCGCAGGCGAGCCCCTGGTGGCGGGCTCGTGCCGCTCCCGGCGTGCGTCCTGCTCCGGCGCCTGGGGCGCGAGCCGCCCCCTGCCGGACCGGCGGCGCTCGTCGAAGTGATTGCTGAAGGCGTCCAAAGCGGCCTCGATCCTCGTCTCGTAGCCGGTCCGGAAGTCGTGGTCGTCGATCTGAAGCACGAGATAGGGCTTGCCGACGGCCTCGAGGAGCCGCCTGAAGGCCTCTGCGATAAACGCATCGGGGGCGCACTTGAAGGCGGTCATGAGCACCGGATAGAGCCCGTCCGTGAGTGCACAGAAGGCAGCCGTCTCCAGTATGCGCGCTGCGTATCTCCAGTGGACGTGCTCAAGGAGCCCGTCGAGTTGGGAGAGGATCTTGCGCTGTTCGGGTTCCATCCCTTGGGCCTGTCCCATCTGCCGCAGTGGAAGCCTCGGCAGCATGTCCTGCCAGAAAACCTCGACGCCGAGGGAACCGAAGATGTCCGGTACGCCTTTGTGAAGCTCGGGGCACAGTACCTGGTAAGGCCTCCCTGTGAGGACGACCCTGACCTTCGCGCCGCCACCTGGACGGGTCTCGTACACCCTGGCAAGCCTCTGGCGAAAACGATCGAAAGAGGCCAATGCCTCGCGGTAGGCACTGAAGACCTCCTCCGGACCCCATGGGCCGCCCAGGCTCCCCCTGAGGGCCTTCCAGAGTTCCATCGATGTCCTCCACCTCGCCCGCCAGTTCTTCGGGTCGAGCCGGCGGCCGAAAGCACCATGCGAAACGAGGGGGGTGAGCATCTTGTCGCCAAGGCCGCCTCTGTCGATCAAGGAAACCACGGACGGTGCGAATTGAGAATAGTAGCAATGGTAGCGCAGGCGGTCTGCCTCCCTTTCTTCCTTGGGGCCTTCTATGGAGAGAGGCAGAAAGACCCGGTCGCATCTTTCGGCCAACCACAGGGCGTGGCCGTGGAGGGCCGTGATCGGTGCGCAGAATTCAGCCCCTGAGACCTGGCGGCCCAGCCTCAAGGCCTCGTGGAAGGTCTCGCTCGTGATCGTCTCGATGCCGAGCCTCGAAAAGAAATGCCTCCACAGAGGTATCTCCTCGAGCAGGTAGAGGGCTGCCGGGATCCCCACACGCACGGCCTGCCTCAGCACCATGCCCTTCCTCGGGATCTCTGCCGGGGATACGGCCGCCACGGGCCGACCGAGGGTCGCTGCCGGGCGGCCGGGGCTGTCCCCCCGGGCCGGATCCCCTGCGGCTTTTCGATACTCGCGCAGCATGTCAAAGCCCGAACGATTCCTGCCCACGTACTTCTTTTGCTCGTAATCGCGTCCACACAGAAACCCATAGGCAACAGTCGAACCCTGGACCTCGGCGACCTGAATCTTGCAGTGGTTGGCGCAAAGCTCGCAGATCTCGCCGCGGACCGAGATGGGCTCTTTGAACAGGTCGATTCCCCTGAAGCGAGTTCGTGCGGGCAGGCGCTCTGCCAGTGCGAGGGCGACACCGAGGGCGCCAGTGAGATGACAGTAGCGGGAGACAGAGATCGGCTGTCCGAGGCGTTGCTCAAAGGCCGCCACCAGGGCCCGATTGCGAGCTGTGGCGCCTTGAAAGCAGATCCTGGCGCCGATGAGGGCCTCGCAGGCAACCTTGCGAAGATAGTTCTCTCGGACCGAGTGGAGGATGGCCGCAAGGAGTTCCTCCACCGCATACCCCCTGCTCAGGCAGCTGTTGAGGTCCCGCTCCATGAAGACAGTGCACCTGTCGCTCGTCAAGGGCGCGCGCCTGCCCTCTGCAGCTGCCGCGTAGCGATCGAGGGGGACACCGAGCCGGGCCGCCTGTTCCTCTATGAAACTTCCAGTGCCTGCTGCGCAGACCGTGTTCATCTGGCAGAAGGTGACCCGGCCGTCGCGAAGCACGGTGAACTTCGAATCCTGGCCCCCGATCTCGATGATCGTGTCGACATCGGGTTCGAGTTCGACCGCTGCGCGTGCGTGGGCCGTGATCTCGTTGAGCACGCAGTCCGCGCCGATCACCCTTCCTACGAACGCCCTGCCTGCCCCGGTGGTTCCTACCCCGAGGATATCGATGTGGAGGCCTTTGGCCCTGAGGAGATCGTGGAGTGCCTCGAGGATCGCCTGCACTGCCGTGAGCGGCCGTCCCGCTGTGCGCGTATAGAACCCGGCCAAGACCCTCGGCTTTGTGCCGTGGTGCGGTTCCACGAGGACTGCCTTGGTACTGGTCGAGCCTATATCGATTCCCAGGACGCCCTCCCACCGATCGCCGGGGGACGAGGGGACGTACAGATCCCTCTCGACCGGGAAAAAGGAGCCCGAGCCGGCGAGGAGAGGCTGGAAAAGGCCCTTTTCCTCGCTCCTGAAATCCGGATACCGGGAAAGGCGAAGCTCCAGTGGTTCCTGAAGATCGCCTCTCTCCGGCTGCTGCCTCTGTTCGAGGAGCCGTGCCAGATCCTCCCTTCGGTACGGCCCGAAGGTGCGGCAGGCATGCTCGGCGCGGGCGAGGGCCGCACGGGCACGGACGGCCGCGCCCAGGGCGCCGAAAAGGTGCGCGTGTTGAGGGACGATCACTCGAGAGCCGAGAAGCCGGCTGATATGACCTACCACAGCCCGGTTGTTGGAGACGCCCCCTGCGAGGTAGACCGGCCCCTCGAGTCGCTGGCCTGAGGTGACCGTCTCCACGATAGTCCGTGCCAGGCCCTGACACAGGCCCTCGCAGATCTCCTCGAGAGAACAGCCGCTCTGCTGGGCATGGCAGAGGTCGGTCTTGGCAAAGACCGCGCACCTGGAGGCGATCTTCGGTGGCACGCCCCTGTTCAGCAATGCCCGTTCGGCCAGCTCGGCGCTGCCTGCGAGCCCGAGTCGGGCCGCCTGTTGATCCAGAAAACTCCCTGTCCCAGCGGCGCAGGAGGTATTGGCCCTCGAACCGCTGAACCTTCCCTGCCGGTCGAACCTGAGGAGGGCGAACCTCTCCCCGCCGACAACCAGCAGAGTGCCGCTCGCGCAGCGGGTGTGCCGGGCTGCCTCGATGAAACAGACCCACGTATCGAAAGAGGGAAGCGAGGGGAGGTAGGCCGCAGCCGAGCTGGTGCACGCCACTGTATCCAGGGGGTCCTGGTCGAGGTCCTCGATCATGCAAAGAAGGGTGGAGCGGACATCCCCCCGGTGGAATCGGTAGTCCTCGTGAACGACGTTCCCGTCCGGGCCGAGCACGACAGCGCCCACCGTAACGGACCCGATATCCACACCCAAGCTACGGCCGCTCGAGGAAGGTATCGACGCGTTCATCATCCGGCTGACACGAGACGCAGGTCTGTGGCCTTTTTGTGTGCTCGCCCCCGGCACCCGAGACGACGACACTGCTGGCTCCCCGGCGATGTATTCGAAGGACCTTGCGGACAGGATCGAAGGTATAGCCTGGGATGCGATCCTCGTCAACCTTGAGGTCGAGGCTCCCCTTTTCGGTCGATACACGCTCCGGGACGAAGCCGAGCTTCAAGATGTCCTCGCCGTCCGTCTCGAATGTCCGGTAGGCGATACTTGAAGGGCCATAAGAGATATCGGTGACGACAGAGGTCGAGCCGAGCAAATGGGTCTCGCCGTCCGGGGCCATCTCAGGAAGGGCGGCCATGCCGTCGATAAAGTGAGGGACATAGTCGAAGTAACCGTCGCTGAACCACACATCCTGATCGCAGATGCTGAAGATCACGATGCCGTCGTCTCGGGCGAAGTAGCTCGCAAGGGCGAATGTGCGCAACGCCTCCTCGCGAAAGCTCTCCTGGCCGCTAGCCGCATACCACATCGCGCACAGCGAGGCATACCGCGCTGTGTGGCTGCCGGCTATCTGCTGCCAGAAAAGCTGCTCCCTGACAGCGGTTGCGCCGCGCCACAGGGGGGAGGTGTCCCCCAACGCGGACTTTATCCACGAAAGAAGCGAGGCCACGTGATGCCGCCACTCAGGGTCGGTCTCAGGATGCCGCATGAGGTAGCGGGCCACCTCCCCTGGGGTGTACTGCTCGCGGTTCAGGTCGAGCGTATCGAGTTCCACATCCTCGAAGTAGCCCTTCCAGCGCATGTTCTGCATCGGGTAGCGCATCATCCACGACAAGGCCCTGTCCCGGGCCTCGTTCATTGCAGGTGTCGCTACGCCCAAGGCGCCCAGTTCCTCGAACAGGACGATCGGCCACAGGACGTCGCTGGTGTACTCCTCCAGTATCTCGCCGGTGCGCGCATTGACCCTGAAGGGCCAGGGAGAGCGAAACTCGTCTGCAGGGCGTATGCGGTCGGCAAGGACCCCGGCGCAGTGTCTGGCCTCTTCCAGATAGTTCGTCTCGCCTGTGAGCTTGAAGAAACGCACGTATCCGACAGCGGCCTGGCCGACCTTGTCGGGCTCTATCCCGTCGATGCCCTCGTGGGACCCCCCGGCATACCGGCCCGTGTTGTCTGCAGAGGCATAGGGGACGCGGGGCCATAGGTAGGAGGAGGGCGTTGAATTGGCGATGAGATGGTCGAGGGGCCTGCGAGCCATTTCTACCCACTTTTTCTCGCCCGTGTAGGGCCAGTACCTCAGTATGGTTTCCACCATCATCCCGAAGAGCCCTGCGGGATTGTGAGGCCACGCCTTCGGCCGCATAGACTCGAACCTGAATGCGCTGTACTGCATGTACCACGGCAAGGCCGTCAGAGGGTCCCTGGGGCATGTCCCGATGAAGCCCATGACGGTTGCAAGGAGCGGGCCGAACGGCTTCCAGGGGAGGATCCTGCCTGTGCCGTCGGTGACAACCTGATGAAAGGGAATGTCCTCTCTGCAGAGGGGGAAGTCGCACATGGGCCTGCAGACCCCCTTGGGGCACTCCCAGTGCCCCGGGCAGGCAAACGGCCAGTGCATGCCCTCGCAATCGGCCGGTGCAGTGCACGAGCCTCGGTCGCACCGCGCGTCGCAGCGGCCCTCGAGGCACTCCCATCGACCTGTGCAGGCCAGCGGCCACTGCCTGGCAAGGCACTGGCTGGGTCGCTCGCACTCCGGCTCGCACAGGGGTTGACAGACATGGTCGAGACACTGCCACGAACACCCTCGGGCGAGGGGACCGGTGCAGTCTTCATCGACCTTGCACATGCCTGGGGAATGACCGGTGCCGCCACCGCACCCGGCCGAAGCGCACAGGAGAACGCATACAACTGCAAGGAGTCTGTTCAGCCAGGATCGATGTGAATGGCTCATTGCCGCTGTCATCTCTTCTTTTGTCCGGACCTGCCCTCATGACCCGGGGCTAGTGCGTGGCTGCGTGCTTCGGCCAGCCCGGCAGCGAGATCCCTTCTTTGTCGGGAGTGTAGCCCACGTGACGCCATTCTATGACCCCTCGCTCATCGACGAGCACAAAGGTCGGCGTGCCGCTGATCCCGTACTCCCTGTGCGTCGAGCGGTCTTTGTCGACGGCTACGGCGTCCGGCAAGGGTTCGGCAAGGCCTTCGAGGAATTTCTCGACCTTTTGTTCGTCCTCGTCGGTCACTGCAAGTACCGGGACACCTGCCTGCCGGCTCCATGCCATCAGATCCGGCAGTGCGCGCTTGCAGGCCGGGCACCAGGTGGCCCAAAAGAAGAGCATGTGCCTGCGGCCGGCAAGATCGGAAGCCTCCGTGCCTGTCTGCCGCACGAACGTGAGCCTCCCCAAAGGGGGGGCCTTTTCCCCTGCCTGCGGCGCCCCTGCCACCTCAGGGAAGGTGGTGGGGTAGGGTACGAGCGTAACACTCAGGCGGAGCTTCCTGCCCTTTCGCAGGATGTCCAGGGGGAGGGCCTTGTTGCGAGGTGCGGTCATGGTCCACTCTCTGATCTGGTTCTTTCTCGAAAAGTAAGCACCAGGGGGGCCGAGGATGATATCGTCTGGTTTCATCCTCGCCCGGGCTGCAGGTCCGCGCTCGTAAATCTCTTCGACGACAGTCGCCCCTGGCAGGAGGCCGAGTGTGTCTCGGTCTTTCTCCGAGACGGGCTTGTAGCGGACGCCGAGCCAGGAAGGGGCCACACGCGCCGCAATTGCGAGGTCCTCGGAGAGAGGGGGCAACCGCGCCGGGGTCTCGGCCTCGGGCCGGGCCTCTCTGCTCGCATCGAACGCCCCGATGGTCGTCCTCTCGCACTCCTTTAGGGCCGACAGGGCGCGGCCGAGGTCCTCCTGTGCCGGCCTCCTTTGGTGCGATCCTCCCGGCTCGAGAGGCCGGTCTCCCTCGAGCAGATCGATGGCTGCTATCCTGATCAGCAGGGCCCTCATCCTCAAGAGTGCAGCAAGGCGGGTCTCGATCCTATACTTCGCACTGCGCGCCTCCTGCCGCATGGCGTGCATGGTCTCGAGGAGGTGCCGAAGCTCGGGATGTCCTTGCGAAAAGAGCTCGAGCGCCTGCAGGGCCTCTTCGGCGAGCGTCTTCTTGGCGGCCTGATCGAGGCCCTCCAGTGTAGTCTTGTCGAGCCTTCGAGCCCAGGCCTCGTTCTCTTCGAGGAATCGATCAAGGTGCTCTCTGCGGAGATCGTCCAAGGCGATCTTCCAGCGTCGCTCGTAGGTGGCAAGCTCGCTTGCGAGGGACTGGAGCTTCTCGATCTCGGGCGCGAGCTCTGCCAGCGAACGGCCACTGGCCACACCGTAGACCTCGCCTATCCGGTCCAAGAGTCTGACGGCGGGCTCCCATCTTTCAGGGGTCTCCCACGCATGGGCGAGGCTCTCGTCCGCCATCTCCTCCAGTTCCTCCTGCTGTTCCGATGCCTCATCGGCCAGGAGGCGTTCGAGAAACAGATCCGAGGTGCGCAGGGGCACATCAGGGCTCCTGTCGCTGACAAGCACGCTCGCGTGGGCGTCCTCGCACGAGCCGTGACGACCCATTGCTTCGATGAATTTGACTGCGTGGCCGGTTCGGTCGCTCTCCTCCCTGTCCGGGTAACAGCCGTAGGAAGGTCTCTCCTGCGTCGTGGAGAAGAAACCGCAGACGCTGCCGTCGGGAAGGTGTGCGCGGGGAGGGATCATGGCATCGGCGAACGCACCAGAGAAACATTGGCTCATGAGAGTGATCGCACGGACCCCCTGCGGGAGGTAGGCCAGGAGCGCCCTGAACTCCAGCACAGAAAGGGACTCGTTCCACAAGGATATCGACCCGTTGGCAGGGTCCTCGGCGTTTCTCGTCCCGTGGTCGGTCACGAAGACAAACAGGGTGTCACCGGGACGGAGCAGCCGGCCCATGCGAGCGAACCACTGTCTGAGTTCGCTCTTGCGGGCAGGCCTGAGATCGACCCCATCCCAGACAGTGTTCGCGACAGTGGAAGGGGTGAGAAGCCTGCCGAGCTCTGTCCCTTCGAGAAGCCAGAAGCCTTTCGGCGTCGCATCCCGCACTGCCATATCGGCTGCAGGGTTTTCGCCGTCCGAACAAAAGACGCTGATGCGCTCGGCGGGTATCCCCCTGGCCCTGAGCGCTCCCATCATGGCCTGCAGGTGGTGAAAATGACTCGCGTAATTCGTCGCGGCACTCCCCCCGCCGTTAAGGAGAAGGGCATAGGTGTG
>Ga0272448_1003157_pt1 | contig 19844 bp, 19 predicted proteins | sample YNPCB0191_FD_202220 | JGI IMG/M metagenome (GOLD analysis project Ga0272448, IMG submission 202220) | Hot spring sediment microbial communities from Yellowstone National Park, WY, United States - YNP-CB-019-1 | ecosystem: Environmental > Aquatic > Thermal springs > Hot (42-90C) > Sediment... | reverse complement strand
GAAACCAGGACTTACTTGAAGCTGGTCTTCACCACTCAGGGAGGTGGGACGCACACCATCTCCCTCCGGGATCCCAAGTCAAACCTCACGAGCTCTGAGGTTTCCCAGGTGATGCAGAATATCATCTTGAGGAACATCATCCTCTCCAGCTCGGGGGAGCTTGCGGGGATCAAGGAGGCCTACGTCACGGGAACCACGGTCAACCAGCTTCTGCCCTAAGGAGGCTGGAAGGGGAAAGGTGGTTCAGGAGTTCAGAAAGGATTCCTGAGGGTCTATGTGGTCCCAGGGAAATGCCAGAGCATTTTTCCTGGAGGTAAGGGGGAGAGGGGCGGGATTATCCCGCCCCTCAGTTGAGGCTCTGTGAGAGCCTGAAAGTTTAAGGGGGAGGCCTGCTTCCTCAAAAGAAAATGCACATCAGGAGGTGGATATATGGAGATTTCTAACTGGACCAAACTGGCGGTGGTGGTGATCGTCTGTATAGCGGCCATCATTTTAGGATATGCGGGGAAGCTGGACTCCCAGGCCGTGGTGGCTCTGCTTTCCGCATCTTTAGGCTACGTCTTCGGGAACGCCCACGGGGTGATCTCGGCGATCTCCTCCCAAAATACCCAGGGTTTGAGGGGGTTCAACGGAAATCCAGGGAGCGTATCTTCCCAGAGCGCGGAGGGAACGTCCAGAAACTCAAAAGAAGTTAAGGAGTAAGGAAATGAAGATCGCCATTGATGCGGGACACGGAAAGGACGGGGATCCCGGAGCCATTGGATCCTACGGGACCAAAGAAGCGGACATTACCCAGGCCATAGCCCTGCAGTTGGGGAACTACATCATAGCCTTAGGACATGAGGCTATGCTCTGCAACCGCTCCTTATATGCTTCAGAGCGCGCTCAAGAGGCTTCCAGGAAGGGGTGCGAGATTCTGATTTCCCTGCACACGAACGCTGGGAGCTCCTCCGCTCAGGGGATTGAGGCCTGGTTCGCTCACGGGAACGAGGAGGGAAAAAGACTGGCTTCAGGGATCCTGGGGGTTCTGACTGCGGAAACAGGAGCTGTCTCCAGGGGGATCAAGGACGATGCCGATTGGCGTCCTTCCTCTGATCCCAACTGGACGGGGGGAATGGGAGTTCTGCGTTATTTCCCGGGGCCTGCTGTTCTCCTGGAGCTCCTTTTTATCTCCAATCCTCAAGAGGAGAAGCTCCTCTCCTCTCCCGAATTTCAGCAGAAATGCGCCCACGCCATCGCCTGCGGGGTGCTGGACTTTATCAACTCCTGGAAGAAGGGGAACCCAGGAGTGAGCAGTTCCTCCCAAGCGCCTGAACCTTTCCCGGACCTCTCCCCAAATCTGTGGGAGGGGAAAGCTCGAAAGATGGCCCTAACCCTGCGCGATCTGGGAATCATCACGGGCTACGAGAACGGCACCTTCAGGCCGGATCAGCCCATTACCAGAATAGAGGCAGCAAGCCTAATTTACAGGACCCTTGCCTATCTGGGCAAGCTTCCGCCTCTTGAGTAATCTGACAAACCTATAGGAGATAATCTTGGCACTCGAGCAAGCCGGCTCTGGAGGAAATCAGAAAAAGAGAAGTATGGAGCAGAGGTTCAATCAAAAGAGGAATCGATTGGGCTGGAAGAAACGGCATAAAAGTCTGAACAATACCTAAGGGGATGATAAAGTAGATTCTCGATCCCGTAATCATCCAGGAGGTCCGTCATCCACATCCAGTTTGATCCAGCCTCAAACACTACCCTTAATTTATCCGGGAGGCTTTTGAAGAACTCAACTATCTCCAGTTCCCTGTTTTCTGATTTCCTTCCTTTCACCACCTCGTTTCCGCTGTCATTTATTAGCCTCCTTTTGCTGCTGTTCTTACTCCAAAAAGAGTAGCATGAGAGGCTGCCTTTTCATGGAATCAAAAATATTGCCATTACCCTATTTAAAGGTTCCGCTTTTTAGAGCAACAAGTTTCTACGGGCTCTCAAAAATGTCCAACTCAGCTTTTTCTCCATGCATCCGCACTAACTCTGCGAATTGATAGAGGCCTTGCTTGTTGATCCAAATTTAATCATCAAAAGTCGCATAAGCTCGTTAAGAGGCTCCTCTGAGCCAAGGCTAAAAGTAAAAGCTTATGTTTGCCGATTCGCCTTCGCACGACGATATAACTCATCAGGTCGAGTATAAATTCTCTTAGTTTCGCGTTCGCTTAAAAATCGCGGTCCGCCTAACATATACGTGCCCACCAGGATCCGCGCAGCTTTGACCATCATTGCAGTGATATTTTCCACTTCAACGGCTGTTTTGCCAAGAGCAATCATGCCATGATTTTGCAGTAAAATTACTTTAGGTGGTTCGCCATAATTCTTTAAGTAACGCTGCATGACATCGCGCACTTCTTGGGCTAAAGGCAGCCCTGGATCAGCATATGGCACAAATGCTATGGCTGGCCCACAGTATAAAATTTCCTCACTAAAAATCCATCCTTGAAATGCTTCGTATGCGCGAACGGAGCACAAAATCGAATTGAGGGCAATGGGATGAGTGTGACCTACATAATTTGCACCACACAATGTCAATGCTAATGCGTGAAATGGCGTCTCAAGAGAAGGAGGAGGTTGTACTAGATTTACTTTCGCTGCTGCCAACCGTTGTTTAATTTCGGCATCTGACAAATCTTTTTCCTCCAGCATCTCAAGTACCGGCGATATGCGAACTTGCACAAACTCTTCCGGTTTAATCCGGTGCATCTGCGCACCACTGGCTTTAATCCAAAATGTCTCAGCGTCAATGCGTGCTGAGGTATTACCGTCGCCTAGAATGACATAGTCGCGATTAGGTAAACCTAGATGACGCGTCATCATTACCAACTGGTGTAGAATTTCAGATTGATTGGTCATTTTAGATCACTCTGTCACTGCCTCCGTCCACTGGAATCTGTGCCCCAGTGATTTTTTCAAAAAGTGGGCCTAACATTTCAGCGATCAACTCGGCTACATAGTGACTATTTATTTCGACACCCAATACATTCCGGGTTTTATACTGCTGGACGGTCATTCCATAATGTGCCGCACGAGCTTTTAAAACCTCTTCGGTCCAAATGCCAGTGTCAAAGACAGCGTCGGGATGGATAATGTTTACACGAATCTTGTCTTTGCCCCACTCTAGAGCGGCGACACGCGCTAGTTGCGTTAGTGCAGCTTTCGAGGCTGAGTATGCTGCCGCTCCTGTACCCGGCGCAAGCACGTTCTTGGAGGCATTAACCACTACGCGTCCACCGCGCGGTGCACGCTTGAGCAGAGGATAAGCCCTGCGCAAAATAGATACATTCGCATTGAGATTGACCTGCATAACTTTTTGCCACATTGCTAATTCCAGCTCAGCAATAGGAGTACTTGGGGGAAAAATGCCAGCATTCAGCACTACCATATCGAGCCCTCCGAATGTTTTGACTGCTGCGTCAAAAGAGTTTTCTATTGCCTCTTCATCCGTTACGTCACACACCAACCCTAAATAACTTCTAGAGTGTGATACATCAACAATCTTGGGAGAAATATCTAAACCAATCACGGCTGCGCCACGCGCCAGTAGCGATTCCACACATGCCTTACCAATACCGGATGCTGCGCCGGTTACCAATGCAATCTCTCCGGCAAACATCGGCAGTTTGAGTTCGCACGTTGTGGTTAGGTTTGGCGTAGACAGAGGTTTCAACCGGCCAAGCATAGATGCACGCCAGAGTGCTTCAATCCTTCGCCGGTACCATTCCCCAATCATCGTTGCTTCTTTTGCCGAATCACCAAAAGTATATAGACCTACTTTTGGATCAACGATGACGTGTGCGCTGTCTTTAATTGACTGCCCTACGATACAGCCTGAGCTAATGAGGTTAGCAATATCATCACGTTGTGCAAAAGCAATGCATAATGGATCATCGAACTTAGTCAAAATGACAGGGTGACCAACCGCCTCTGAGACCGCCTGGCGCAAAGCCGCAATGTCCACACGATTAGTAGGAGAAAAAGGTATCTGTGGCAATGCGATTTCCCAAGCTCGCTGATCCCGCAAATAGCACTCGGCACGAGTAATTAAATCAACCAAGTTATTATATACCACACGGGGCGTTTCACCGAATGCAATTAACCCCCCATCTAGAGTAACGAGTCCAATAATCGACGATGGTGCAGCACGGTGAGACATGGATATGGCTTTTGCAAGCAGAAAACCTGACTGATTCTCCGAGACAATGGCGATAGTATCTCCGAATATACGGCGCAAATGATTAAGCGCATCGAAAGTAGAGTTGATTGCCAGCAACGCTAGCGGCTCAGTCCACACGACATATGGAGCAGGAAGGATAGCATGGATTAATGCGTCCTTTGATGGGAATAGGTCGGAGCAATGTATGCGCTGACAAGCTAACTCATTCGCTAGCTGTGCGTCGGTAATAGCATCTGCCTGAAGCAGGTCAGATAAAGGTTGCAAACGCAATGCTATCAATTGACCGACTTCAAATGTTGCCCAGTCCTGATTGCAGGCATTAACGAAAAGGATCTCCTCGGATTTGCCTGCCAAGTTCTTAAGCGCGCGCTTGAATGAAATACTTCGCAGACCGACCGCCCATTGCTCCTGAGCAAGCAGGCCTTCCATATAAGCGAATTGCCCTAGCTCGTCTCTTTGATCAGGTGCCTCGCCTTCATTCCATTGATTAAGCATATCACCGCTCTTCAGTAATCATAAAATCAAAAGGAGATGGCACCAGTATCGGTGTCTTTTTCTATTATTTTCGTTTCATTTTTCATGGCGAGGAACAATTCATGCGCTTCTTCCGGCGTAGCCCTTTCGTGGATAATTGCCTGCAACGCTCGCGCCATGGCAATTGGATGCGAGTTCTGCCAGATATTACGCCCCAGGTTGATGCCAATTGCTCCGCGCTGCATACCATCGAAGACAAATTCAAACACTTGAAGTTCTGAGTCAGTTTTGGGCCCACCGGCGATGACAACTGGTACCGGACACGACTGAACAACTTTTTCAAAGTTTTCGCAATAATAGGTTTTAACAACATTTGCACCCATCTCAGCGCAGATGCGACAAGCGAGCGCCAGAAAGCGAGCTTCCTTTTTCTGCTCAAGTTCGCGCCCAACAGCGGTTACAGCCATTACCGGAATACCATAAGGCGTGCATGCATTAACTAGGTTGGAGAGATTTGCAATCGTTTGCCTCTCGTAGTCTGTACCAATAAATACCGACACTCCCACGGCATATGCGTTTAGCCGGATAATATCGTCAACGGACACACAAACATCTTCGTTAGCAAGGTCTTTGCCGACCATACTGGTGCCACCAGACACGCGCAAAATGATAGGTTTGTCCAAAGTAGGGTCCATTGAAGCCCGCACAACACCGCGTGTCACAAACAACGCATCTACATAAGGTAGCAACGTTCTAGCTACATCTCCTGGCCTCTCGAGGCCGTGGGTGGGTCCTTGAAAATAACCGTGATCCATTGCTAAATAAAAACAGTGACCATCTGGTTTTATTAACCGTGCCATGCGATTGGCCATTCCCCAATCCATTTAATTTCCTCCTTTCTGAATATAAAAAAATAATTCAATTATTTACGAATACCGGACCTTTATTCAGGTTTGACAATCAGATAACCTTTGTTAATCAACCAATGATGGAATTCGTAAGCTGTATGTTTGCAAGCATTCTGGCAGATTTCTCTGACTCGATTATACTCTGAAGAGCCTTCTGCCAGTTTATCTAGTTCTAGTTGAATCGGACAACTAATGTCCCTGCAAAACTCTCGTCGCTTATATGAGGAGAATCCTGGTATAGACATAACTTTTTCCCTCCTTAATAATCCTGACCGCAAAATCGATCCAAGTGTTCAGTCAAGGTAACGGTTTTGCCTTCGCTTTGGCCTCAGCCACGATTTTGATATACTGTGCGATTCTCTCCGTGATCCACTTTAATCCATGTTGTTTCACCATCTCGAGGTCAAAGAAATTTCTCGCCCCCGAAATAGCACATGCACCACAGCGAATGAATTCGCCTGCATTTTCAAGATTAATTCCCCCCGAAGGAATCAAATTAACCTCGGGAAACACCATTTTTAAGTGAGTCATGTAAGCGGGGCCCCCTAACGATGCTGGGAATATTTTAATCATATCAGCCCCAGCTTGCATCGCCATCAAACATTCGGTGGCTGTTAAAGCTCCTGAAAAACAAGCGATTCCATATCGTTTGGCCATTGCTATTACCTCGGGAACTACAGCAGGTGAAACTATGATTCGTGCTCCAGCTAAAATCGCCAAACGAGCTGAACTCGCATCAAGAACAGTACCCGCGGCGAGATAGAGATTATCTCCAAACTCCTGCGAGACCTTGTGAAATTGCTCCAAAGCGCCAGGCGTGGTCATCGTTATTTCCACAACGCGCGCGCCACCATCATACATCGCACGGACAAACGGCAAGACATCCTCTTCCTGTTTCAATTTTAAGGCAGGCAAAATTCCCGTATTCTTGGTTAAAGCAATAGCTTGATCTCGTACGCTCATCGCATCATCTCCTTATTGACGCTTCATATCCTTTATTAAGAAGTTCAATTACTTCATCCACGGATACAAGTGCTACATCTCCCTCAATAGTATGTGCCAGCGCACAAAGAGCATTGCCGAAATCTAATGCGTACTGTATATCCTGTTCAAGGTAACCATATAGAAACCCTGCAAAAAATGCATCCCCAGTTCCGAAACGATCTACAATCTCAAACTGAAAAGGCTTACCATAAAAAATTTTGCCAGAGTAAAGAGCCATGGATTTCCATTCTCCACGTGAAGCGCCGAACGATTTGCGCGATGTTAGACAAACAGCCTCACAGCCAAAATCATTTTGCCAATGCTTTAGCAAATCCTCATCGCTTCCCTGATAGCCAAAGAGTAATTCAGAAACAGAACGATTTGTAACAAGTATGTCGACCTTCTTCAATATCTGGCGGTAAACTGTGCGGGCCTCTTCCAAGTTCCATAACGATTCCCGATAATTCATATCAAAACAAAGAGAGCATCCTTGCCGCTTGGCAGCTTCGACAAAAGTAAGAGTAGCATCGCGACAACCAGCATTCAATGCAGGAAAAATGCCATCAGCGTACGCCAAGCGAAAGTTTTTGAGTATTTCTTGCCATACAAAGTCATCAGAATTTATAGTGCTGGCGGCAGTTCCCCGCCGATCATAGATGTGCACAGAAGTTCGTGGCTCAGCTCCGAATTCAACATAGACGATGCCCATTCTACTGTTTGGAAGGAATTTGACATTAGACATATCTACGCCATATTGCAGACCTACATCCCGAGCACGAAACCCCAGTTCATTGAAAGGCAGTTTAGTGAGAAACGCGGTCTTCTTTCCCAAGAGCGCAAGGTCTGCGACAATATTAAAAGGAGCCCCACAGACGCGGAAATTAAGTATAGAGGTTCGTCGTAAACGTTCATATCGAGGTGGCGAAAGACGGAACATCATCTCGCCTAAACTTATCAGATCATACATGCATGCTTTCTCCTCTGGAATTTTTCTCGTCGTTGATGATACTGCTGAGAAGTAATGTTATTGTTGTTCCAATCCAGCCCAAGGTAACCATTTAGTGGTTTACCCATTACCTTTTAGCAAACTTTGAACATGATTTCGAAATTCTTCTATTTCTTCTGCACCATCGAGCACACCAACTTCGAGATCATAAACTCGTTTTTCACCAGGCTGAAGTATGATCATTTCACCAGATTTCCGGACTTCTTCGCGCCCGAATCCATTCGTGCATGGCTCAATACCAACCACATACTGGCCTTCACCCATCATCCGCCACTCGATATAGTTCGGCAACTGATTTCGGTTGTAAATCACATACAGTGCTTGACCGTTCTTCCCCAGTTTTGGATTTACAATAGCTACTGGCACATTTCCTTTAACATCGCTGTACATTTTGTGTTGAAAAGTCTGTTGCACCCAATCCTTTTGAGGGGCGATGAAGCGCAAATACTCTTCAGGGCGACTGGGATTGGCGTTGCCAAAGAGGACCTTTGGGCCAGGAGCAAATGGGCCAATAAGCTCCGATCCTTCATCTACAAAGGGGAATCCAGCGTTAATGTGATAAAGCAACATGTGAACGGTTGGTAAATAGCCTGCATTCACAATTTCATCATGCATAAAAAAGCGTGATTCGCCCAAGTATGCAGTGTATCGTCGTGTCATCACCAAATTTTCACCATAGGCCTGAGCTTGTGCGACAATTCCTACTGCTTCAATGATGCACTTATCTTCTTCCCATCGCTCCCCATAGTGCACAAGTTTTCCAGGAATAAGCGCAGCACGGTCGTGCACGCCATATCGTTCAATAGGACGTGCTGGGAAATTGTAGTGCGCAACTGAATCTGTTTCCGGATTTCCGATGTGAACCAAACCGCAAGTGTTAATTAAACCGCCAAGTGCAGTGCGTAGCCATCCAAATTCAGTTTGCTGCTCGAAATACCATGGACCGGGTAGGAGATGAGGCGGAATCCAAGCCAGCGAAGCACCGCGATATTCGCAGTAGCCAACGTCCATGCCGCGTTCAATTGCTATTTCGAAGTTGAAGCCTGTTCCGGTACGAAACTCTAAGTGTCGCACACCGCGCGAGGGACCATCTTCAGATGAATGGAGCTGTACGCCACCTACTTGATATAGATGTCCGATACGACGAAGCAATTCCGCACGAGAATAGTTGAAGTAAAATAACTTAGCCATGGCAAAACCTCCTTTAATTCGCAAGCACAATAATGTCTAATCTATTAAATTAATTATCAACAGCTTTGTCTTCCGCTTTACCATATTTATAAAGCCAACGCTCACGCTCGCTATTAACAAATTCAGAAGGAATAGGAATTGCACTGCCAATCGCCTTCGTCATTAAGTATATATATGCGACCCGTTCGACAATTTGAGCAGTAAAAACTGCCTCTGCAAGTGTACGACCACAGCTAACAGCGCCGTGGTTCGCCAGCAGTACTGCCATGCTGTTTCCTAACGTTCGAGCGACCTCTTCACCTAACCGTTTGTGTTGCCCTGCAGGAATGTAATTGGTACAGCGAATTACACTTCCTATAACCTGCGACTGCTCTTCAACAATGACAGGAATAGATTCATGGATACACGAGACCGTGGTAGCATAGATTGAATGTGTGTGCACGATTCCACCAATGTCAGGGCGACTTAAATAAATTTGAAGATGAACTTGAAGTTCTGAGGATGGTAAGCGTCTACCATTCAACACGTTGCCCTCTAATGACACTGTGACGATGTCGGCAGGGGTGAGCTGATGATATTCGACCCGACTTGGCGTGATAAGTAACCCATCCTCAACCCTAGTGCTGACATTTCCATATGTGCCAATAACAAAGCCCAACTTCTCAAGTCTTAAGCATGTGGCAATAATTTCTCTCTTTAAATCCAAATTAGCAACACTCATTTTTTCAGCTCGCTCTGCGTAAAATTAGTGAGCCAACGATTGTCCCAAAGACTGGGAAAGGCATTCTCCACATACGGATGTTGGGCAATTATATTTTCATCAATGTCCAAACCCAATCCTGGTTCATCAGATAAGATAAATTCACCATTTTTAATAGGATTCCAACCACGCACGAGACTGTTACGCCACGGTACGTCGAATTCGCCAAAAGCTTCTTGAATCATGAAGTTAGGAGTACTTACATCGAAATGCAATGCAGCTGCTAAAGCAATGGGGCCTACCGAGCAGTGCGGTGCGACTAGAATATCTTGCACTGCAGCCATAGCCGCAATCTTCTTGCTAATGAGGAGTCCTCCACAGTGTGCGATATCCATCTGTATCACATCTACGGCGCGCAGATTAATTAATCGGTTAAAATCCGCAAGAGTATAGAGCCGTTCGCCGGCTGCAATCGGGGTGCGCGTTTGTAACTTGATTTGGGCTAGCAGCTCTATGTTCTCGGGGGCAATTGGCTCTTCACAATAAAGGGGGTTAAAACGCTCAAGTCGACGCATTACCTCTACTGCACATCCTGCCGAGAGTCTTCCATGAAATTCGATCATTAAGCCAATCTTGGAGCCAACGACTTCACGTACTGCCGCTACTATGTCAACTGCTGCGTCGATTTCCTCTGGTGACATCTCCTTCCACGCTGTCCCAAAGGGATCGAACTTGAGAGCACGATAACCTCGTGCAACTACCTCGCGTGCACGTTCGGCAAAATCTCTCGGTGTGCGTGCGCCGCCGTACCAACCATTGGCATACGCAGGGATACGACGGTGATAACGACCACCCAGCAAGCGGTAAACTGGTTGGTTGCAAGCTTTGCCGATAATATCCCACATTGCAATTTCGACACCGCTTATTGCGGTCATTACTGTCGAGCCGCCTTGATATTGATCGCGGATCATTCCTCCAATAACCGATTCAATGTCAAAGGGATCGCAACCGAGGATGCGTTCTTTAACCCATTCTTGACAAATTGACTCTACAGCTTTCTCTTGCCATTCCAAGGATGCTTCACCAACACCTGTGAGACCAGTGTCCGTACGTAGCCTTATAAATAAATAATTACGTAAGCCAGCATTAGTCAGGAAGGTTTCAAATTGAATAATTTTCATTTCACGTCTCCTATCAATGAATTTCCAGGCCACCCTGCGCGTTTTAACCAAGCATGAGCTTCCTTGTCTGCGGATTCTGGGTCTAATGGTAAAGTGAGGATTTCACCGCCGCGCGCTAGAGACAGCTCACTTGCTACTAGGAGTTCGTAAGCATGATAACCATCCCATCCAGTAACAATGGGTTTCTCGATGCCCCGGATTGACTGCAAAAAGTTCTCTATCATCCCCATAAACCCACCGAATTCTTCATCGAAGAACAAAGTATTGGGGATAATTGGAATCCAGGATTTGGCCGGTCCTTCTTCGCTGTCATAAAGTGTAAGTTTATATTGATCGTCAACATCAAGCCAGGCATGATCGCCATATACTTCAACACGCTCCCACGGTTTAAGGCTCAGTGCAGAAGAACTGGTATACAATGTCCCTACTGCACCGGATTTGAATTCAAAAGTGGAAATTGCATTGTCAATCGGAAAACGACGGATGTTGCGATTATATTTGTTAACACCGATGCAACGCACCTTAGTCACATCACCCATCAGGTATCGTGTAATGTCAAAAATATGAATCGTTCCTGACTCGAATAAATCTACATAGTGATATCCTAAATTGAACTTGCCGATAAACATCGCTGGATTCGTGACAGGTCCTTCAACAATAAATTTTTTTGCGCGACGATAGGGCGGTGAGTAACGCTTGTTGGCAACTGTCATCAACACTAGGCCTTTCTCTTCGGCCAAGCGGCACATTTGCTTCGCCTCAACCAGGGACCGAGTGATCGGCTTTTCGACAAGCACATGCAATCCTTTTTCCATAGCTGCCATCGAATGCTCCGCATGCAACTGGTCAGGGCTACACACAATCACTCCGTCCAGTTCCTCTTCCTCTAACATCTTCCGATAATCTGAGTACCAGCGTCCACCGAACGTATCCTGGACTTTTCTTCCTTGGGCTTCAGTTCGCAATGCAAAAGCAACGACCTCAACAGGTTCCCAGATGACCTGTAAACGCTTGATCGCTGGCCAATGCTTTGATTGCGCAACTGGCCCTGCGCCAATAAAACCAAGGCGTATTTTTTTACGAGAAGCCCGTTCCGCATCGTAACCCACTCCGTATACATCGCCTAAATCAAATGCTTTTTTAATTGGCGTATAACCATAAGTATCTTCTAACAAGTTTCAAGCTTCCTTTCCTATAAATTACCTGTCTTCATGAATTTAGCGAGGTTGCTTAAGGTCTATGATCTTATAATAAGTACGGCTGATCACAGTAAAAGATAACACAGTCAAAATAGCAAGCCCTTTGTATGCATAGAAATAGGCATCGCGCATCCCAAGTGTACTAAGACCGTTGTTTAGTACTGCAATAAACAACACGCCTAAGATAGTGTTACGCAGGTTTCCCTCGCCGCCGGTAAAGGGATTGCCACCAATGATGACTGAAACAATGGCATCAAGCTCAAGCCCATAACAAGCATCAGGTGCTGCTGCTCCCAGCCTGGAGATAGTTACAATGGACCCAATACCGGCCAATAGTCCTAGCATTAGAAACATTAGAATTTTGTAAAGCCAGGTACTGATTCCTGCTTGGACCGCAGCACGTTCATCACCCCCAATAGCATAAGTATATCGACCGAGCCGCGTGCGGTTCAGCATAAACCAACCAAAAATATACGACAGAATGATCAAGACGATATAAGGAGAAATCCCTAAAAACTGAGCGTGATTCATGAAGTCTATTACCGGATCTTGAATAACAATTGAGTTCGCGTTAGTCAGACTTATGGCTAAACCCCGCATCCAAGTCATTGCGGCCAAAGTTACAATCATCGGGTCTACCCGTGCTAACCCGATTAGAATACCATCGAACAAGTCCAAAGCTATCGCGGCAACCAACGCGGCAGCAAAACCAATGAGGATATTGCCAGTTGCTTTAAAAACTAATCCGCAAATCACGCTAGCCAACACGATAAGAGACCCAGGTGCGAGATCAATGTTACGGGAGATCATGGCAAATGTCATACCGACGGCAACGATTGCCAGAGTAGCATTCTGTTCAATCAGAGCTTTAAAATTAGCGAGAGATAGGAAATTTCGATTAACAATCGCAAATGTTCCAATCAGAACTATAAGCATTATCAAGAATCCATAGAGCCCAAGCAATTTCCCGACCAAACGCTGTAAACTCAATCCTTTGCTTCCGCTTTTTAAAGAATTATTCGCCTTCATCTCTTACACCTCTGCCCTACGCCGTATAAGACGGTCAATCAAAACAGCAATAAGAATTAAGAAGCCAGTCACGGCAGCTTGCCATATGCCCGGGATACCTCGGATGGTCATATAGTTTAAAACCATTACAAGTATAGCAGTACCAAGGAATGTGCGCTCTACGCCTCCAATACCTCCACTTAAGCTAGTCCCGCCCAATACCACAGCTGTAATTGCGTCAAATTCCATACCATTGCCAACGCTCGGACCAACTACGCCAATGCGCGAGGCTGTCATAATCCCAGCAATGGAGGCAGCGAGGCCACATAACACATAGGCAAGGATTTTCACGCGCTGCACAGGCACGCCGCTTAAATGAGCAGCCCACTGGTTCCCACCAATAGCGTAAATGTAACGCCCAAAAGGCGTCTGTTTGAGCAAAATGAAAGCAAGGATATAGAGACCAATCATGATTCCTGCAAAAATTGGAAAACCAAGGATTCTTCCTTCAGCAATAGTTATAAAGAAAGGATTAGTCACCCATACCCACGAATTATTAATCCAAAGAATAGCTTGTCCCAATCCACGCACTGCAATCATCGTGCCTAAAGTTACAATAACGGGACTGATCCCAAATTTTTCCACGAAAAGACCATTTATTAGGCCAACGATTATTCCAGCGAACAGACCAATAGTAGTTGCTAGCCAAGGGCTAAAGCTATAATTATAAACAAGCGTGCCCGTAATCGCCCCGCTGAGTAAAACCACAGAGCCAACCGAGAGATCAATTCCACCGATGAGGATTACCATTGTCATGCCTACTCCGAGTACACCTACGACTGACATTTGTTTTAGGATATTGACAAGGTTCGCTGTAGAAAAGAAATAGGTGCTCGTAAGGCCGAAAAAAACAAACAGTACGAGAGCTACAAGCACCGTACTAAAATCGCTTAAGTAAACCAAGAGCGAGCGGCTATTTTTATTGCGAGATTTGCTCTGCTTGGTGAAGGTCACAGCCGAATTAACTCTTTTTGCCATTTCCATTCCTACCTTGAATCGCAGCAAGCAACATTTCTTCACTGATTAGACTAGGCTCATCGAAAACTCGCGCTAGAGTTCCTTTGTACATCACGAAGATCCTACTAGAGATACCCAAGATCTCTGGCAGCTCTGGTGAGACAACAACGATCGACTTACCGTCTTTAGCCAAGCGATATAAGTATTGGTAAATCTCCGCTTTAGTTCCTACATCGATCCCGCGAGTTGGCTCGATAAAAATGAGTATATCAAGGTTTTTAAGCAACCAGCGGGCGAGTATTATTTTCTGTTGATTGCCTCCACTAATAGAACGGACTCTAGTTCGTCCAGAGTGCGCGGTTATGTTTAATCTCTTGATAAATTCATTGGCTGCCCGCTCCTCGCTTGAATTATTGATGAAGAAAGGGGGACGAAGGAATCTGCTCACCAATGAAGGTAATGTGATATTTTCCTTTACACTCATTTCCAGAAAAAGGCCTTCGGCTTTTCGGTTTTCGGTTAGTAAACAGATGCCGTGTTTAATAGCCTCACTGGGGGACCTAATTTTTATCTCTTGACCATTTCGTATAATTGTTCCTGTCACATTTTCTTGGATGCCGAAAAGAGCGCGGGCGAGTTCATTCTGACCTGCGCCTAAGAGCCCAGTGATACCTACAATCTCGCCTCGGTACAGAACGAAGTTGACATTCTTAACCTTACTTCTAATCGACAGATTTTTGACTTCCAGTACAGCTTCACCCCGCTCCAGAGAAGTATGTTTATCACGATAATAAAAGCTCTCCAATTTCTGACCAATCATCATCTCTGCCAACTGATCCTCAGTTACGCCATCTAAGTCAAGAGTTTTAACTACTTTTCCATTACGCAGGACCGTACCACGATCACAGTATTGAAGAATTTCCTTAAAGCGGTGTGAAACAAAAATAATAGCAATTCCCTTTTGCTTTAAACTCTTAAGTAACTCGAAGAGATGTGCTGTCTCTTTCTCAGATAAAGAAGATGTCGGCTCATCTAGAACAAGGATTTTTAACTCGTGAGAAAGGACTTTGGCGATTTCAACCAGTTGCTGTTGGGCCAATGGTAGGTCTTCGACCCGAACGTTGAGATCTATACTTGTTATGCCTAAGTCCCTAAGTACAGCCTGTGTCCGTTCAAGCAACGCTTTTTCATTGATCACAAAGCCGTTGCCTGGTTCACGGCCAAGAAAGATATTATCGGCAACCGTAAGCTTCGGCAGGAGGCTTAATTCCTGATAAACGGTACCTATGCCGAGTTGGAGTGCTTCACGGGGATGTGTAATCCTAACGGGGCGACCGCCTATTGATATCGTTCCCTCATCCGCATTGTAAACACCCGAGAGAATTTTCATTAAGGTCGACTTACCAGCACCGTTTTGGCCAATTATTGCATGTATTTCTCCAGGGCAGACAGAGAAATTTACATGGTCAAGCGCAAGCACACCTGGAAAGCGTTTGGTAATACCATTCATCTCAAGAATCGGTGTGGATGTATCTAATAATGCCATGCTTATTTCCCTCTTTCTGTTTTCAGAGTGTTACCGGCTAATTCGCTGTTATTAAAATCAGAGCATTAAGCATTAAGGGACCCGTGCTATCACAGCGCACGGGTCCCTTAATCGCATTACGGTGTAGATTGTCCTTTTGCGTACTGATCGAAGATTTCTGGCAATGGTTTTTCAAACGGGAACGTCTGAATCTTATCAACTTGGTCTTTGGCTATTTGAATAGCAATATCTACGTTGTCTTTTGTAATGAGTGTGCCCTCAATCAAAACTTCCTTCCCCAGATTCTCGCCTTTGGCGAGACGATACGGAATCCACGCTTTCCAATAACCGGTATACTGCGGTGCAAGCAAAACCGTAGATTTTAGTAGTCCATCTTTGACAGCCTTCAACCCGCTATCTGTTCCATCGACAGAGACAATCATAACCCCAGGGTCCTTGGGGTTACCAGTATTGAGCTTACCAGCACGCTGGAGCACATTTGCGGCAGGGACTGTAAGCGAGTCGCTATTGCCGTAAATGAGGTCCAAGTTTGGATAGGCTGTGATCCAGTTCTCAGTAATTGTGGCTGCTTTATTTGGATCCCAGTTTGTTGGCTCCTTCGCATCCACTTTAATATCTGGGTATTGAGAGATTACCTCGAGAAAGCCCCCGGTACGTTGTTCATTAAGGCCTTGTCCTAACAAACCCTGCAAATTTGCAACTTCACCTTTAGGCGACCCATAGCGTTCCGTAAGAAGTTTAACTGCATATTCCCCATCTATACGTCCGGTATGCAATTCGTCGAACCCAAGCATCATGGTACAATCGGGAGAAAAGCTGTGTAGGCCAACCACTGGAATACCGGCGGCTTTGGCCTTCTGAAGCGTAGGGCCAAAAGCATTAATATCAATGAAGTTGATTGCAAGAACATCTACATGCTGGTTAATAAGATTCTCGACCGCTTGAATTTGCTTGTTTACATCGCCTTCGCCACTCGCCACCACAAGTCTAAAACCATAGCGTCTAGCTGCTTCCTGCGCTCCCTGAACTTCGCCAAGATGGAAAGGGTTACTCAGGTCGATCTGGACTAGACCAACAGTAATCTCTTTAGCAGTTGGTGATGCTGAAGCCGATGTTGAGGGAGCAGAGGATGAGGTAGGTGCAGGCGTCGTTGTAGTCCCACACCCCGCAACCAGCGCCACTATAAGCACCAACCCCAAAATTAACAAGCCTTTCAACCGTTTCATCTTTTTCCTCCTTTAAATTAAATTATTAACGGTTAACTCAACTGACCCTCTGAAGATCTCCTCTTATCCCTCCTCCTTTCCTTATAAGTTCTAACTCTTGCCTCGGAGTCTTGCAGGTGAGTCATAATAATTTCGTAAGCGCCGTTGGAATCTCTATTTTTGATACAGTTATATAAACGAGTGTGAGCTTCGAGCCCGGTATCTATTGCACCGGGCACCAAATATCCTTCGGCAATTACAGTACGCAGTTGTTCCACAAGCGGCTTAAGCAATATGGTAAAGAAAGGATTATGGGTTGCACCAGCAACTGCCAAATGAAAGTCCAAATCTGCCTCAGTCCATTTTTCAATCGACCCTGCATGTTGCTGCATGCGGGTGAGACAAGCCGCCAAATTGACAAGGTCTTCGCTATTTGCTCTTTCTGCCGCCAATTTAGCGATTGTCCCTTCCAAAGTTCTACGTACTTCGTAGAGCGCTTTAATAGAAGAATTAATTCCACTGAGTCTGAGGTAACGACCTAGGGCCTCACTTGTTAAACAAGAGTCTGGTTGGGAAACATATGCGCCACTTCCATTCCTGATCTCAATTAGACCACGCTCTTGGAGGATCTTCAAAGCTTCTCGAACAGGATTACGGCTTACGCCGAATTGTTCCGCAAGTACTTGTTCGGAAGGCAGACGGCTTCCAATTTCGAATACTCCCGAGATAATCATTTCTTCTATAACTTTAGATATGCGCTCAGAGAGACGTTCTCGCTTAACCCTCCTAAAAACAAGCGGGTCAATAATTACAGGTTCTTTATCGGCTACTTTCCTTGAATTGTTACCTTTTATTTTACCCTTCATCTTTTTCACACTAAGCTGATCTACAGCTAAGAAGTAAAACTGTATAACTGTAGAATAGTTCAATAGTTATTTTAATGTTGATTTGAAAAATGTCAATAGTCCGAATTAACTCATTAAAAATCAAAACGAAAAATAGGTCGTTGCCTCATTTAAAAAATCTAAACGAAATATATAGTCTCCATCTTAGAGACTGATTTGCCAGCAATTTCTTTAAAGGTAGAGGGAGATGATACACAACAGCTCCCATGCCTTTCACCTTCTTTCTCTTTTAGTTTGGAAAATCCTGAATTATCCTTCAAGCAAAAATTTAAAGGCTGCTTGAAAGGAGGTGATCCAGTTTGGGGAGATTCTTCTTAAAAAGGATACCGAGGAAAAACTTTTTAAGGATCAGTGCTTCCACCATAGACCGCATGTTCCAGGAGGAGAGGGGGAAGTACCAGCTTAAAGGGCGCCAGCTCACCAGGCCCGGGAATCTCCTCAAGAACCAGATTCCCATCAGGACCTTCTCAGAGTGGAATGAAGAGAAACCCGGATTCTTAGAAATGGACCTGTTAAGTTCAGTTAGCGAATTTGAGGAACAAAGTCCAGAAATGGGTTGATGAGGCCATAAAGGAAATGAGGAAGCGCTTGCCCTTTGAGCTTCTGGGGATAGATTGGGATAGTGGAGCGGAGTTCCTCAACGCTCACCTCATAAGATACTTAAAGGAACACAAATTGCCCCTTTCCCAGATACTGAGAAGGAACTAAAGCTCTTGGATGAGCTCTAAGTTAACCTAGAGCTCTTGGCGATAATCTTCCAACCCACCATAAAATCGTAGGAGAAAATCAAAAAAGTGAAGCTTGACAGAGTTGGTGAATAAGATAGTCAGATGCAAAACGCCCTGCTCAAACAGGCCTTGCTCAAAGGAGAGGTCCGGAGGAAAAAAGGAGCTATCTCTCCCAGGAAAAAGAGAAAACTTCTATTGCTTTCGTTTAGAATTTTAAGTGAAACAATGAAGGAATTTCATTTAGATTTTTTATTTGATACAACAAGGATATACTGGTGGCAAAATTGAAAATTGGTAGAAAATTCAGACCAAATAAAATACATATACGCTCCGCCTTTGGCAAAAACTTTCCACCAAGTGGAAGAAGAAAAAGGGAAAAAAATTGCTTTTTAAATTATTTCCACAGTTCGGAAAGGATCTTGGTTTCCTCAAGAAAGGGAATTAGTAATCGCTTTTGAATGAAAATGCGCGTTGATGTTGCCTTTTTGCCCGGACAATGCTTTTTGGGCCCAAGGGTTTGCATTGTGATTGATGTCCTTCGGGCCACTTCTGCTCTGGTAAAAATGTTCGACAAAGGGGCGGAATTCGTGATTCCTGTGGAGACCGTCGAGGAAGCCTATCAGGTAGCGAATAAATATAGCCCCCCTCTGCTTCTTGCAGGGGAACGTGGTGGTTTGCCCATTCCGGGTTTTGACTTGAATACTTGCCTGATTGAAATAGAAAAGGCTGATCTTAAAGGAGCGAGAATCGTACTTACCACTACCAATGGCACTAAAGCTCTGAAATCCGTAGAAAGCGCTTCTTTAGTAATTACTGGAAGTCTCCTTAATGCCCGTTCCTGTGCTGAATACGCTTTCCTTGAAGCGCAAAAAATGAGAGGAGAGATCGTGCTTGTTTGCTCTGGACACAAAGGGTATTTTGCTCTTTGTGATGCAGTATGTGCGGGCTACATCATTAAAGAAATCACTTCTTTTAAAGATTTAGAACTTTCTGATTCTGCTCTAGCGGCCCTGGCTCTAGCTGACTATTATCGGGATCCATTTGTAGCCTTCAAGGAATCCTGGAGCGGCAAGCTCCTTTCCAACTTAGGGCATGAAGACGACCTTCGCTATTGTTCCCAGATGAATATATCTTCTACAGTCATTGTCCTTCAAGATCATCAAATCCTAAAGAAAATTAAATAAATGCGCGTGTTAGCCCTACTGCTCCGGTTCAGGGTGAAACGAAATTTTCCCTTAATAAGCGAAAAGTCCATCCGGGTTCTATACTTCAGGTGCTCACGGTTCGGCAATTGGCGAAGCAACCGATCTTACGGCACCAAAGAGAAGAAGGTCATGCCACTAGCTCTTCATGACCGGTGCCGCCGGAGCTGGGCGGGTGGGGATAACTAACTCGGCGGTGGACAACCCGCAAGAGAGGCTGGCCACCGCCAACTAATTCGGCTTAAGGGGGCTTTCGCCCCCTCCCTTTATTACTCTTTCTCTCTTCTTTCTCCTCTTTCAGATTCTCCAGGATCCTCTGGAGCTCCTCGATCTTTCCTGTGAGGCGGTCTCTTTCCCCTAAGTCTCTGGTCTGGCGCCTC
>Ga0272448_1003154_pt1 | contig 19848 bp, 20 predicted proteins | sample YNPCB0191_FD_202220 | JGI IMG/M metagenome (GOLD analysis project Ga0272448, IMG submission 202220) | Hot spring sediment microbial communities from Yellowstone National Park, WY, United States - YNP-CB-019-1 | ecosystem: Environmental > Aquatic > Thermal springs > Hot (42-90C) > Sediment... | reverse complement strand
ATTGGGCGAAATTTCATATAATCCATTGAATATCAATAAAATAGGGCATTATTTCCCGGTTGGATTAAGTAGACTTTTATGTATACTTAGACCTGTGGGAACAAACCAGAACTACATCAGGAGAGGTTGAGGTAAAGGTTCAGATAGAGGTTAAATTGGCAAATGACCAATGACGAATTGGGAAATTTGGCGAATTGGGCAATTGGGTCTTAAATTTAGCCCCGCACCTTCGTCATTGCGAGGGCGCTTGCATTGACAAAAGGAGGGCCGACCCAGAATTTAGGAAAGGGTTAATGGCGCCAATGGCCAGATTGCATCATTAAGTTAGTGAAGAGAAAAAAGTGGAAGATATTTGTTGGGCAGGGTTATTCGTAGCGGAGCGCCTGAATCGGGTCAAGTCGGGCAGCCCGGGATGCGGGATAGATGCCAAAGAAGATGCCGACGGTGGCAGAAAATCCAAAACCAAGCAGAATGGTCCAAAGCGGGGCTGCGGCACGAAGATGAACGGTGAGTTCAACAATCTTGGCAATGCTCAAGCCTAAGGTAATTCCGAGTGCACCACCGGCAAGGGCAAGCAGGACCGATTCCAACAGAAACTGGTAAAGGATGTCGCGGGTAGTGGCACCGAGCGCCTTTCTCAAGCCGATCTCTCTGGTGCGTTCAGCAACCGCCACCAGCATTATATTCATAATGCCGATACCGCCGACCAGAAGCGAGATGGCAGCAACCGCAATCATCACGATAAAGGCAACCCGGGTGATGTTGCGGTAGATTTCCCGCAGGGTCTCCTGGGTGTTGATGCCGAAGTCATCCGGCCGGTCATAGCCCAAGCCGTGCCGGCGGCGCATCAGTTCCCGAATCTGATCAAGCACCCGTTCCAACGGGACCCCTTTTTTCGGGACGATTGCGATTGATAAACTGTGAGCAAGTTCGCCAAAGCCAGATTTTGGGGCAAAGGATTTCTCAAAGGTGGAAAGGGGAATGCCGATAACATTGTCCTGGGTCTGACCCAGAAAACTGCCCTTGCGCTCGAGGGTTCCGACAATGGTGAAGGTTTTGCCCTCAATGTTCAGTTTTTTGCCCAAGGGATCTTCATCCGGGAAGAGGTTGTCAATGATATAGGCACCGACCACACAGACATAGTGTTTACGCAGACTGTCTTCAGAGGAGATAAATCTGCCGGTCGCGAGGCGATAGTTGGCAATGGTGGCATAGGCCGGGGTGGCGCCAAACATTTCCAGTCCGGTAACCTTGCGGTTGCGGTAGTTAACCCGGTTGATTGTCCGGGCTCGCAACGGGGCAACATTTTCCACCAAGGGCAGGCGGGCAATGGCACGGGCGTCATCAAGAGTCAGGTCCGGTCTTTTGGTGATTTCCTCCCAGTCAATTCTGCCCATTCCCCAAGATACCTTCTGCAGGTAGATCACATTTGAGCCGAGCGAGGCGATCTGGCGTTCAACCTCGTAGTTCATACCCTGAATCAGGGAGATGATGGCGATGACGGTCATAACACCGATGATGATACCAAGGACGGTAAGGAAGGAACGGAGCCGGTTGGTGTGGAATGTACCGAGCGCGAGTTTGATCAGTTCCCAGAATGACATCTTTATTCTTGAACGATTCTGCCATCCCGGAGCCGGATGATGCGCCGGGCATGCTCGGCAATTGCCTGGTCGTGGGTGACGAGGATGATGGTGTTGCCTTTGGTGGCCAGTTGGTCAAACAGATGCATAATTTCGGCGCCGGTCTTAGAATCAAGGTTGCCTGTGGGCTCGTCAGCAAGGATGACGGTTGGATTATTAGCCAGGGCACGGGCGATTGCCACCCGCTGCATTTCGCCGCCGGACAGTTCATTGGGGCGATGGTGCATCCGCTCAGCCAAGCCGACCAGGTTGAGCAGTTCCCGGGCGCGGCGGATACGCTGGCTGCGGCTGATGCCGGCATATAGCAAGGGAAGCTGGACATTTGCCAAGGCACTGAGCCGGGGCAACAGGCTGAAGTTCTGAAAGACAAAGCCGAAGGCGCGGTTGCGTAGTCGGGCCAGTTGAAGGTCATTGAGCCGGGCGGTGTCCTCGCCGTTAAACAGGTACCGACCCGAATCCGGGGTGTCCAGGCAGCCGAGAATGTGCATCAGGGTTGATTTACCTGATCCGGATGGCCCCATCAGGGCAACATATTCACCCCGGTCAATCTCCAAGTCAACGCCGTCAAGGGCACGAACACAGGTTTTGCCCAGCGAATAGGTTTTGGTGATCTGTTCAGTTTTAATCAGCAAGGTTCAATCCGTAGTATCGGTTTTAACCGTCTGGGGATTGACCCGGGTGCCGTCCTCAAGTTTTGTTAGAAGTTTGTAAGGACCGGTGATAACCTCGTCATTAAGGGACAATCCCTCAAGGATTTGCACCTCAGTATCCGAGGATTTTCCGGTGCGGACCGGAGTGAGAACCGCCCGGCCCTGTTTGACAACAAAGACCGTTTCGGTTTCCCTGCCCTTGATGGTGCGCCTGCCCACCGCCTGAATCGGCACGACCAGAACCGAATCGAGCCGGGCGGTGATGATTTCGGCATGGACGGTCATACCGGGACGCAGTGACGAAACGGTGCTGTCAATGGCTATTTCCACTTCAAAGTTGGTGGCGGTCTGTTCTGCGGTGAGCGTTTTCTGCACCGGCATATAGCCGACCCTGCTCACCCGGCCGGCAAAGGCGGTATCGGGTAGGGCATCAACGGTTATACTCGCCGTCTGGCCTGGTGCCAGCGCAACCACATCGGTCTCATCAACCTCCACCAGCGCCTCCATCCGGGAAAGGTCACAAATGACCAAAAGGACCGTGCCGGCATAATTCATTGTGCCGATGATTGCGGTTTCGCCCTCCTTGATGTTCACCTGGGTAACCAGACCGGAGATGGGCGCACAGATGACCGTTTTGTCAAACTGGTCCTGTGCCTGTAAATACTGGGCTTCGGCAACCTCATAGGCGGCTTTTGACGCCTCATACTGCTCGGCAGCGATGAGGCCGTGGGTAAAGAGGCTTTCGTTCCGGCTGTGCTTGAGCCTGGTCTGATCGAATTGTGCCCGGGCAAGGGTCAGTTGTGCCTCATAGGTCTGGCGGTCAAGTTCAAGCAGGGTGTCACCGCGCCTGACCAAGTCGCCCTCCCTTACCCGCACCCGCTTGACCACACCCATCACCTGCGCCTGGAGATTGACCTGAGCGGTGGCACGCAGGGTGCCGGTGGCACTTACCTTGGCAAGGATTGAACCGTAAGCCACACGCTGGGTTTCACAGAGCGCCCCCGGTTCATGCCGGGAGCGGTTAAGGATGATAAAAACTATCAGCAGAAGGATGATCCCGATGATGATAAAAGTAATCTTTAAAGGCTGCTTCAATTTCCCTCCTGTTTATTTCAGACCGCTTTTGCCCAAGAGGTAACCAATCTGCGCGGCCTGGATGTAGGTGTCGCAAAGGGCTGAGAGATAGGATGCCTCAGCCTGAACTAAACCCACCTCAACCTCAAGCAGGTCGGCAAGTGAAAGTGCGCCCAGCCGGTGCTGGGTTGCGGCAAGGTCAAAAAGTTCCCGGTTGAGTTGGAGGTTATGTCCTGCCTGCTCGCACCGCTGCTTTGCCTCCTGGTAGTTGAGAATTGCCGTTTGCGCCGCGGCATACAACTGGAGCCGGGCACGGGCAAGCGCAGCCCGGGCACGCCGGGACCCGGTAAGGGCATCACCGATATCCAAAAGCAGGGATTTGATATCGACAATAGGAAATGTCAGCCTGATGCCATCGGTCCGGTTAATTCTTTCCTGCCAGTGGCGATAACTGCGGGGAATGGCGGTGTCGGAATACTCATAGGAACGATACAGGCTGATCCCGGGCAGGACCCGGGAAAATGATGCGGCAAGGTTGATGCCGGCAACCGTTCTCAGTTTTTTTGCCATCCTCACACTAGGGTTGGATTCTTCCATCAACCGAAGCAGACTATCCGGGTCAGCAATGGCAATCTCTGCCGGTTCAGTTAGTTCCTCATTTGCCCAGACCGTTTTATCCGGTTCAATACCGGCACTGGCACAGAGGTTTGCCCGGGCACTAACAACCGCCTTTTCTGCGCTGAGCAGATTCAGTTGTGCCTGCGAAAAAAAGGCTTCACTGCGCAGGAGATCGAGGCGGGTAGCCTGACCTAGGCGGAAGCGCTCACCGGTCAGTTTTTTGTTTTCCTCAGCCTGAGTCAGTGCCTTCTGGGCGGCATTGAGCAGGAGTTGAGCCTTGAGCAGATTGAGGTAATCGGTGGTAACATCATAGATGAGCCGGGCGGTTTTCTCCCGGGCATCAAGCGAGTGATAACCGCAGTTGACAATCGCACTAACCAGCCCAGCATAGACAGAGGGCTCAAGGACGATCTGAGTGATGGTAATACCGCCAGACCAGACGGTCCCTAGTTCGGTTCTGGTGCTGTTCAGGTTTGCAACCGGAGTGGGCAGGATATTGCTGAACCCCTGACCCAGGCTGACCCCGCTCTGGAGTTGGGAGGCACTCGCCTCGAGCGCGACCGGGCTTTTTTTCAGTGCCAGTTTCAGGGCCTGGCTGAGGCTGAGAGCGAGGGTATCAGACTGGTAGGGTGGAACGTCCCTATTGCGCATCAGGGTCAGGGTGAGATTAAAAAACAGAATTGTCAGGCTTAAAATCGCCATTACTCCGGCAGGGCAAGCCCGCCCGACAGGGTGAAAAATCCGGCCAGGAGCAGGATATAGAGCAGCCAGATCGAGAAGACGGCCGCGGCGGTGCGCTTGCCGCTGAGATTGAAAACTACCTTTATCCCGATAGTGGTAAGAATCAACTCCCAGATCGTGAAGATATCAATGCAGGCAAGGACACCTTTGAGATAGAGCGGGGCACCGGCACCAAGCGGGATCAGACTGGTGCTGGCGGTGAGTCGGCCTGTAAATAGTATCAGCAGGCCGTGAAAAAGCGCTGCCAAGATGCGCACGAGCGCGGAGTTGGCGGTAATGGCAAACATCCGACCAAAACTTGCACTGGCGCCGAGCAGAGGCAGAAGGAGATTGAGAATGGCGGTCCAGATGAGCAACTGGAGCGAGGACCAGACGACTGCCGGCAGGCTGCGTAGGATAAAGCGCAGGAAAAGGCTCGCCTTTGACGCCTGCTGGTAAAACTCCAGTTCTGAGCGGGAGGCCTGTTCAATCCGCTCCAGTGCCGGCTGCCGCTGGTCAGATGGCATCCGGCCCTTTTCAATCTGCTGGTCAATAAACTCCTTTGCCCGGTTGATGCGTGTTTCAGTTGAATTAATCAGCGTCTCTCGTGGCATCAGGATTACACTCAGGGTGCCGATGAGTAAAGGAATGACCAAGGCAAGGATAAAAGGAATTGTCCAGTCCGGTCTGGCACCTAACTGCCGAAACCTGCTGGTGGGCGCAAGAAAAATATTGAGCATATCATTTTCCTTTTTTTGTTAGCCGTCCGGTGTGCTGAGCATTCTGACGAAACTGAGGCCAGATGGTCTGGGCTGGTGCACCATCACCGCACAGAGCATAGAGGCCTGAGTCCCAGGAACCAACATAAACCGTTCCGTCCGGACCAATGGTGGGCGATGAGGTGTAGTAGAGGTCCTTGTCGCCACCAGCAATCTCCTGGGTAAAAACAATTTTGCCGTCGGGTTTGAGGGCATAAAGGATGCCGTCATCCGAGAGGACGAATATGGTACCATTTTCACTGATTGCCGGGGTGGCGCAGATAACATCGTTGGACTCAAAAAGAACCTTGACGGTGCTGACCAGCGGTTTGGCGCAGAGATAATAGCCGTCGCTGCCGCAGTACAGGGTACCATCAGCTGCAAAAACGGTTTCGGTGCGGATCTCATCTTCATCCGGGACCGGCGAACGCCAGCGCAATCTGCCATCAGGTCCGAGGCAGTAGATAAAGCCGTCAAAGGAACCGGTATAGACTAAACATTTCTCATCAATCACCGGTGCGGCAAAAAAGTAGGCACCCTCCGGGGTACCAAATGTCCAGCGTTTTTTGCCCCTGGGGTGAAAGCAGTAGAGCGAGTCGGCGCCAACATAAATCAGACCGTCAGGTCCGATGGTCGGAGATGATGAGATTTCGTCACCGAGCGAGACGGTCCAGCGGATTTTGCCTCTGGGGTCAATGCTGGTGAGTCTGCCCTGGTCAGTGGTAATATAGAGGTTGTTATCAGTGCCGATTGCCACCGGCGTCCAAGCCTCGTCGCCTAGGTCGCAAGACCAGATCAGGGTGCCGAGCGTGTCCAGACAGTAGAGGTGTGAATCAAGCGAGGGAAGATAGACAAGTCCGTTGGCAATGCTGGCACCGGCATAGATTGGTCCACGGGTGGAAAAGGTCCAGCGCAATTCGCCGGCAGGATTAAAGGAGTAAAATGTCCCTCCTTCATCACCAATATAGATGTTACCATTCTGGTCCAGAGCCGGTGCCGCAACCACCGGTTCTAGGGTCGGAGCAAACCATTTGACCAGCGCTGGGACAACCTCCACCGAACAGGGCTTGCTCCAGATAGAGGTATTACCAATCCCCTCTTTAGCCATAACCCTGATGGCAAAACTACCGGTTGTGCGGTAGCGATGATAGCGGTAAATTTCCGACTGAATCAGAAGCGGTTCAGTCCAGTTCAGGGTTTCACCATCGCCCCAGTCAATCCTGTATGAAATGGGGGGCTGGGCATTTTTGGGCGGAAAGATGGTCAGTTCCAGTTCTGAGACGGTGTCCACCTTCAATGGACAGACCACCGAATCGGGCGGCATCAGTGGTGTCTGGGTGAATAAAATAATAGAAAAGAAGACATTAATCATAAGGCAATATTAAATCGGAAAGGGCTGCTGTCAAGTATGGTTCTCGGTTGCTTGGTGCTGGGAACTGCCCTGGCAGCTGCCGAAGGCAGAACTGGGAACTTTTTAGATGAAGGGATGAAGTAATGAGCAATGACGAATGACGAATTGGATGTCCTGGCGAATCTGCTCGACCAGCGCGGCAGGACTGGCAAACCGTCTTTCTGCCCGAATTCGCTCAATAAAACGGATGACAATCATCTTTCCGGGTTCAACCTGAGCGGAGAAGTTGAGGAGGTGGATTTCAATCGTCTTTTGCTCGCCTGAGAAGGTGGGGCGGAAACCGATGTTACACACACCGGCAAACCGTTGCGCGTCAATCTCTGCGGTTGCTGCATATACCCCTTCAGCCGGCAGCAGTTTCTCCGGGCAAACCGGCTGGATATTAAGCGTGGGGAAGCCGAGCCGGGAGCCGGTTCCGGTGCCCCGGACCACACTGCCGAAAAGGGCATAGGGCCTGCCCAACAGTTCAGCGGCAAGCCGGATATGGCCTAAGATCAGATGCTCGCGGATCCGGGTGCTTTTTACTGCTGCCCCGAGATGGATGAATTCCGGGACCGTTTTTACCCTAATGCCTCTGGGCTGAAGAATGCTGGCGAGAAGTTGGACATCGCCCCGGGCATCTTTGCCAAACCGATGGTCAGCACCGATAACAACTGCCGCAGGCTGGAGTGGCTCAATTAACTGGCTGCGGAGGAAAATTTCTGGCTCAGTGGAGCGCAACTTCTGGTCAAATCTGATGATATGAACATAATCAATGCCCAGTTCTGTAAGCAGGAGAAGTTTTTCCGGAAGCGGGGTTAAGAGGTAGGGAAATTCGGGATGAAGTAGTTGGGCTGGATGGGGATGGAATGTAACCAGTCCGGTTATTCCGTTGATTTCCCGGGCAATCTCCTGCGCCTGTCTGATAATCTCCTGGTGGCCAAGATGGATGCCGTCAAACCCGCCAATGGTCAGAACCAGTTTATTTTTTCCGGTCGGCATAGATGATGCGCTCAGGGAAAAGCCAGTTGGATTTCATCCTGGCCAGGGCAAGAAAACGTTGATTATCGGTCTGGGCAAGGATGTATTCAGCCGTTGGGGAATTTGATATTTGACAATTGTTCCTTAAATGGGAAATAACCAATGACGAATGAACAATAATGGCTTTGCCCTGAAGCAACTGCTGCGCCTGTTCGGATGAGACAATCATTCTGGGCATATGGTCAAGCGCCTGCTCAATTGGCACCAATAGTTCTGCCGGATTAACCTGGTTCTTTAAAAGTTGGGAAAGTGGGTATGCCTGCTCAATTGTAAAGTTGCCAACACGGATCCGGGTCAGATGGCTCAGGGTCGCGGCGGAGGAAAGTGCCCTGCCGATGTCCCGGCAAAGGGCACGGATATAGGTGCCGCCTGAAACCCGGGCATAGATATGGGCAATGGGTGGATGCCAACCGAGAAGTTTAAGTTCATAAATAGTGATTTTGCGGGCTTGAGGCGTGAAACCAACGCCCTTGCGCGCAAGTTTGTAAAGTGGCTGTCCAGACATTTTCAGGGCGGAATAACGGGGCGGAACCTGGGCCAACTCGCCGGAGAATCTCTCGGACAGGACTCTTTCCATATCGGTAGCAGTTATGTTGGGAACCGGGGTGGTTTCAAGCGGTCTGCCGGTGATGTCGTCGGTGTCGGTAGCAATGCCAAAACGGATTTTTGCCTCATACTCCTTGGGCAGGGACATTAGCAGCCGGCTGATTTTGGTTGCCTCGTTCAGCAGGATGAGCAGGACACCAGTGGCGATCGGGTCAAGGGTGCCGGCATGCCCGATTTTTTTGGGGTTAAATACCGGCTTCAACTGCCGGATGCAATCATAAGAGGAGATGGCGGCGGGTTTGTTGATGTTCAGGATACCGCGCATCAGCCCGTTTGTTCGGAACTATCATCGGAGGTTGGGTTTAAGCCTTCATTATCGATTTCTGAATGGGATTCCGGTTTCAGTTCAGTGAGGATTTCGCCAATCCGCTGCTCCTGCATCAGTATTTCATCGAACAGGAAGTGGAGTTCAGGCAGAAACCTCAGTTTCAGACGTTTGCCTAAATGATGGCGAATGAATCCCCGGGCATGTTCCAGACGGGTAAGGGTCAGTTGGCGCTGCTGTTCATCACCCATTACCGAGAAAAAAACGGTGGCGTTGCGTAAATCACGGGAAAGTGAGCAGCGGGTAATGGTAACAAATCCGATTTTCGGGTCAGAGATTTTGGTCAAAATGATTTCAGCAACGATGTCCCGGATGGCATCTGCTACCCGTCGATCCCGATGCTGCATACTCCAATTTTAACCTGTTTTTTGACTTTGTCCAGAAATTTGGATTTCTAAAAAGAGGGTAAAGGGATGAAAATGGTTCATAATTGCATCCTTCATATCTCCAATCAGAGATAGGGGGGAATTTGGCATTAGGCAATTAATTTGTTATAATTTTAATTAATGCGCATAGGGTTCTATCAATTTAACCCCAAACCTAAGGCAGTGGCAGAGAATCTAAACCGAATTGTTAAACGGCTTGAGGTCGTTAAAGCCGATATCATTGTCCTGCCAGAGCTGTGTCTCACCGGCTATCTTTTCTCCTCCCGTGCCGAGCTAGCCCGGTTTGCCGAGCCGGTGCCTGATGGACCAACTTGTTCCCTTTTACTTAATTTTTGCACAAGACAGAATATCAACCTGATTCTGGGAATTGCCGAAAGGTCAGGAAGCCGAATCTTCAACTCGGCAATCCTGGTTACCACCAGTGGCACAGTCCATACCTATCGGAAAATCCATTTGTTTACCGAGGAGAAGGACATTTTTGACCAGGGCAACCTGCCCTTCCCGGTTTTTACGCTTGGGCAGGTGCGGGTGGGCATGCTCGTCTGCTTTGATTACTTTTTTCCGGAAAGCAGCCGCACCCTTGCCCTGCGCGGGGCACAGCTTATCTGCCATCCTGCTAATCTCGTCCTTGATTATGCCCAGTCAATGACCATCACCCGGGCACAGGAGAACCGCATCTTCTGGGTATTAGCCAACCGCATCGGCAGTGAAAGATTGGGCAACAAGGAGATGAAATTCACGGGTAGAAGTCAGATTGTGGCTCCAGATGGCAATGTGCTTGTGCGCGCCAGTGCTGATCAGGAAGAACTACCAATCGTGGATATCAACCCTGCACTCGCCCTGAACAAAAATGTCACCCCGCGTAACAACATATTTACTGACCGTCGCCCTGAATTATATCTCTGAGCCGCACGGCCCTCATTGCATTCTACCGCAGGTAGATGGGAATTGCTTGCTTAGGTTTGCCGCGCTCTGCTCGCACCATGCTTATGGACTCGGGGTATGTTTTTTAAGGTTTAACCACTGCCCCGAGGAATATTATTGCACCAGTGGCGTTATCCTGAATTGCAAAAATAAACGGGTGGTCAACGACCATCCGGAACCGGTCAACTGGCAGTGCACTCATCACCATCTCCACCGATGTCACTGCTGCTGCTTCGGTTCCCTCCTCGTTGACTTCAATAAAACTCTTATGCTTCACATCGCCGATCGCGATTCCGCTTTGACTGCTCATTTCCGAGAAATCGGCACGCTCCAAGTCAAAGGCAACCGCCATATCCAGCCTTTTCAAAACCTCTTTTAGGCTCTGCTCATATTCCATTTTAAAGCGGGGCAATTTCACCTCGCCCTGCCGGGAAACAAGACCGGCCTGCCAGCGCTGCCAGTTTTCATTGTTCAGTTTTAGAATCAGCCCGTTCAGCCCCAGACTTTCATCAGGCAGCAGCACCACCATGCTGAACCTGCCTTCACCATAGGGCAGTGCCACCGCCTGAAAACCTTCGCCGAGCAGATAATCGAACCTTCCGGACCGACTCATCATCAGCACCCGCTCGGTAGTGCCTTCAATCAAATGGAAATCAGATTCAGCCGTCAACTTTGGGTCAAACTCCTCTTGCCATTTGCCCTTGAAATAAACGGCATTTATCAGAAAAAGCACTACCTCAGGGGTAATTTGGTTTACTATCCTGTCAATTCTTCCCCTGGTTTTCTGCCTTACCCAGCCGTTAATTTTATCCGGCGCATCCCGGCTGGCAAAATCCAGCACCGTTGCCTCTGCCTGATAAAACTGCTTCACCCGCTTGAGAAATTCAGACTTGAATGCCACCCCTTTCCTTGCCCAGAGTGAATTGGCGATTAACAGTTGCACCCGGGCATCACTATTCTGCAGGCCCGCCGCAAGGCTCTTTTCTTCCTCATTCAGTTCATCAAGGTTAACCCCTTCGATCTCTAAACACCTTGCCATCGCTGCCCGGGTCTCACCCGCCGCCCCATTATTGGTCATACTCAGAGCGGTAGTGATGCTGAAAGGCGAAATGAGCAAATTATGCTTTATTCCGGCCTCGACTAGCGCGCAGAAAAGTTTAAATCCAAACCGGTTCTTGGCTGGCACCAGACTCACCCCGCTCGCCTTGCTCTCCGTTCCTCTTAACGGCGAGGCAAATAAACTCAGGATTAACAAGAGATTCATCTCGGTTAATAATAATGCCCGAACTAACCCTTGATGTCAAACCCGGCATTGTCTTGACTTTTCCCAGATTAATCGCAAGATGTTATATGAGCAAAAGCGCTCACGAAAGCCTCTGGACCGTTATCTACCTTGTCGCCGGGGTTGTTGCTGCCTGGTTAACGTGGTTTTTTCTGCCCGGCAGGAAATTCAGCCACTCGGCCCCCAATTTGCTGCCGTTTATAATTGCCGGCTCTGCTGGTGCCCTGATTTACGCATCAATAAAACTCCGGGGTTTGGGATCAGCGGTCATAATGATTTTCCTGATGTTTCTTTTGCAACTGGCATTGATTCCGCCGCTGCGCACTGAAGCGGCAATCCGGGCTGGCCTCTGGGCAGTTCCAGTTGGCCTGTCATTCCTTATTTCTGCCTATCTTTTTAAAATTTGCCAGGGCCTGCCGATTGGCAAATTTATCCTGATGGCCCTATTCCTGGGCTTTGCTTATGCGTTCGTTGCCGCACTGTTTCGACTGCGTGCCGGACTTTCTGTTTATAAAGGTCTGCTCCTCTGGCAGTTTACAGTTGGCGCAATGCTCGGCGGTTTCCTGGGGATTCTCATTGAATTATTTGAACTGATTCCGGCACGAAAAAAATCATCCCCAGCCGGTTTTGACCTCCCGGTCTGATGACCCTGCAAAAAATCCTCGACTGGCATCTTCACCATTACCCCTTGCTCCAGGCTGATGATATCTACAAACTGGTCTATCAGGGTGTATTTGGCCCTGCCCATCTCATTACCGACCATCAAGCGGTGGCAACAAAAATACAGGAAGAAATCACTAGCGTTAAACTTTTCTTCGCACCGGCTGAAGTTGAACCGGTTGATCCTGAAGGCCTGCTCATCCGGGTAAACCTTGCTTACCTTACCAATTCGTGGCAACGCCAGAAACTTTTATCCCTTGCCCTCCTTGAAACCTGCCGCACCTTTCCACCAAAACCAGAACTTTTCCCTTTAAGGATAAAGGCGGCAATCGAGTGGTGCCGTTATCACCTGCCCAACCAGCTGAGGCGTCTGAAAACCCTCTCCGACTCCCTACCGGTTCAAACTCACCATTCCGAGATTTACCTCAGGAACTACCATCCCGCTTACCGAGTTATCCTATCCCGCCTCTGGCAATTCTAATTCCCCGCTTAGAGCAGAGCCGTTCAACTGGACATAACCCGCATCTCGGGCTGCGAGGCAGGCATATTGTCTGCCCTAACGCCACAAGCAATCGGTTCCAGTCACGCCAGTACCTGCGGGGTAAAATTTTTTTCAAACTAATTTCGGTCTGCTCCGGAATTTTGGTGCTAACCAGCCCCAGTCGGTTGGTGATTCTGTGCACATGGGTATCAACTGCAATTGCTGGCACTCCGAACCCCTCAGCCATAACAACATTGGCGACCTTGGCCCCCACCCCGGGCAGGCTCAAAAGTGCCGCCCTGTTTTGGGGCACCTGGCCCTGCCCCTTTTCAACAATTATCCTTGCCAGCCGAATCAGAAATCGGGCTTTGGTTCGGTAGAATCCAACCGGATAAATAAGTTCAGCAACCTCTCTTTCATTCATTTTTAGTAAATGTTCAGGATCCGGCGCCTGCGCCAGCACCCTTTTTACCGCCTTGGTGGTTACTTCATCCTTTGTTCTTGTTGAAAGCAAGGCAGCAACGAGAACGGTCCAAGGCTGGCCGCTGGGCATTTTCTTAACCGGTGCCTCCATCTTTGCATAGGCTGATTTCAACCGGTGATAGATTGCCGCTACCTTTCCGTGGGAGGTTGGGATCAAAAAATCCTGATCAGAATTTCACAACCTTCAGCAGTGCAGTAAACCCCATTGTCATTATTAATGCTAAACTGGCAACTATCAGAACCGGGTGCCAGCGCATCGTGGGAGCCAGTTCTCCGGGTTTGCCCTTGCTGAATGTGGTGAGTGTTGCGAGGAATCCCAGGGCACAGGCGGTGATTGCCAAAGGTAAATGGAGGAGCAGTTTTACCTCTCTCCCCCGAGCAGCAAGAATGGCGTTCATCAAAAGACCCAGGCCAAGATTAAAAACTGTTAACAGGAAATAAATAAAAGTCCGCATCCGGACCCGGCGTAAAGGAAAATCCCACTGACCCAGCCTGGCAAGTGTTATCTGCCCGATTGTAATTCCATATACCAGTGTCAGAATTGCTAAAACCGGGTGAATAAATCCAAACCAAGGCATAAAACTATCTCTCGAGCATAAAGCCTGCACTACGCTCGACAATAAAACATCCAGCAGGTCCTTGGTCTTTGGTCATTGCCTTAATCCGAAATTCAAAAACATAAGCGGCCAACGGGAATCGAACCCGTGTAACCGGCTTGGGAAGCCGGGGCTCTACCCCTGAGCTATGGCCGCAACACCAGATTAATATAAATTCCTCAATCTTATTGTCAAGAAGGAACAGATAGTAGATCCCCTTTTGGTACTTTATCCTTTTGCCTCTCCTTCCCTTTATCTTAATGATTAACCCGGGGATAACGCAGATTTGACTTGAATTGAGTAATGGGGTATTTTTATATGATATGCGCAAGGCAGGCAAAAAGTCTAAATGCCGGGAAAACCAAGCCGATAAGATTGATGCTGGATTTGTCCCGGTCTCAGAGGCACTGAGCGAAATTTGCCGGGGCAGAATTTTGATTGTTGTTGACGACGAAGCGCGGGAAAATGAGGGGGATTTGGTCTGCTCCGCGGAGAAGATTTCCGCGGCAAAGGTTAACTTTATGGCAAAATATGGCCGGGGGTTGATCTGCGTTGCCCTGACCGCCCAGCGCTGCAAGGAACTGGAGTTGACCCAGCAAACCCATAATAGCACCGCTCTCCACGGTACCGCCTGGACCGTTTCGGTTGATGCGGTTAAAGGCACAACCACAGGCATATCTGCCCATGACCGGGCAATAACGATCAAAGCACTGGTTGACCCGAAAACCAAACCCGCAGACCTTGCCCGTCCCGGCCATATCTTTCCTCTGGTTGCGCGCGAGGGTGGAGTTCTGGTTCGCGCCGGACACACTGAGGCAGCGGTTGACCTAACGAGGCTAGCCGGTCTCAAACCTGCCGGCGTGCTCTGTGAAATTATGGCTGATGACGGCAGGATGGCGCGGTTGCCTCAACTTCAGTCTCTGGCAAGAAAATTCGGCCTCAAGATTATGACCATCAAGGACCTGATCGAATTCCGGCGCCGCCAGGAAATTCTCATCCAGCGCCTGGTGGAAACAACCCTGCCGACAAAATTCGGGGACTTCCGGCTGGTGGTCTACGAAGACAAAATTGAGGGCTATGCCCATCTCGCATTGATTAAGGGTGAGGTCCGGGGGAAGGAAAAGGTCCTCGTCCGGGTTCATTCTCAGTGTCTGACCGGTGATGTCCTCCACTCTCTGCGCTGTGACTGTGGTGAACAGTTATCCCAATCGATGAAGATGATTTCTGAGGCGGGCTGTGGGGTTCTGCTCTATATGCGGCAGGAGGGCAGGGGTATTGGCATCACTAACAAAATCCGCGCCTATGCTTTGCAGGACAAGGGACTGGATACGGTTGAAGCCAACCTCGCGCTTGGTTTCCCCCCGGATTTGCGTGATTATGGCATTGGTGCCCAGATTCTCTGTGACCTTGGACTTTCTTCAATCCGGCTTTTAACCAACAACCCGCGCAAGGTGGTCGGCTTGGCCGGCTTTGGGCTTAAGATTGTTGAGCGGGTCCCGATTGTGGTCAAACCCAATCGGAAAAACCTCAGATATCTGATAACCAAACGCGACCGCCTGGGGCATCTCCTGGGCGAGATCGAGAAAGGAGTCAGCAATGGAAAGTCGTGAATTTAAAGCCCGGCTGGATGCAACCGGCAAAAGGTTTGCACTCGTCGTTTCCCGGTTTAATGAACTGATCAGCCGGGAACTGCTTGCCGGCGCACTTGATTGCCTGGAACGGCACAATGCGCAGGCGGCAGATGTGATCTGGGTTCCTGGCTCGTTTGAAATCCCACCGGTGGTATTGCGGCTTGCCCAGACCAAGAAATATGACGCCCTGATCGCACTGGGGGCAGTAATTAGGGGTGACACACCCCATGCCGAATACATATCGGCTGAGGTGACAAAGGGTCTTGCCAAGGTCTCGCTCCAGACCGGCGTGCCGGTGGCGCTCGGGATCATTACCGCTGATACTCTCGACCAAGCGTTGGAGCGGGCCGGTGCCAAGCAGGGAAACAAGGGCTGGAACGCTGCCCTTTCCGCAATCGAACTGACAAATCTATCGATTGAAACATAGACCCAAGAGACTGGAGTACTAATGACCCAGCGCCGGCTTGCGCGTGAAAGTGCGCTTGAGGTCCTATATCGGCTGGACCTGGTCGGCGACGAGCCTCTTGATACCATTGAGGAAATTTGTGCCCGGAAAAACCCCTCGGAACAGGCCGAAAACTATCTCCGCCGGCTGATTCAGACCGTGGAAAACAACCGCACCGAAATCGATGCCGCACTCAAGCAGCATCTCAAGCGCTGGCGTCTGGAAAGACTCACCTATCTTGACCGGGCAATTTTGCGTATCGGGTGTGCCGAGCTCCTCTATTTTGACGATATCCCGCCTAAAGTAGCAATCAATGAGGCGGTGGAAATGGCAAAGAAATTCGGCGATGATCAGGCTGGCAAATTTGTCAACGGTGTTCTTGACAGTATCTATAAGGCAAAGTCGGCAAAATGAAAAGATAAAGGTAGGCAGAGATGAAGGGATGGGGTCTTGATCTTCTTCTCTCAATATCCCTTTTTCGATGAGAATCGGCGCCTTCAGTGATGTCCATAGTAACCTGGAAGCACTCAAGGCAGTTACTGATTTTTTAGCACAAAACGGGGCTCAGATACTGCTCTGCGGCGGTGACATTGTCGGTTATGGACCAGACCCTGAAGCCTGCATTGAACTCCTGCAATCGCTCCGGGTAAAGGTTGTCGCTGGCAATCATGACTGGGGTGTTGCCGGCCGAACCCCAATTAACCAGTTCAACCGTCTTGCCGCCGCCGCCCTGCACTGGACCAGAAAGAATCTCAAACCGGCACACCGCCTCTTCCTTAAAAACCTGCCCCTCACCTTTGGACTGGGACCAATTCATCTTGTCCATGCCGCACCTTCAGCACCGGAGCAGTGGGATTACATCTTTACCCTTGAAGAGGCCGTTGCTGAGATGGGGTCGTTCACTGCTGAAATCTGCCTGATTGGCCATAGCCACCTGCCGCTTTTTGTTGAACAGCTCTCTGGTAAACAGGCCCGGGAGATTACTGAGTCGCCATTCCCATTATTGCCTGATGGCAAATATCTCATCAGTTTAGGCAGTGTCGGCCAGCCCCGTGATGGTGACCCGCGCGCCTGCTGCGTGCTGATTGACCTGAATGAACATCTGGTCAGTTTTTACCGGCTGCCCTATTGTATCACCGCCACCCAAAAGAAGATACGCGCGTTCGGCTTACCCGAGCCCTTAGCCGAGCGGCTCGCATTCGGTAGATAAAAAGGGGCGCTTTTAAGCGCCCCGAAGTTGCAAACTAATTAATCAGTGCAGAACCGCTGCCTTCTGGGCATATACGCCGGCTTTGGTCAGAACTTGGAACAGATAAATGCCCTGTGCCAAACCCTGTGCATCAACAGAAAACCGGACATATTCCCCGAATCGGACCTCTTTGCTAAGGGTGCGCACAAGCCTGCCATTCAGACCATAAACCCGCAGTTCAACTGGACCCGTTGCCGGCGCGGTAAAACTAACCCCGGCCTGTTTGCTGAACGGAGTCGGGCTGATATGAAGTGCGTAAGGTCGCTGGTCTTTTACCACCGGTGGCGGTTCTTGCACTCCGGGCAGCCTTTCGCCAAACCACTCAAAGATACGTCTGATCAGGGTCCAGCGCTGGAGATACCGGCTGGAGTGGTCGAGCGCCTCAAAGGGGACGGAAAAGAAAACCAATTTGTAATTGCCGGCATAACGAATCATTGGCACTGCGGTCGTATCTGGATAATCCTTGTAACGGGCACAGGCAACCGCATCACCCAAGGCACGAATCGCATCGCTGGAACGGGCGTTGTTAGCACCTCCACCACCAGCGGCAACCATTGTGTCACCCCTGGTCAACGGGTCGCCTGATATTCCGGGCAGATAGGGCTTACCGGTCGAGTCGGCGACAAACTGGCAATGGAGATAGTCAGATAGAAACTGGCTACCGTTAAGTTCAAACGCGATATTCTGACCGGAAAGGATCAACTTCCCGCCATTATTTAGATAGGTGGCCAGGTTAGCCTGATCGGTCCCGGTCAGGGTATTGCTGCGGGCATCACCGGTCCACCAGATCACCACCGGATAACAATTGAGCGTCTCGGCTGAAGGCGAACCTGAGGCCTGAACCGTGTAAACATGATACAGCAGCCGGTTGGAGTCACAGGCAGAGGTATAGTAACGCTCATAGGTCTGACCGTCATCATCATCAACGAGCAAAACCCTCGGCTCGCCAGACTGAACAACAATATGGGTGTCTGGATAGGCAACCTCAGGTTGGGCACTGACCGTGAGAAAGAAACGAAGCATCTCTGGTGGTGCATCCGGACCAATCTGGATGACGAAGGAATCGGCAGAGCAGTTGCCGCTTGAACCCGCGGGGATGTCAGGAAATGTGGCGCTGCCTTTAATAACAGTTATATCAGTTCCCAAGACTGCGAGAGTGGCGCTGACATTGGTGGCGTTGCGCCAGCCCGGACTGTTGGCATAGGTTACAATTAGTGCCACCGTTTCTCCCGGGTCTGGCCGGCCATTACCACCCTGGTCATTTATGCGCCAGTCGGTCATTTTCAGGTCGCAATAGTAAAGCGGTAGAATCACATTCGCCATTGAAACCCGGCCTGCGCCTAATTTGCCCTGAGCATAAAGAGGGTCGGGCATTGAGTCGCAGGCGTCGTGAAGCATTTGAATGCAGGTGGCGTTGGAAACTGTTGTGTCAAAGCACTTTATCCAGCAGGCAACCCCTGCTGCCAGCGGGGCGGACATCGATGTCCCGTCCATTGAACCATAAGAGCCCTCAACCCGGGTAAGGGTGGAATAGATATTCTGCCCCGGTGCAGTAACATCAACCCAGGTTCCGTAGTTTGACCAGGATGCCTTTCGGTCATTCTGCTCTGATGCCGCCACATTCTCCACCCCCTCGTAACAGGCTGGATATCGCATCGCCTCCTGCCCTTCGTTGCCTGCCGAACCAAACAGGACCAGACCTGACTCATACGCATAACGGCAGGCATCAGCCATCGGCTGGTACGGGGTTGATGAACCAAAACTCATTGAAATTGCCCAGGTATTCATTGGCACAAGATAATAAATTGCCGCCATCGCTGCATAGATGTTGATTCCACCACCCTGACCACACCGCAAAGCCATTGAGCGGCTGTTCCAGGTGGTTCCAGCAACACCGACCCCATTGTTGGTAACCGCATTAACAATCCCCCAGCAGTGAGTGCCATGAGTGTCGTGTCCCTCAGCCTGAGGCACCGGGTCCCCGGAAACAAAATCCCAGCCGACTACATCATCCGCATACCCGTTCATATCTTGGTCAATTCCATCAACATCGCCGTCCGGATAAGGCAGGGTGTCAAATCTGCCGTTTCCGTTCCTATCCTCAGGTGTGTTAATCCATAGATTCGCCTCAATATCAGGATGAAACAGGTCCAGCCCGTCATCAAGCACGCAGTTTATCACCCTTGCCTTACCTTTAGCCACACCCCAAGCAAAGGAGGCTCCTAAATTAACATAGTGCCACTGCCGGCTGAAGGATGGGTCATCGGGCTCCTCATCCAACCTCATTATGCCATTCGGGCAGGCATATACCACCAGCGGAAGTTGCTCATAGTCCCTTGCCACTGGCGCCACATCCTGCTCGACATCAAACTGAATCAGATATTGCAGGTCACACCCGTATTTCTGGGCAATTGGGTCAGCAGCAGGCCTGCGCCACAAAGGCGCAATTTCCTGAACCCGCCACTTTTTATTCAGTTCATCCAGTTCCGGGATACCAAAAAGGGCTATCCCATCCTGTTCTGACAGCCGAACCCTACCCCGCAGCGCCGGTGTCAGTTCAATTATTAACTGCCCGGCAATATGCTCCTCACCGTCACTTGAACTTACTACCGGCCGTTTCAGGTCCGGCCAGCCGAAAACGCAGACGCAAAAAACTGCGACCGCCGCAAAGATTTTGACCTTCATCAAATTCCTCCTGTTAAAAGTTAAAGACAGATTATAGAAAACCCAATACCCTTGTCAATTAACACTCCGCGCCGGATTGACTGATGACGGCACATGGTAACCACAATTTAAAAGTTCGTCGATATAATTGTCTAATAATATTGGCGGCAGATTTAACACCCCGGAAGGTATTTTACTCTCCGCCTCTTTTAATATCTCAAC
>Ga0272448_1003151_pt1 | contig 19861 bp, 19 predicted proteins | sample YNPCB0191_FD_202220 | JGI IMG/M metagenome (GOLD analysis project Ga0272448, IMG submission 202220) | Hot spring sediment microbial communities from Yellowstone National Park, WY, United States - YNP-CB-019-1 | ecosystem: Environmental > Aquatic > Thermal springs > Hot (42-90C) > Sediment... | reverse complement strand
AATCCCTTCGGATTTGAAGAGATATTCCTATTATATAAATATTTTTAATAAATAATAGAATAAATCAAAGTACTAAACAAATTTATTTGTTAGAATGTCTTTAATTTATTAAAATATAATTTTTTTTTATTAACGTAGCAATATGTAACCTTTAAATAATAACTGTATTCCTTTGGAAAAACGGTGTAGGAGATATTGAAGGTTTTAATAGCAGGAGATTCATTTATGAAAAGCGATATAATAAAACTCCACTTACAAGAAATCTTATCCGAAGTAGACAAAGATCTAAGCATACGTACAATAGAATGGACCACACGTGAGTATCAGAAAAATGTCTTGCAAGGGGTACGAAGGTTGATCGAAGAGTTCTCAGGCGATCCTAAAGACTTGGCAAGGGAGATGGGTGACACGCAAGTTCTCGTGGTTCACGCGGCGCCTGTAACCGTGGAAGTCCTTGATGCAAGCAAGAATTTGAAGGTGGTCGCTTGTACAAGAGGCGGGGCTGTTAATGTGGACGTAGATGCCGCAACAGACAGGGGCATACCAGTCATAAATACGCCAGGTAGAAATGCCGATGCAGTTGCAGATTACACCATTGGGTTCATCTTAGCTGAAACTAGGAATATCGCTAGGGCGTTTGAGGACCTAAGGAAAGGTGATTGGAAGTACGAATATTACGACTATGAGATATGTGGCTACGAATTAGCAGGTAAGAGTTTGGGTTTGATAGGGTTTGGGCAGGTTGGAAGAAAGGTCGCTCAACGCGCGAAAGGCTTTGAAATGAACGTGCTAGTATATGACCCATACGTTAGGAGTGATGACATAATTGCAATGGGTTGTCAACCAGTAGATCTAGAAAGATTGTTAAAGGAGTCTGACTTTGTGTCGATCCACGCTAGGCTGACACCTTCTACCGTAAAGATGATAGGTGCTAGAGAAATAGCTTTAATGAAGAAGACGGCTTATCTTATCAATACGGCTAGAGGAAAGCTTGTGGACCAGAAGGCTCTATGCGAGGCTTTAGAGAAAAGGCGTATTGCTGGTGCGGCCTTAGATGTATTTGAAAATGAGCCTCTAAGCAAGGATGACCCAATTTTAACCTATGACAATGTCACAGTAACACCACATATTGGTGGTGCAGCTAAAGATGTTGTTGCAAGAGCGGCGAAGATGGTCGCCGAAGACGTCAAGAGATTACTCGAGGGTAAAGCGCCTCTCTACTGTGTTAACCCTTCTGTCCTAAGTAAATGGGATAAGTCTGGGCTCTTACGATAAACATTACTTTATCGATTGTAGTGCAGGCAGTTTACTAATCCTCCTAGAGGTTAGGAGTAAAAGAGATAGGTTAATGCCAACTCCAATCCACAGTAGGTAAGGAACCATTTGGCTCATAATCACAGAGAGACCTATTGTTGAGTCCGCTGCGGAAGCCCCTATTAGACCGACTAGTGTTGTTAGAGCCATTGGAAAGCCGCAACAGGACGAAGCAGCAGAAACAGCTGAAGATAGACCTACTAGTGTTGACATTGAACTTACTACACCCACTCCACGCTCTACCCTACATACACCCTTAAGTTCTCTAGAGACAAACATCAACTCTGTGAACAAGAGACCGGCTATAATAGATGATATTATCATAGTCATAAAGGTTAAAACTGGTATGGAAAGCAGGGAGTTATTGGAAACCATCCAGAGTACAGAAAAGTCATTTGTGTCGAATGAGAACGAACTTGTGACAGCATGTCTGGAGAAAAAGCCAAACGTTATTGGCGCCTTCCAACCGATGTACGATTGTGTTATGTAGAGAAAGATGCCAATTAGGGAAACCAAATTGATCGCGACTATTAAGAGGGAAATGGCTAAAAATGCTACTACATACTTCTGCCTCTTGAAAACTTTTTTAAGCACTTTGGCAACATCTCTTAAAAAATGCCGTTTTTAAGAAATTGAGGAAAAAATCTTCTATATATAGATTTTCAATTCAATGGTAATCTTATTAGAGTTTAAGGCATATTTTGAATAACAAATAAATGGGATTATAGATTTAGTGGAAGATTTAAAAACCATGCACCCAAAAACATAGGTATGAGGCTGAAAGATAGAGTCTGTCTAGTTACAGGGGCTTCGAGGGGCATAGGTAAAGCGATAGCGCTTACCTTTGCGAGAGAGGGGGCAGATGTCATAGTAAATTATGAAAAGAGCCGAGAAAGGGCTGAGCAAGTTGTAGATGAAATTTCCAAGATGGGGAGGAAGGCGTTAGCGATTAAGGCGGATGTCTCGAACAAAGGTGAAGTAGATGCAATGGTAAATAAAGCAATACAAGAGTTTGGTAGGATCGACGTTCTAGTAAATAATGCAGGAATAGCCATTATGAGCCCCAGTATATTAGAAGCCACAAAAGAAGATTGGGAAAGGACCCTAGCCGTGAACCTACTTGGACCTTATTATTGTATACAAGCAGTAGCTCCATACATGATCAAACAAAGATATGGGAAGATCGTCAACATTTCATCAAACGCAGCTTTAGGTACAATTGGGAGGACGAGTGGCAAAGCAGTTGCGTACACGCCTGCAAAAGCAGGCTTGATCATCTTAACAAAGAGACTTGCCTTTGAACTAGGGAAATATAACATAAATGTGAACGCAATAGCGCCTGGAATCACAAAGACTGAGATAATAAATATAGGGCGGACACCCTTGGAGGTCGAGGAGCTCCTCAAAGAGAAGGCGAAGTCAACCGCTTTGGGCCGGGTAGCTGAACCACAGGATATGGCAAATGTCGCTCTATTCTTGGCATCAGATGAGTCAAGCTTTGTAACAGGACAATTAATAGTTGTCGACGGGGGGAGATTTGATTATCTTTCCCACAGCCAATAGGCAATTAATCAGCATCTCATAGCTAGAAGTGGCATGAATATGGATTTTAAAAGGTGGGTTATTAGAGATAGTCATTTACATAACGTAGAATATGGTCGGAGGATAAAACTCCTTTTTTATATTTTTTAAAAAGATAGAAAATGAAAATTTATATACATCAATGAGCAAACAACATCGAAAGATATGCCAAAGGATAGTGAAATACTAGAAGAGTTACAGAAGATTCGCCAGTTGCTCGAGCCGAAACCAGCTCCCCCTCCCCCTCCACCTCCGAAGGGTCTGTGGGCGGAGTTTGTTAACTTCATAGGGAAAGGGGGCATACTCGGGCTTGCCATAGGCTTCATAATGGGCACTTACATCGGTAAGCTGATCTCAGCCCTAGTTAGTGACATAATAATGCCTATACCTGGAGCTTTTGTACCAGGTGGTGATTGGAGGGAAGCGGTCATAAGCATACCTATCGCAAATGGGATGAACTTTAAGATCGGAGACTTCATTGGAGTAGTAATAGACTTTTTGATAGTTGCGTTTGTCATCTTTTTGATTGTGAGGTATGCTCGAAAATTTGGAGTTAAATAAACTCCACACATAATTTTTTTGACGCTAAGGGTAGAATCGATTTTAGAATATTTATTATTATTTATGATGAAAATTTAAAAGTTTTAATATCCTGGGGAAGCAAATAATATTGACATGTTATGTACACTATATTGGATAAGGTTCAGCTTACAGAAGGCATTTTTAAGATTAGAATCACAGCACCTTGGGTAGCGAAGAATTGGAAGCCCGGCCAGTTCGTCGTCTTAATGGTGAACGAGGCTGGAGAACGTATCCCTTTAACTATAGTCGATGGAAACACTGACAATGGGATGATATCATTAATATTTCAAGTTGTCGGGAGGACAACAGCTTTACTTGCTTCAAAAAATGCTGGCGAAGAAGTATTTTCCCTCTTAGGACCCCTTGGTAAACCCTCTGAAATAAAAAAATTTGGTAATGTGATAGTGGTTGGAGGAGGAGTTGGTGTGGCTGAGATTTTCCCCCAGACGAAGGCTTTAAAGTCTCTAGGAAATTATGTTATCGGGGTTATTGGGGCGAGAACCCACAGACGTCTGATTTTTTTTGAAGAGTTGAAATCAATTTGTGACGAGGTTCACGTGTGCACAGATGATGGTTCTTACGGTTACAGAGGGTTTGTCTCAGACCTTCTAAAAGACCTTTTAGAGGAAAATCGTACTATCGATTATGTTTACGCTGTTGGCCCAGTCCAAATGATGAAAGCTGTTAGTGAACTTACACGCCAGCGCCGTATTAGGACCTTTGTTAGCGCCAATCCAATAATGATAGATGGGACAGGAATGTGTGGCGTTTGCAGAGTTATTGTTGGAGGGGAGATTAAGTTCGCTTGCATCGATGGACCAGATTTTGATGCACATCTGCTTGACTTTAATACACTTGATTCAAGGTTAAAGACTTACAGACAACACGAGGCTGAAGCGCTTGAAGAGTTTAGGAGGTGTAAATGCGATGGATGGCGAGAAAGTTTCAGCTAGACAGGCTCCAAAACTTCTACCACCTGAGGAAAGGGTTAGAACGTTTAGGGAAGTGAACTTAGGATATACGGAGGAACAGGCTAAGAAGGAGGCGTCACGTTGTCTACAATGCCCTAAGGCGTATTGTATGACTGGATGCCCTGCTAACGTTAAAATCCCACAGTTCGTTAATGAAATAAGAAAAGGGGATTATAAAAGGGCTATTGAAATTATATGTGAGACAAACAGTTTACCTGCTATAACAGGTAGAATATGTCAGGTTGAAATGCAATGTGAGAAGGCTTGTATTTTGAACAAGAAGGCTGCACCTATTTCGATAGGTTTGCTTGAGAGGTTTGTCGCAGACGTTGCTTTAAAAAAGGGTTGGAAAAAGCTTACATGTAAGCCATCAAATGGCAGGAAAGTTGCTGTGGTAGGTTCTGGACCTGCAGGGCTTACGGTTGCAGGAGACCTTATTAAGTTAGGATATGAGGTGAAAGTTTTTGAGGCGTTCCATAAACCTGGTGGGGTTTTGGTTTACGGCATCCCTGCATTTAGGCTGCCTAAGGATGTTATCGAAAAAGAGATAAAAACGCTTGAGGAGGCTGGAGTAAAGATTTTCAAAAATGTGTTTGTTGGGAAGACTATAACTTTAAGCGAGCTTTTTGAAGAGGGCTATGATGCGATATTTATCGGCATTGGAGCGGGAGCGCCTATTATATTGAATATACCAGGAGTGAATTTGAATGGAGTTTACACAGCAAACGAGTTTCTTGTCAGGAGTGTTCTAATGAACGCGTACCTTTTCCCTAAATATGATACACCCATAGATGTTGGGAGGAAGGTTGTTATAATAGGTGGAGGAAATACGGCAGTAGATTCAGCAAGGGTTGCCGTTAGGTTGGGAGCTGAAGAAGTAACTATTGTATATAGGAGAAGCGAAGAGGACATGCCTGCGAGGAGAGAGGAAATATTACGCGCAAAAGAAGAGGGAGTTAAAGTCCTTCCATTAGTGAGTCCTGTGAAGTTTATTGGCGATGTAGATAAACACGTTACCAAGTTAGAGACTCTCAGAAATCAGCTTACGACAATAGACAGTACAGGAAGGCCTACACCCATCCCAATAAAAGGCTCAAACTTCTTCATAGATGCCGACATGGCTATCTTGGCAATAGGACAAAAGGCGAACAAACTATTCACCCAAACTGTTCCTGAAATAAAATTGGACAGAGATGGATACATAGTAGTCGACTACGGGGCTAAAACGAGCTTGGACAGGGTTTGGGCTGGAGGGGACATAATTGGAGGAACTGCAACAGTGATACAGGCAATAGGCGATGGCAAAAGAGCTGCATCAAACATGGATAAAACTCTTAGAGAAAAGCATGCAATAGATATGGTCACATACAGGTGAAGACAATATATTGAGCTTTAAAGAAAACGTCTTTGATAAAGATTTTGTAGACGATAAAGTTGTTAAAATAGCAATTGAGATATTGAATATTGGATATGTTTGTAATAGGTGTCTTGGAAGAGCCTTTGGAAAGTTATTACATGGGATCACAAACGAAAGAAGAGGTATAATTATACGAGATTTCATAGCGTTATTATTGGATGCGGGAGTGAAAATTGACGTCAGAATGGAAAATTTTCAAGATTACGATTTCAGAAGGCTACAAAAAACGCCGTATGGGGAGAGAAAGTGTAGCGTTTGTGAAAACATTTTTGTGGATATCATTCCAAAACTTTCAGAGGAAGCTATAAAAAAGGTTAGAGCATATGAATTTAGGACCTTCCTCGTTGGGACCATTTTAAACAAAACGTTCTATGAGAAGGACGAACTACTTCTCAAGATTTCCCCAGAATATGGCGAGTCAATTAAAGATGAAATAAACAGGGAAGTTGGAAAAAGGTTGGAGGAGAAATATGGTAGAACTGTTGACCACGAAGACCCACAGCTCCTAATCATATTTGACCTTAAAAAATTAGAGGTTGAGATAAAGTCCAAGAGCCTCTTCATATATGGAGGATATAAGAAACTTGTTAGAGGTATACCTCAAACGACATGGCACTGTCGAAGATGTAGGGGAAGGGGGTGTAGAGCTTGCGGTTGGAAGGGTAAAATGTACAGGACATCGGTACAACAGATAATTGGGAATCCCTTACTTAAAATGTCAAAAGGGGAAAAGTCAAGCTTCCACGGCTCAGGCAGGGAAGATGTTGATGTCAGATGCCTTGATTATCGACCGTTCATCATCGAAATTTCAAACCCGAGAAGGAGAGACTTAGACCTTCAAAAGATATTGTCTGAGATTAACAAATCTAAGTTCGTAAAGGTTGATAGCCTTAGATTTACTGATAAGGGTGAGGTTACACACATAAAAGAGGCAAAAGCCGATAAAACATACAAAGCGATAGTAACATTCAAAAGGCCTTTAAAACAACTTGATAAGCTTACCTCATTAAATGGCGCTAAGATTGCACAGCAAACCCCTTTAAGAGTTCTAGCGCGAAGAGCAGACATTTTGAGAGAAAGGAAGATCAATAAGGTCGAGTTTAGAAGGCTAACTCGATTTAAGGCTGAAATAGTCGTCGAATGTGAAGCGGGAACTTACGTTAAAGAGCTTATAAGTGGAGATAATGGGCGAACAAAGCCCAATGTGGCCGATATCCTAGGGAACGAAGTGAAGAATATCCTACTCGATGTCATAAAGATAGATAAATGAGAAATCAATTTTAAACAAATTTTTAACAAAATAAAATGTTGCAGATACTTATCGTTAAATGATGCCCAATGCTAGAGCTTCCTCAACTCGTTACCTATTGCTTCAGCTAATCGTTCAACACCGACTTCGATCTGCTGTTCGGTTGGAAATGAGAAGTTGAGTCTAAGGGTGTTCCATCCACTTCCATCTACAAAAAAGGAGCTTCCCGGAACATATGCAACTTTGTACTCCTGTATTACATCCATGAGGATCTTCTTCGTGTTCACACGCTCATCTAACCATCCAAATATAAACATGCCGCCAACAGGGCTACTCCACTTCGACCCTTCAGGCATCTTCTCCTCTAACATTCTACGCATCAGTTCACATTTTGTTTTATATTTGTTGATTATAGTTGGGAGCCTTTTCTCGATGGCCCCCGATTGTAAAGCATGCAGTACAAAATACTGGTCAACAGAAGAGGTGCATAAGTCTATAGACTGTTTAGCAAGTTCATAGTAATTTAATAGGCTCTTATCTGCAATTACCCAGCCTACCCTCACACCAGGAGCGTATATCTTGCTGAAGGTAGAAAGGTAGATCACTCGGCCTTCGGTGTCTAAACTCTTGAGCCTTTTAAAGTTAGTATCTTTAAACATTATTTGGCTGTAAGGGTCATCTTCAACCACCATAAAATCATATTTTGAAGCCAATTCAAGGAGCCACTTACGTCTATCCATCGACATCGACAGACCTGCTGGGTTCTGACAAGTAGGTATCGTGTAGATGAACTTAGGCCTTAAACCCTCTTCCTCCATCACCCTTAGACTGTTCTCCAGATAATCGATCTTCATGCCATCATCGTCCATTGGTATTCCTAAATAGTTAGGCCTAAACAAACTAAAAGCTTGTATTGCGGCGATGTAAGTTGGGAGCTCGGTAATCACGTAATCACGCTGGTTGATCAATATCCTTCCAGTTATGTCGAGAACCTGTTGGCTTCCAGTCGTAATCAAAATCTCCTCAGCAGAGGTTTTAATATCGAGCTTCTCTGCGCAATACCTCGCGACCTCCTCCCTTAGTTCTAAAATCCCTCCAGTTAAGCCGTATTGGAAAGCTTTTTCCTTAACTTTGGATATGTAATCTATCGCAGAACATATCTCATCTTCAGAAGGCAGACAGGAGGGGTCTGGCAATCCTCCTGCAAATGATATAACATCACCCTTTGCGTAGCGCAAAATTTCTCGTACCTCAGAGGCTTTCATTCTATCAGTACGTTTAGCCACAAAATTGTAAAAATTCATAGTGACTTCCCCACAAATTTACTTGCAATTTCGTTATTAAACGTTTTAAAAAAGCACGGAATGCCTTGACAAAAAATTCAGTAAACGACCTAACCAGCCGTCTTTTAACAATCTTTATATAGCATTAATATCGACACTGATATCGATATTGATATGTATATGTTTCCTATGAAACCAGACGTTAACCCTGCAGAAGTTACAGTCCGAACTCAAGGACTTGGAAAGGTCTATAGGAGAGGGGCAATCGAATACGCGGCGGTAAAGAACGTTTCCATTTCGATCAAACGTGGGGAGCTTGTGTCGATCGTCGGACCATCGGGCAGCGGTAAAACCACCTTACTTAACCTTATTGGGACCCTAGATCGCCCGACGAGCGGGGAAGTATACATCAACGGTGTGCCGACCTCAAACCTGAGCGGAAAACAGCTGGCCATGTTAAGAGGGAGGACGTTGGGTTTCATATTTCAGTCATATAACTTGATCCCCTACTTGAATGCTATCGAAAACGTGGGACTTCCTTTAATGACCCTTAATGTGCCCAGCGCAAAGAGGAGGGAGAAGGCAGGCCTCCTGTTGGCTCAACTAGGAATGGCCGACAAGGCCGATAAGAAACCTAATGAGCTGAGTGGGGGGGAGCAGCAGCGCGTTGCAATCGCCAGAGCTCTTGTGAACGACCCGTCTTTAATATTGGCTGACGAGCCGACTGGGAACCTCGACTCAAAGACCGCTAAGGGGGTCGCATCTCTTTTGAAAGGCATAAGTGAGAAGGGGAAGGTGACTGTTGTCATGGTAACTCATAATCTAGAGATAACGGACGTCTCTAACAGGATCATATATCTTAGAGATGGCTCTGTCGAGAAGGAGATAGAGAATTTATGAGGACAAACACCATCGTATTGACTGTTGTGGTTCTACTTTTCTTCTCTGCCTTCTCAAACCTTGGAATAGTTTCTGCGTCGAGCTTTGAGGTAACGAATGTAAATTGGGGAACAACCGTGGCACCTATGGAGGTCGGCCCAGGGGACCTTAATGCCCCGTTGACGGTAACGCTTCAATATATTGGTTGGTATGCGGCTACTACCTTAAGAGGCACATTGGAACTTGCGCCTGGCTTCACCGACTTGAATGGAAACACTAGTGCCATAGCTTATGCTTCAGGGGTGGCGCCTAACTCCTTTTTCCAATTGGTGTTCAACCTTAACTTAGACGAAAATGTTTCTTTAGGCAGTAATATGTTCACATTGAAGCTGATGTGGAACACTACATGGGACACCAACTTGAGCCAAGATCTAACCTTTCCAGTACAGGTTAAGGGCAGGGTCAAGCTTGATTTTGATACTTCTACAGTCTATCTTACGCCAGGAAAGGTAAACGACGTTCAGATCAGAGTAAATAACAGGGGAACAGGGAGGGCGTCAGAGATCACTACATATGTTACAGCACCCTCTCAAGTCAGCCTACTGAATATTCTTGACGTTGTACCTATGCTTGACCCTGGGGCTAGCACCCAACTAAAACTCAGCGTCTACGTTTCACCCCAGGCGGGGAACTCTCCGATCACCTTTTCCATCACATCAACCTATCGAGATGCTTACCTAAATGTTAGGAGTACTGGCCAAAGTTTAGGATTCATAATAGGGAGCATCGAACAGACCGTATTCAAGGTTCGTTCCTCGACAAGCTATCTTACTCCTAACGAATTGAACCGAGTTAATATAACGATCGATAATCAAGGATCAACTACAATGGGAGACTTGAGGGTAAGACTTAGCCCGCAGCTTCCTCTGAACATAATCGACACAGACGGCGAAATCAACCTAGGCACATTGGGCCCAAACCAGAGGACGCAGTTCCCAATAACCATCTATCTGCCCTCAACGTCGTCTGACTCGACCCTGGTTTCCCTGACGATAACCTACACCGACGAAGCCCAGACGATAAGAAGTGAAGTTAGAACGTTATCGTTTCTATTGAATAGGACGTCAGAACTGTCCCCAATCTCGGTGAAGGTTCAGCCAAACACTCTTGTGGCCGGCAAAGCAAACAACCTAACCATAGCAATATCAAACATCGGAATGGCACCACTGAGAAGCATATCTATATCATATTCGTTCCAAGGCGGTCAATTTACGTGGCTTCAACCCGACATATCACAAGTTGACCAACTCCTTCCTGGAGAAAGCTTCTTCGTGGATGCAAAGGTCTTTGACCCACCCACGTCAACCGCCTCCACAATACTACAGGCAAACATAAAATACTATGATACACAGAATAATTTAAAGCAAGAAATTAGAAGTATAGGCCTACTGTCGCAGGGTCTGATAGACCTGCAGATGGTGGACTTCTCCGTACTGCCTGAGAAACCAACCATAGGCCAAATATTTTCAGTAACCGTCACCTTAACGAATATTGGCACAATAGTGTCCTCAGCTGTCATAGCTACACCCAACCTTCCACCTGGCTTCAAGATGTTCGGTTCTAAGTCGATTTTCATAGGAGACATGCAGGTCAATGTACCAACAACTTTTACACTAAGCATCTTAATTTCGAATGTAACCAAGCCAGGGACTTATCAAATACCTGTTGAATTGACCTACTTTGATAATTTAAGAAACCAACATGTCGTGACTAGAAACATCACAGTAGACGTTTATGAGAAAACCGCTTCAACCCAGACTTCAGCAAGGCCGCAGGGTTCAGAGTTTAACGTACTCTCAATAGCTAGTTATACGATCGTTGGAGTCGTAATGTTGGCTCTAGGGTTGACCTTAGGTAGGAGGTTTTCGCGTAAATGAGGATTCAAGACACCTTATGGCTTGGGTTCAAAAACCTGAGGGGTAGAAAACTAAGAGCTGCGTTGACGATCTTAGGAGTGGTCATAGGTGTCGCAAGCATAATTGCCTTGGTATCTCAAACCTCCGGGATACAGGCTAGTGTTGTGAACTCGCTTCAGAGCTTGGGGCCGACAACATTAATCGTGACGCCTAGTCGAACGACATTCACTCAAGTTGACGTCGCGAAGATCGCGTCTGTTCCAGGGGTGGAGAACGTCATACCAATGGTGAGTGCGCAAATGGAGCTAACGCAGGGGGGTGAAACCAGAGCAGTAACTCTGATAGGAGTGGATAGCGAAGGACTTAGGGTTTTCCTTGGGGAGATCAAAATGATTGAGGGATCAGTTTACCCGCCGAGCAGTGTGCCACTAGCCTTGGTCGGATACGATATTGCCTTCCCAGTGTCGCAGGCAGGTGCTCAAAGTGTAAGCATCGGTCAACCAATGATTCTGGCACAGCAACTTGGACAAGTCAGTAAAAGGGTCAATGTTCAAGTGATAGGTGTACTTGACAGATACGGTTCAAGTATTCTCATTCAACCAGATAACTCGCTGTTCATTCCCATGGAGTCGGCTATGAAGATATTGAACAGAAAGTCTTATTCCCTTCTCCTCGTTAAGGCGGTGAGCATCGACGAAGTCAATAACGTCCAAGAGCTCTTGACAAACATATATGGGAATAGTGTCCAGATCTTAACAACCAAACAGATAACACAGATCGTTTCCACCATAACAGGACTGCTTGGCACCTTACTAGGCACAATAGCAGCCATCTCCCTGACAGTGGCTGGCGTAGGGATAATCAACATCATGCTGGTCTCCGTCTTCGAAAGGACAAGGGAGATTGGGGTCCTCAAGTCCATCGGATTTAAGGACAGTGACATTATGAAGCTATTCTTATCAGAGTCCGCGATCATAGGTGTGACAGGTGGAGTAATAGGTCTCCTTGCCGGCTACGGCGTGTCCATGACCATTCCACTTCTTCTTCAGACAGTCTTTTCCTCTAGCGCCCAAGGGTCGAGCACAGGATCCATGGGGTTCGGCGGAGGCTCGTCCTTCGGTGGAGGAATGGCTTTATCCTATACCCCAGTCGTGACGCTAGATATCGCAGCCATCTCTTTGCTTGTTGCCGTATCCGTCAGCATCCTCGCAGGGCTTTACCCTGCATGGAGAGCCTCGAAGATGGACCCAATCAAAGCACTAAGATACGAATGAGACATAATCTTCCCCATATTTTATTCGTATAACGCATAGGGTACTATCATAGCAGCGTAGAAGTTTAAGGTTCAGCTTCTGTTGAATTTACCAGCAACAAACTTGGTAACATCAAAGTTGAGAGAAAGGTGGGAAGGGGCACATGTGGTCAAATGAGCCTTAGACTAGAGGAGACTAGGTTTTATTAACCATGGTAATTATAGCAATTTCTGAAGCTTCAAAAGGTCGAGAATTGAACCTTGCACCTTTAACTTTCCTGTTGAATAGGCGTTGACTGGGCTTAACTTCTTGTTGACGACATCTAAGAAGGTATCACTATCGGAGAAAATGGTGATGTCTGGTCTTTCTGAAGAAGATTCTAACAACTTTTTTACAACCCCTTTTTCAATCTCTAAATAGAAGGAGGTTTGTAGATCTGTGAACGTGAATTGAATAGTCTTCGTAAAGGATGAGAAAGTCGCTTTATTTGAGGGTAGCTCAACTTTTTCTTTTATTTTAGATAACGCTTTTACAATATCCTCTTTCGAAGTCAATCTATCTCTTCATCGACTACGCTACATTCACTTATTTAAACGGTATGATCGAAGAACGTATGTATGCGCAAAGGCCACTTTACCCGCAATGAGGCAGCCTGCCAACGTCTTAGAAGAACCCAGACAACACCTTCATCGACAACAACACGTCAGCTATGCTTAGAAAAGAGAGATGCCCATTCGTTTCTCAGAATACTGTACAGGTATGTGTCTTGATACCTGCCGTCCCCAAATAACGCTTTCCTCATCAATCCTTCTCTGACGAAACCATTTCGTTCAAGTACCTTTTGAGCAGCAATGTTCTCAACCGAGGTCGTTGCTTGTATCCTCTGTATGTTTCGAGTTTTAAAGAGAAAATCTAGTAGTAGCCTTACTGCTTCTGCACCATACCCTTTGCTCCTCTCTTCAAGGGAACAAATCTGGAAACCTATTTCTAAATTTTGCAGTATAGGATGCACTATGTAATAGACCACAATCCCCAACTTCTCTTTATCTTCATTCCTTTCAATTACAAGTACTGTTAGATCGTTTGGACCTATGGGGCCTTTAAACCACTTTTCAACTTCTCCCCAACTCGCGAATTGGAAAACGTCGAAAGCACCCACTGACTCTGGAGCATTAACCATTCTAAATACCTCACGCAAGTCTTCTGGTTCTATTGGACGAAGACGAATTCTATCCCCTATGAGAAGCACCATTGCGAACCGCCATATTAGATGCGTCTACTTATAATATTAAATTTGCTCGTTGGTAACCCTCTACACTATGAATATCAGATAGAGCCTTTCCATTGTCTAAAACCTTATCACTTTATCATAACCAAAAGCATCTTAAAAGGTTCTAGAGCTCTCACTTCATGAGGCTTGTTAGCAGGCATTATTATCATGTCACCTTCACATAGGATGTACTGCTTTTTGGATATTTTAATTTCTGCCTTACCATGTATGATGTTAACAAAAGCGTCGTAGGGTGCGGTATGCTCACTTAACCCCTGCCCTTTATCAAAGGCGAACAGTGTGATAGTACCGCAGTCCTTGTCGATTACTGTACGGCTAACTATAGCTTCCTCTTGGTAATCTACGTCTTTTAAATTAAACACCTTCAACGTGGAAGACTCGGTTCCCATTCTTCTTCACCACTTATTGGTGCATATAATATTTAAGGGTTCAAATGATATTTCACCTTCGAATTAATCTTTTTATTTTCCTTTGCGATGGAAAGTACCCATGGCAACATTAAACGTGCCCACTGGCCTTCTTAAGACAATAATCCTCAAGGAAGCGTCAAGGGCGCCTCTATCAGCGGTAACTCTAATAAAAAACCTATCTGAGAAGACTGAAGGAATGTGGCAACCAAGCCCAGGCTCCATATATTATATCACTAATGAGTTAGAATCCAAAAACTATTTGAAGAAGCTAATAATTGAGAACGAGAGATACCCCAAGTACATAATAACGCAAAAGGGCAAGGAGGAACTTGAGAACTTGATAAGAGGCTCTAAGAGAGACCTCTTAAAGATGGTGAAGATACTTCAAGTGTATTCAGATACTTTAGAAAATAAAAACTTAAGCACACAACTTAGTGCCTTGTTCACAACTTTACAAACTACTCAAAGCAATTGATTATTAGAAGGCCCATACGCCCTTTTTTCCTAAGGCTGATCTTCTCGCCATCTCGCTTTCCACTTTCCGCTTTTAACCGAAGGCTTCAGGTCAACCCATCTGCTTTCGGTGACTTAGTTGCCTAAGCCACAGATCGTGGTCGGCTCGACGGTTTGAAGTTCATTTCCTCAGGAAGCAGATCGTTTACACAACTGTATTTGAACAGTGGATATCCCACACCCACCCTCCGGATGGCAGATGCACGCTCGTGGACTGTTCAAATGCAGCTGTTTCAACTTTCTGCAGAGGACGTATGAGCTTGATACCTAACTAGCAACAGGCGTTTTATTATTTTAATGGAAATTTTATATGACTTAATGGATAAAAAATATTGACTTAACTTTGGATTAGTGTTTAAACTCTGTAATGGTACTACTGGCCGGGGATGAAATAAGCAAATTCTTCATTCCATTTTCTGCATATATAATATGATAGCCTCCAAAATCCGATTGCTGGGGGCTTGTTAGGTATATCGAAGATCTGTATCTGGTACACCTTCAAAGTCTTCTGTAGCCTCTCATCCCAAATCGGGGCGTTCCTCTGTAGAAATCCAAGCTTCACTAAATTCTTTATCACTGTCCCATATAGGTTTCTCCGACTATACTTAAATGGGGAGTTGCCATACATCAACTCTTTATCTTCAAGCCTTTTTGAGAAGTTATTTAAGGCGTTCTTGGTAGCCCTGCCTTTGTTTTCCTTCATCCATTCTAGTAGGAGTTTAGCTGCTATTCTAGACTTCTTATTTGGGAAAAGGACCTCCAAAACGCTCTTCGCGTTTATGACGCTTTCTTCAGAAAGGTTAAGCCTCATCACATTATTGTTTTAAAATGACGTAAAATAAACATTTCTTTCAATCAGAGAAGACCTCTTCTACCGTACCTATTCCCCTCGTCTTCCCCTCTCTGAATACGAACGTCTCATTCTTTTCGAGATATTCAGGGCGCATAATAAATTGGAAGGTAACGTCGGCTATGTCACCTGTCCTTAACGCTTCTTTACTCATCTCGATAATTTTAGCAGTCTGTCTTATAGTATGCGCGTGAATAACAGGGGTGTATCCAACCCTCATCGTTGTAGGGTGATGTAGAACTTTAACCTGTGCCTTAAACGTCCTTACCGGAGTAGGTGACAAGTTTTTGTCCAGTAGGACCATCCCCTTTCTAAGCTTACTGTATTCGATAGCAGGGATGGCGAGGGTTGCGCTTTGGCCTGCAAAGGCCCTTTTAACGAAGACGCGGTTTATTTGAATACCTTTTATCTTAGTCCTTTTGAATGGTAACTTTGCGTCCTCAAATGGACCTATTAAGACTTCATCTTCAACTGCTATAGCGCCTTCTTCTACCAAGCCGCTTGCTACTGTCCCAACACCTGTCACATTGAATATTTCGTCTACATAAAATTTGAAGGCCCTCTCGTAGCATTCCTTCCATGATATTCTAGGAGGGATGATGTTCAAAAAAGTTTTCAAGTCTTGTAGACCATAGCCTGTTAGATTAGAAATGGTAAAGATCGGCACAACACGCCCACTCTTTACATGTCTGGCGGCGAGGACGATGTCGTCCTTAGACTTTACAATATAGGGGATCTGGTTTATACCCGGAAACTTGAGAACTTTTATTATATCATCTAAGGTTTCTCTAATCTTTTCTTCAGGGGTAATATCAATTTTGGTTAGACATATGAACACGGGTATTTTTAAAGCAAGGGAGATTCCTAGATGCTCTTTGAACGTCCCAACTATACCGGAGTTAGCGGCGACGACCAGGACAGCATAATCAGGGAGGTTTCCAAGTATACCTCTTAGTGTGGTTCTAAGATACTTCTCGTGACCTGCAAGGTCGATCAAGTTTAAGACTTTAGAGGATTTTAAGTATATTTCGCTTTCGCTGTAGTTGATCAAGTCAGAGTTCACACAATTACCGAGAATATCAAATCCTAGAATATGCGTATTGACGGCTGAAGTTCTCCGCATCTTTATTTCGTGAATATACCTTACAACCTTGCTCATCGCTAATCCATCGCCATCGTCTAGAACGTTGTAAACAAGGGCACCCTTTATAGATGATTTCCCCGCGTCAGCGTTGCCAACAAACACTAGCGAGACAGAGATTGGCAGGGTCTCAGCTACTCTTCTAACGAGGAGCTCATAGACAGTTCCTTTTTTACCTTCAACAGAGCGAATAATTGTGTAGGAGACATTAATCATTTTACATATTTTGTCGAAATTCTTGAAGGTTACTTCGGCTTCCTTTGGGTCAAGACCTAGTAGCTCACCTTCATCCGTTACCCCTAGGTCGTAAAAGGCTTCGCCACCTCCTTCATTAACGCGGTAGTTGAGTTGTGTGGCAAGCTCGTTAAGCCGGTCCTTATCCACTGAAGTCAATTTGAGCTTATATTCTACATTGCCCTCATCATTTTCCGAGTTAAAATGCATTTATCACTATATATTTGATGGATATACTAATAAGTGTTTATAAAAGCTCTTTTCTTGGTATAGCGATTATGGCCGTCTAGAGTAAAGCCAGAAGATCAATCCACCGACCAGTGCTTCAAACCACATCATCACAAGCCTTATCATGACAGTTGCAGCAACGCTTAATCCGAATGGAACGCCAGCTATGGTGTAAAGGCCTGACATTACAGTTTCAACAAACCCTACCATTCCGGGGATACCTATGGGGATAATCTGTATCGAGATCGCGATTGTGTAAACAGCGATTATTAGAATAAATGGGATATGAAAGTTAAGCGAGGAGAATACAAAATACGCTACTAGGACGTCAAAGACCCAATACAAAAAGGCGAAGACGATTGAAAAGAAGATCCCAAGTTTACCGCGCTTTAACACATTCATAGATTTTTCAAATTCTGAAAAGGCCCTTTCTGTGAGTTCAATTATGCTGGAGCCCTTCTTCCATCTTTTAGGGACGAATCTATCTAGAAAGGATGCGACCTTAATTCCTATCTTCATGGAAAGATGTGGCCTAACAATAAACAGTAATAGCACAAAAAGAGCAAAAATCAGTAGAGAAGAGATTGTTATTATTATGGAGGACAAGTAAGAGGGAAGGTTGTAGAATAGACCAAGATATAGAAATCCGAAGATCGACCCAAATATGAACGGAAGAAAAGCTATTATTCTGTGAAGGAAAACGGTGGCTGCCACTGTACCATGGTTATCATTTGTTTCTTTTACGACATACAGTATCCTTACGACTTCACCGCTGACAGAAGCTGTTGGGACCATGATGTTGAAGAAGACGCTTATCCAAGTACTTTCAATAGCCTTTAACGCACTCAGCTTGACCTTTGCGGATTTGAGTAAAAAGATCCAAGAGACAGCGTACGCTATGACCCCCAATATCATCGATAGAAATGCGACCGAATACTGAACTTTGTCAGCGAGAGCGACGTACTTCGCTATACTTCTTAAGTCAGAAAACAGGATGAACACTGTTAAAGCAACTACACCTAGAATAAGAAGGAAAAGTTGTTTTAGTTTAATGGCCTTCCCAGTCTTACTGGCAAAGTATGAACTGTTTTCCAAGAGACAACACGCTTGTTTAGCGCCTATTTATATTTAAATAGAGCTATTATTCCTTTTCTCTAATAATTTGAAAGCAAAAGGTTAAGGAGTTAAAAATTTTAAATAAAGAATTTTTGGAACAACATTGTCTAAAATGGGATTAAAAGTGGTAGTTCTTATTAAACAGGTGCCAGACATAGCTAAAGTAAAGTTCGATGTTGAAAAGGGCAGGATAGACAGAAGTTCAGCTGAAGCAGAAATCAACCCATTCGACCTGAATGCGTTGGAGGCAGCGGTACAGGTTAAAGAGAAGGTTGGGGGCACCGTTACTGCAATCAGTATGGGGCCACCTCAAGCGGCCACATCCCTTAAGGATGCAATGGCAAGGGGGGCTGATGAGGCGATATTGCTCGAGGATAAGGTATTTGCGGGAGCGGATACTTGGGCAACTTCTTACACATTATCTTGCGCGATAAAGAAGATTGGGGGCTTTGACCTGATCTTCTGCGGGGAGAAGACCGTAGATGGTGACACAGGTCAGGTTGGAGCTGAAGTAGCTGAACAGCTAGGTATCCCTCATATCTACTATGTCTCTAAAATATGTGATGTGAGCCAGAATAGGATCGAGGTTGTGAGCGAAGTCGATGATTCATCTTATTTACTTGAATCAGACCTTCCAACCCTAATCAGCGTAACCAAAGATGTAAATAAACCAAGGCTTCCTACCTTAAGGGATAAACTTAGAGCTATGAAATCGGAAATAAAAATATGGCATGCTAATAACCTATCAGATGTTATAAATTTAGCAAATGTCGGCTACCTTGGGTCACCAACAGCAGTTCACAAAGTTGTTGTACCTAAAGAAAAGGAAAGACAGGGAAAGATCTTCAAAGACGTCTATGAAGGGGTTAATGCCGTATTAGATGCTTTGGTAGATAAGAAGCTGATTTAATCATGACAGCGGATTCTGAAATTAAAAAGAAAGTCATAATATTTGCAGAAAAAAGGGATGGGGGAATTCACCCTATATCTTTTGAGCTACTAGGTAAAGGGAGGGAGATCGCGGACAAACTAAACGCAGAAGTTTCATGCGCACTCCTTGGCTATAGATTGAGCAGAGAGCAAGCTTTGGAGCTTATATACTATGGAGCAGATAGAGTGTTTTTGTACGATGACCCTGTTTTCAAAGAGCTAAATGTAATTCAATATAAGCATAATATTGTCCGCTTGGTAAAAAGGGAAAGGCCTGATATCTTCTTGTTTGGGGCGACTCATTTTGGCAGATCCCTTGCGCCTAGGGTAGCGGCCGCGTTGGAGACAGGGTTGACCGCAGATTGTATAGACCTCCAAGTTGATGAAAATGGTGACCTAATACAGATACGCCCAGCTTTCACTGGAAACATTCTAGCCCACATTAAAACGAAGACCAAACCTGTGATGTCCACTGTCAGATATAAGGTCATGCAGATGAAGGATAAGGATCTAACTAGGAAGGGCCAGATCATTGAGGAAGTTACAGAAGTATCTAATGAGAGAAGCCCTAAAATTATTAGAAGGGAAAGACAGGCGGAATTCAATATCGCAGAAGCAAAGATCATAGTCTCAGGTGGGAGAGGACTTGGCACACCAGAGGGATTCAAGCTTCTAAAAGAGCTGGCAGACCTATTAGGGGGAG
>Ga0272448_1003150_pt1 | contig 19865 bp, 17 predicted proteins | sample YNPCB0191_FD_202220 | JGI IMG/M metagenome (GOLD analysis project Ga0272448, IMG submission 202220) | Hot spring sediment microbial communities from Yellowstone National Park, WY, United States - YNP-CB-019-1 | ecosystem: Environmental > Aquatic > Thermal springs > Hot (42-90C) > Sediment... | reverse complement strand
TTTCACTTTGTTCCCACTCCCCTACTCACGGCCCAGGAGACCTGATAGAGATGAGAAAAAACCAAAGTCCTGAACAAGGAGTTGCGGGAGACCGGGGAGGGGTTCTCTTCACTCTTCACTCTTCACTTCTCACCCTCCCGCGGTCCCGCGGCCTTGGGAGACCCCAATCCCGCGAAGGGAACCGAACAGGCGGTGCAAATTCTTGATAGCCTTGCAGATGCCAAGAATAACCCCCTCACCTGCCAAGGGATTGGGGGCATTCGAGCCGAAGGCGAAGAAGGCGTGAGGGGTGGGGTGAGGCTCCCTGGGCTTGGCCCGTGGAGCGGGGAGGGCCCCGAAGGGCAGGCCGAGCGTTCCGTCTGGCTTGGCCAGCGGAACGCGGGGGAGAAGCCCCTCCCCGTTCAGGAGAAAAAGCTTTTCCCTCGTGAAGCGTCTGCACCACCGAAGGCAAGACCCATCCATCGCGGAATTGGGGGGAAAAGCGCGTCTTTACAACGGTCTCCGTTCCCGGTATCCTCGCTCCTTCTCGCGAGGGAGGAACCATGAAGACGCGCGTGACGGAACTCTTCGGCATCGAACACCCCATCCTGCTTTCGGGCATGTCGTGGATCTCCACGCCCCGGCTGGTGGCGGCGGTTTCCAACGCCGGCGGACTGGGGATCCTCGCCACGGGGGTCTACAACCCCGAGCAGACGCGCAAGGCCATCCGGGAGGTGCGGGAGCTCACCGACCGCCCCTTCGGGGCCAACGCGACCCTCTACTTCCCCGGCGCCCGGGAGAACGCCCAGGTCCTCCTGGAGGAGAAGGTCCCGCTGATCAACTTTTCCATGGGCAAGGGGGACTGGATCGTGGAGGGGGCCCACCGGTACGGCGGAAAGGTCATCGCCACGGTGACCACCGCCAAGCACGCCCAGAGCGCCGCCTCCTACGGCACCGACGCCCTGCTGGTGACGGGCAACGAGGCAGCGGGCCACGGCGCCGGCGTCTCCTCCCTGGTCCTCATCCAGCGGATCCGGGAGGCGGTGGACCTTCCCCTCGTCGCCGCGGGGGGCTTCGCTACCGGGCGGGCCCTGCTGGCGGCCCTCGTCCTGGGCGCCGACGGCATCGCCATGGGAACCCGCTTCATGAACACGCAGGAGAGCCCGGCCCACGACGCCTGCAAGGCCGCCAGCCGGCAGGCGGAGGCGGAGGAGACCCTCTACACCACCCGCTTTGACGGCCAGCCCTGCCGGATCCTTCTGTCGGAGGGGGCCCGGAAGGCGGTGAAGCGCGGCCTGGACCTCAAGAGGGCCGCCTTCAACGGGATCGAGATCTCCCGGATGCTCGGCGTTCCCTACCCCAAGATGGCGCTCGGGATCCTGGCCCAGGGTTGGAAGACCACCCGGCAGCTGGCCCACCTGGCCAACGCCTTCAAGGGGTTCCGCCTCTCCTGCACCGAGGGGGACCTCCGGCGGGGCGTCCTGCCCCTGGGCCAAGTCACCGCCCTGATCCACGACACCCCCACCGTCGCCGAGGTCATCCAGCGGATCGTGAAGGAGGCCGAAGAGGAGGCCCGTTCTCTGCCGGGCCGGGTGCTCTAGGCACCGCCGGCCGGTCCTTCGAGCCACCCCAGCACGAAGCCGGCCACCTCCTCCCAGCCGGACTCCCCGATGACCCAGTGGGCCATCTCCGGAAAGACCCGGTAGGGGGCGCCGTACCTCCGGGCGACCTGGCGGACCACCGGTTCGGGGGTGATGCGGTCCCTGCCTCCGGCCACCACGAGGACGGGACAGGTCACCCTTCGGGCGTCCACCTCCGAGGCCCGCCGGCGGTCTAGGGGCCAGAGGCCGATCTCGAAGGCCGCCCGTCCCGATTCGGGAACGAAGCGGGCATACTGGGCCCGGCTTTCCTCTTCGGAGAGGTTCTCCCACAGGGCGTAGCGGGCCTCGCCGTAGGTGGGCAGGAAGGGACGCCGCCAGAAGGCCCAGCGGGTCATGGCGCTCCAGAAGGACCGCACGACCGACGGCTTCAGGGCCAGGATCCCCCGGGGAGCCGCCGGGCAGAGGAAGACCGCCTTCTCGGCGAGGCCCCGGGCCGCGAGGATCTGGGCCAGAAGACCTCCCATGGAGTGGCCCACGATCCAGGGCTTCTCCGGGAGCGCCCGAACCTTCGCCTCCAGGTCCGCGGCGTAGTCCAAGAGGCTCGTGGTTCCCAGCTCCGGAGGGGGCGGAACCGGCGGCGGCCCCTGGTGGTGGCGCAGGGCCGGCGCCAGGCACCGGTGGCCCCGGCCCTCGAGGAAGAGGCGGTAGTTGTCCCAGAGGTGCGGGCCGCCCCACATGCCGTGGATCATAAGGATCGTCTTGCCCATGGAGGTCCTCCCCGCACAGGATGGGCCCTCTCCGCCCGAAGGGCAACGAGGCGGTTCTTTACGGCGGGGGGGGAACTCGACTAGGCTAACTTGGTGGGCGGAAAGAAGCGGATCGTCATCGTGGACGACCAGCGTTCCTTTCTGGAGCGCTGGCGGGCCTTTCTGGAAGAACGGTACCCCGGCCGGGTGGAGGTGGAGACCTTCACCGATCCCCTCTCCGCGGTCCGGGCCTTTTCTCCGGCGATCCACCTCCTGATGGTGGACCTGGAGATGCCGGTCCTGGACGGACGGAAGCTCGTGGAGGTGGCCGCCGCCCAGGGGGTGGACCGCCGGCGAATCGTCGTCACCAGCGCCTGGGAGGCCGAACGGCTCCACGACCTCTTCCCCAAGGGGAGCTGCCTGGCGGTCATCAACAAGAACGAGGCCCGCCAGCAGGCGGCCTTCCTCATGATCCTGGACTCCATCATGCGGAAACCCTGAGGCCCTGCAACTTTTCCAGAGGAGCCCTCGTAGGAAGGGTTCTTCGGAGAGCGGGGAGGTCATGGCGATGAGAGATTTCTTCCGTTTCGGACGGCGGGGATTGTGGGCCTTAGGGCTGGCGCTGGGGGCCGCCATGGCCCTCGGAGCGCAGGAGGAGGGGCCGGTCCTTCGCCTCACCCTGGACGATGCCCTCGCGAAGGCCCTGGAGAAGAACTTTGACATCCGCGTGGAGCGGCTGGTCCTGGACCAGGCCGACGCCGCCCTCAAGGGCGCCTACGGCCTCTACGACCCCAACCTCTCCCTGGACCTCTCCACCTCCGTCACCCGCCAGCCCACTTCGAGCATCCTCCAGGCCGGCGCCCAGGCCAACCTCTACCTCAACCGGCAGGAGCGGTACGGCCTCGGCCTGAACCAGTTCACCCCCTGGGGCCAGACCTTCTCCCTGTCCTGGGACAACAACCGGCAGAAGACCAACTCCCGGTACGCCCTGCTGAACCCCTCCTTCGGCTCTTCGGCGGCCCTCTCCACCACCCTCCCGCTCCTCCGGGGCTTCGGCCGGGCGGCGGCCTCCCGGACGGTTCTCCTGGCCCGGATCGATAGGAGGAGCGCCGACGCCCAGTTCGAGCAGCGGCTGAGGGACACCCTCGTGCAGGTGGAGCAGGACTACTGGAACCTCGTCTTCGCCGTGAAGGACCTCGAGGTCCGCCAGAGGGCCCTGGAGCTGGCCCGGACCTTCCAGGAAGAGACCCGGCGAAAGGTGGAAGTGGGGGTCCTGGCCCCCATCGAACAGATCGCCGCCGACGCCCAGGTGGCCGCCCGGGAGCAGGAGATCATCGCCAGCCGGCAGAACGTCGGCGATCGGATGGACATCCTCAAGCTCTCCCTGGGGATTCTCCGGGACAGCCCCGAGTGGGACCTCACCCTCCTTCCCACCGACGAGCCGCTTCTCGGGGCGCCAAACGACTACGACGAGAAGTCCCTCATTGACAAGGCCCTCGGCTCCCGGCCCGAGATCCGTTCGGCCGAGGAGCGGGTGGAGAAGGCACGGGTCAACGCCGGCTGGGCCCGCAACCAGGTCCTTCCCCAGTTGGACCTCACCGCCGGCCTCACCTACAACGGCATCTCCGGGCGATCCATCAACCCCTTCACCGGCGAGGTGATCTCCGGCGGCTTTTCGGACGCCTGGAAGCAGATCACCGGCCTCGACTACAAGTCCTACTTCGCCGGGATCTCCTTCCGGATCCCCATCGGAAACCGGGCGGCGAGGTACCAGTTCCAGCAGTTCCGGCTGGCCCAGGCGGCGGAGGAGGTGGCGCTGGAAAAGCTCCGCCTGCAGGTCGCCAACGAGGTGCGCTCCTCCCTGAGGGGCTTGGAGGCCGCCCGCAAGCGGGTGGAGGCGGCCCGCCTGACGCTGAAGCTCCAGCAGGAGAAGCTGGACGCCGAGCGGAAGAAGTACGACAACGGCCTCTCCACGGCCTTCAACGTCCTCTCCTACCAGAACGACCTCAGCGCCGCCGAGTCGGCCTTCCTGAAGGCCACCATCGACGCCCGGTTGGCGGCGGCGGCGCTGGACCGGGCCGTGGGCGTGTACTTCGAGAGCCGGAAGATCCAATGGAAGCCCTAGGGAAGGACCCATGTTTTTCGCTGCATTTCCATATCCTGCGGGGCAAGGTTTTCCGCCTTTCACCCGGAGCGAAGCGGAGGGTGAAAGGCAGGCCGCAGGATTGGGCCTTGGGCGAGGAGGACGAGGCGGGCGAACCGGAGGCGTACTTCGGTACGTTGAGGATTCGAACGCCGAAGTCCGACAAAGCCCAAGGTCCGGGACTTGCGGCCTCAATCCAAAGAGAGTGGGGGGCGGGATCGCGGATTGGGCACGAGCGGGACGGGGCGCCCGAAGGGCGCCGGGAGGCCTTCAAGCGGAGCGCGGACGCGCTGGCGCGGAAGCGCCCGATTGAGGCCTCCCCAGACGCGCCTGAGGCGCGGCGCCCGTCCCGCCCTATCCTGGCGGCAAGGCAAACCGCTATTTTGGAGAAGGACCCATGGAGGAGAAGACCCTGACCCCCGAAGGCGGGCCGGCCCCCGAGCCCCCCGCCCCCCCGCCGGAGCCCCCGGCGCCCATCTCCCCCGTCGCCGCCCTGTGGGGCGCGCTGGTCCGGCCCGGCGAGACCTTCCGCCGGCTCGTGGAGGCGCCCTGGACGTGGGTGGTCTTCCCCCTCCTCCTCATCGCCGTCCTGAACGTGGCCGCGAGCCTCGCCTTCACCTCCCGGGTTGACATGCGGCAACTGGTTCGGGACCAGATCCAAAAGAGCCGCTTCGCCAGCCAGATGAGCGAGGAGCAGATCGAGGAGGCGGCGGAGCGGGCGGCCTCCCGGCCCCGCTGGATCACCGCGGCCTTCGCCGTGGTGGGCCTCATCGTCCTGGTCCTCTTCCTCGCGGCCCTCTTCTGGCTGGTCCTGCTGGCTTTCGGCAAGGAGATCACCTTCCCGAGGAGCCTTTTGGCCGTGGGTTACGCCTTCCTCCCGGCGGTGGTCTCGTCCCTCCTCTTCCTGCTGGTCCTCTTCGTGAAGGACCCCAACACCCTAGACGCGAACAACCCCCTGGCCACCAACGTGGCGGCCTTCCTGGACCGGGAGGAGACGGCCAAGCCCCTCTACGCCCTTCTCAAGGCCCTGGACCTCTTCAAGTTCTGGATCCTCTACCTCCTCTCCCTGGGCCTCGCCGCCGCGGCCCGGTGCAAGGTCTCCTCCACCGCCGCCACGGTGGGGATCCTGTACGTGCTTTGGGTGGGTCTTTCCATGGCCCTGGCGGCCCTCTTCTAGGAGAGGTCCATGAAGGTGAACCGCCGGATTCTCGCAACCGCCGTCGTCGCCGTCCTGTTGGCCGCCGCCGGGCTGGCCACGGTCCTGAAGAGCGGCCCCAAGGGGCTGGAGGTGGAGGTCCTCAAGGCCTCCCGGGGGGACGTCTCCCCGGTGGTGACCGCCGACGGCCTGGTGGCCGCCAAGGACACGGTGAACCTCTCCTCCCAGATCATGGGAGAGATCGTCGCCCTCCCCTTCCCCGAAGGGGCCCGGGTGAAGAAGGGCGACGTCCTGGTCCGCATCAACCCCGACACCTTCCAGCGGGACGTGGACTCGGCCCGGGCCAACCTCACGGCGGCGGAGACGGCCACCCGCCAGGCCTCCGTGACCCTCGACCAGCGCAAGAGAGACTGGGAGCGGGCCCGGGACCTCTTCGAGAAGGGGATCTTCTCCACGGCCCAGCGGGACGACGCCCGTCTGGCCCTGGACCAGGCCGAGCTGGCCGTCCGCTCCGCCAGCGCCCAGGCGGCCCAGGCCCGGGCCTACCTCCAGAAGGCCGAGGACAACCTGGCCAAGACCGTCCTCCGCTCGCCGCTGGACGGCGTCGTCACCGCCGTCAACGCCAAGGTGGGGGAGACGGCGGTGGTGGGCACCATGAACTTCGCCGGGACGGTGATCCTCACCGTGTCGGACCTTTCGGAGATCATCACCGAGGTGGAGGTGGACGAGGCCGACTACACGCGCCTCCGCCTGGGCCAGGAGGCCACGGTGACGGTGGACGCCCTGGGAGGCCAGAAGTACGCGGGGAAGGTGGTGGAGATCGGCGCCTCCGCCCACGCCGCCTCTGCTTCGCTCCAGTCCAACATCCGCCAGTTCAAGGTGAAGGTGCGGATCCTGGACCCCGGCGGCGAGCTGAAGCCGGGGGTCACGGCCCGGGTCCGGCTGATGGCCGACCGCCGGGAGAAGGTTCTGCGGGTTCCGCTGGGTGCCGTCCGCACCGAGGAGAAGAGCGGCCAGCCGGTCTACTTCGTCTTCGTGAACGAGAAGGGCAAGGCCGCCAAGAAGGTGATCCAGACCGGCCTCTCCGACGACCTGTACACCGAGGTTCTGTCGGGGCTCGACGAGGGGGCCGAGGTGGTGACCGGGCCCTACCGCATCCTCCGCACGCTGAAGGAGGGCGACCGCCTCAAGGCCAAGCCCGTCAAGGCCGAGGACTTCGAGCGCCACCAGAGTTCCGCCCCGAAGAGCGAGGAGCCCTGAGGCCATGGACGAGGTCCTTCTGGAGGCCCGGGACCTGGTGAAGGACTACCTCATCGGGGATTCGGTCTACCACGCCCTCCGGGGGGTCTCCCTCACCGTCCGGCGGGGGGAGTTTCTGGCCATCATGGGGCCTTCCGGTTCGGGCAAGTCCACCCTCCTGCACCTGCTGGGATGCCTGGACACGCCCACCTCCGGCGAGTACCTCCTCGCCGGAACCCCCGTCCACCGGCTGAGTCCCGACGAGCTGGCGGAGCTCCGGAACCGGGAGATCGGCTTCGTCTTCCAGATGTTCTTCCTGCTTCCGAGGGCCAGCGCCGCGGAGAACGTGGAGCTTCCCCTGGTCTACGCCCGGGTGCCCCCCGGGGAGCGCCACCGCAGGGCCATGGAGGCCCTGAGCCTTCTGGGCCTGAAGGGCCACGCCGCCCACCGCCCCAACCAGCTCTCCGGCGGCCAGCGCCAGCAGATCGCCATCTGCCGGGCGCTGGTCAACAACCCGAGCCTCATCCTCGCCGACGAGCCGACGGGGAACCTCGACTCCAAGACCAGCGAGCTGATCATGAACCAGCTCGTGGCCCTGAACCGGGCCGGAAAGACGCTCATCCTCGTCACCCACGAGCCCGACATCGCCGCCTACGCTCCCCGCCAGATCCGCATCCGCGACGGGAAGATCGTGAGCGACGAGGTCGTGAAGACCGCCTGAGGGACTCCCATGGCCGCCGCTCTGAAGAAGGAAGAACTCTTCGGCTTCTGGGGAACGGTCCTCGAGCTGTTCCGCATCGCGCTGAGGGCCGTCCTCGCCAACAAGATGCGTTCCTTCCTGACGGTCCTGGGGATCATCATCGGCGTCCTGGCGGTGGTTTCGGTGGTCTCCATCATGCAGGGCGTCTTCCAGGCCATGTTCGCCGAGTTCAACACCTTCGGCGCCGACACCATGTTCGTCCGCCCCAACTGGGAGATGTTCAAGAGCCGGATGGAGGGGATCAAGCGCCTCAAGATGACCTACGGCGACGCCCTGGCGGTGAAGGAAGGGGTCCCCTCGGTGAAGGAGGTGGCCCCCTTCGTCATGCGCTCCGAGACCATCGCCTACCGGGGCCGGAAGGACTCCACCCAGATCATGGGCACCACCGAGGCCTACCTCCCCATCAACGCCCTGGGCCTCGAGGACGGCCGGTTCATCGGCCCCATGGACGTGGCCTCCCGCCGGAAGGTCTGCGTCATTGGGCAGGACATCCTGGACAAGCTGGCCCTCCCCGCCGCCTGCCTGGGGGAGGAGATCCAGATCGGGCGGGGTACCTACACCATCGTGGGGATTCTGGAGAAGCGGGGGGGCTCCTTCGGCCAGAGCCAGGACGACCAGATCTTCATCCCCCTGACCACCGCCATCCAGCAGTACGGCCAGGAGGCCGCCGACTCGGTCTTCATCGTCATCCAGGTGCGGGACGCTCGGAGGATTGACGACGCCGTGGAGCGCATCAGCGCCGTCCTGAGGAGGACCCACGGCCTGCGGTTCGGCCAGCAGGACGACTTCCGCATCTTCACCACCGAGCAGGTCCGCCGCATCATCAAGCAGTTCACCGGCATCTCCACGCTGGTGGTCACGGCCATCGTCTGCATCACCCTCGTGGTGGGCGGCATCGGCATCATGAACATCATGCTGGTCTCGGTCACCGAGCGGACCCGGGAGATCGGCATCCGCATGGCCGTGGGGGCCAAGCGGGTCCACATCCTCTACCAGTTCCTCATCGAGTCGGTGACCCTCTCCACCCTGGGGGGAATTGTGGGCCTTCTCCTGGGGGTGGGCGTCTCCCACCTGGTGGTCTTCATCCTCCAGCACACCGTCAGCGAGACCTTCCCGCCGGCCTACATCCCCTTCTGGATCATCGCCCTCTCCCTCTCCTTCGCCGCCCTCACCGGGGCCGTCTTCGGGGTCTACCCCGCCGTGAAGGCCAGCCGGCTGGACCCCATCGAGGCCCTGCGGTACGAGTGACCTGCCCCCCCCAATCCCGCGATGGGTACCGCACAGGCGGTGCAACTCCTTTATAACCTTGCAGATTTCAAGAATAACCCCAAAACCTGCCAAGGGATTGGGGGCATTCGAGCCGTAGGCGAAGAAGGCGTGAGGGGTGGGGTGAGGCTCCACGGGCTTTGCCCGTGGAGCGGGGAGGGACCCCGAAGGGCAAGCCGAGCGTTCCGCCTGGCTATGCCAGCGGAACGCGCGGGAGAAGCCCCTCCCCGTTCAGGAGAAAAAGCTTTTCCACCGTCAAGCACCTGCACCACCGAAGGCAAGACCAATCCATCGCGGAATTTGGGTGCCCCCGTCTCCCTGGGCGGCTCTTCCGGTCTGTGGTACCCTCCTTCCCGTAGAACCCCACGCTGCCCGGCCGGCCGGGCGGGGTACGGAGCGGGACCATGGACCGCGATGCCGACAGGGAGTGGCCCAGCCGCGGCGACGACGGGGGACGCCTCCTGAGGAAGATCCTGGAGAACGCCCTGGACCTCCTTGCGGCCCTCGACCGTTCGGGGCGGATCCTCTACCTGAACCCCGCCAGCGAGCGGGCCCTGGGCCTTTCCCCTTCGGATCTGGTGGGGACGCCGCTCTTCGACCGGGTCCACCCCGAAGACCGTCCCTCCCTGGAGGCGGCCTTCTTACGGGCCGCCGAGGCTCCCGGGGAGATGCTCTTCGCCGACTTCCGCTTCCAGAAGGCCGACGGCACCCACGCCATCCTGGAAGTCCTCGGCCAGAACCTCCTCGCCGATCCCGACGTGGGCGCCTTCGTCCTCCACGCCCGGGACATCACCGAATCCCAGCGCCTTCTCGACAACCTCCGGCTCCTCCACCGGGCCCTCGCCTCCAGCCGGAACGGCGTGGTGATCACCGACCCCTCCCAGCCCGACAACCCCATCGTTTTTGTGAACTCCGCCTTTGAAACCATCACCGGCTACTCGATCCCCGAGGCCCTGGGAAAGAACTGCCGCTTCCTCCACGGCGAAGACCGGGACCAGCCGGCGCTGGAGGAGATCCGGAGGGCCGTCGCCGAGCGGCGGGAGGTCCGGGCCGTCCTCCGCAACTACCGGAAGGACGGCACGCCCTTCTGGAACGACCTGCAGATCTTCCCCGTCCGGGACGACTTCGGCCGGGTGACCCACTTCGTGGGGATCCAGAACGACATCACCGAGCGCCTCCAGGCCGAGGAGGCCCTCCGGCGGAGCGAGGCCCAGTTCAAGGCCATGTTCGAGGGCGCCCCCATCGGCATCGCCCTGGTGGACGGCGAGGGACACCCCAGGGTCGCCAACCCCGCCCTCGCCGAAATGCTGGGGTACACGGTGGAGGAGCTCCGCGGCATGGCCTTCGCCGACTTCACCCACCCCCAGGACCTCTACCTGGACCTCAAGCTCTTCCGCGACCTCATGGAGGGGAAGCGGGACCACTACCGCATGGAGAAGCGGTACGTCCGGAAGGACGGCCGGATCTTCTGGGGGGACCTCAGCGTCGCCCTGGCCCGCGATTCGGAGGGAAAGCCCCTCTTCGCCGTGGGCATGGTCAGCAACATCCAGAAGTGGCGGGAGGCGGAGGCGGCCCTCCGGAGCCGGGACGCCGTGCTGGAGGCCGCTTCCCTCGCCGCCGAGCGCCTCCTCCGGTCGGAGGACTGGACGGAGGCCATCGGCGAGGTCCTGGAACGCCTCGGCCGCTCCCTGCAGGTGAGCGCCGCCGCCCTCTACGAGAAGCCCCTGGCCGAGTGCCACGCCCTGCGCCGGGCCCTCTGGACCGACCCCGACGCTTACGGCATCGAGCCCTCCCCCGCCCCTCCCCCGCCGGAGTGCCGGCCCGAGTGGCTGGTGCCCGCCTGGATCGAGGCCCTATCCAAGGGACAGCCCATCGCGGCCTCTCCGGTGGATCCCTCCCAGGGGGTGGCCTTCGACTCGCCGTGGCTCGGCCGGTCGGTGGTGCTGGTTCCCATCTTCTCCGGCCCCGACTGGTGGGGGATATTGCTCCTCGAGGAGCACCGGGTGGTGCGGCCCTGGTCCGGGGCCGAACGGGAGGTCCTCAAGACCCTGGCGGGCACCCTGGGGGCCGCCGTGCGGAGGCAGAAGGACCTTCTGGCCCTGCGGGAAAGCGAGGCCAGGGTCCGCTCCCTCCTCGACAACATGCTGGGGGGGCTGATCTCCGTTTCCCCCCAGGGGATCGTGGAGATGGTCAACCCCGCCGCCGAGCGGATCTTCGGATACACGAGGGAGGAGCTCGTGGGCCGCCACGTGCGGGAACTCATCGTGGTTCCCGAAGGACAGGACGAGGAAACCTACTTCCGGGAGGCCTACCGAAAGGCCCTGGGCCGGATTACCGAGTGGGAGGCCCGGCGGAAGGACGGCGAGGTCTTCCCCGTGGAGCTCTCCTTCTTCGAGTTCCGGACCTCCGCGGGGCGGCGCTTCGCCGGGAACGTGCAGGACATCTCCCAGCGGAAGGAGGTGGAGCGCCTCAAGAAGGAGTTCGTCTCCACCGTGAGCCACGAGCTGAGGACGCCCCTCACCTCCATCCGGGGATCCCTGGGCCTCCTGCAGGGGGGCGTGGCGGGGGACCTGCCGCCCCAGGCCCGGAGCCTCGTGGAGATCGCCCTCAAGAACGCCGAACGGCTGGTCCGCCTCATCAACGACATCCTGGACATCGAGAAGATCGAGGCGGGCCGCATGGCCTTCGACTTCAAGGAAGTGCCGCTGAAGCCGCTGGTCCTGCAGGCCCTGGAGGCCAACCAGGGCTTCGCCGCCCAGTACGGGGTCCGGCTGGAGGGGACGGCCCTTCCTCCCGACGAGTGGAAGGTCCGGGTGGACACCGACCGTCTCCTGCAGGTCCTGACCAACCTCCTTTCCAACGCCGTGAAGTTCTCCCCCGCCGGCGCGGCGGTGGAGGTCCTCTCCGAGCGGCGGGGAGGTGAGGTCCGCGTCACCGTGCGGGACCATGGGCCGGGCATCCCCGAGGCCTTCCGGAGCCGCATCTTCTCCAAGTTCGCCCAGGCCGACTCCTCCGACACCCGCAAGAAGGGCGGGACGGGGCTGGGGCTCTCCATCGCCAAGGCCATCGTGGAGAAGATGGGGGGGCGCATCGGCTTCTTCAGCCGGGAGGGGGAGGGAACGGACTTCTTCTTCGACCTGCCCCTGGCCGGGGAACGGAGCCTCCAGCCGGAGGGGGACGCTTCGCGGCGCCGGCTCTTCCTCCACGTGGAGGACGACTCGGACCTTCTGGACGTGGTGCGCTCCATCGTGGCCCCCCTGGCGGAGGTGGTGCCGGCCCGGACGCTGGCCGAGGCCCGGCGGCACCTGAAGGAGCGGGCCTTCGACCTGGTCCTCCTGGACCTGACCCTTCCCGACGGGGACGGCCTGGCCCTCCTGCGGGAGGCGGAGCCGGGGAGCCTGCCGCCGGTCCTGGTCTTTTCCGCCGAAGACCCGCCCCACCCGACCCCCCCGGGAGTTCTCCGGTTCCTGGTGAAGGGGAAGACCACCAACGACGGCCTCCGGGAGGCGGTGCGGGAGGCCCTGGCGCGCTGACGAGGAGCCAGCCGCGCCGGGCGGGCCAAAGGAAAGCACAGGAGGTTCCATGGCGCTCTCGAAGATCCTGTACGTGGAAGACGAACCGGACATCCAGACGGTGGCCCGGCTGTCCCTGGAGTCCCTGGGCGGCTTCACGCTGGAGGTCTGCTCCTCCGGCGAGGAGGCCCTGGCCAAGGCGCCCCTCTTCGGGCCCGACCTGATCCTGCTGGACGTCATGATGCCCGGCATGGACGGCCCCACCACCCTCCAGCGCCTCCGGGAGGTCCCCTCCCTGGCCGCCGTCCCCGTCATCTTCATGACCGCCAAGGCCCAGCCCCAGGAGATCCAGCACTTCAAGGAACTGGGGGCCCTGGGGGTGATCACCAAGCCCTTCGACCCCATGGCCCTCCCCTCGGAGGTCCGGGCCATCTGGGAGAGCCGGGGCGCCTGAAAAACCGACGAAAGGGGGAGACCATGGCCACGAAGGTGGCGGTCATTGACGACGAGCCCAAGATCCGGGAGCTGCTGCGGGCCCTCCTGGAGGGCGAGGGCTACGAGGTGGTGGAGGCCGCCGACGGTCTCGAGGGCTTCCGGATGGTGGAGCGGGAGCGGCCGGCCCTGGTCCTCACCGACCTCCTCCTGCCCCGCCTCTCGGGCTTCAAGCTCTGCCAGCGGATCAAGGAGACCCCCGAACTGGCCGGCGTGCCGGTGGTGCTCCTCACGGGGGTCTACCGCAAGGAACGGTACAAGACCGAGGGCCTCCAGTACGGCGCCGACGCCTACCTCACCAAGCCCGTCGTTCCCGACGAGCTGAAGGCGGTGGTCCGGCGCCTGTGCCCCCTTCCCGCCGTCCGGCCCGCCGCCTCCCCTTCCGACTTCGCCGCCAAGATGGAGGCGCTGAAGCGGGGCTTCGCCGAGGGCCTTCCCGGCCGCCTCGCGGAGATCTCCCGCCTGTGGGAGGAGGCCCTTCGGGAGGGGGCCGACCCCGCCGTCCGCTCCCACCTCCACCGCCAGGTCCACTCCCTGGCGGGAGCCGCCGGGACCTTCGGCTTCCCCGCCCTTTCCGCCGCCGCCCGGTCCCTGGAGTACCTCCTGGCCGACTGGGCCGAATCGGGGGAACCCCCCGGCCCCGAACTGCTGGAGGGGGTCCAGAAGGGCCTCCAGACCCTGGAGGGAGAGGCCGCCGGTTCCCCTTCCAATGCGGAACCGGAGGTGGAGATCGAAATCCCCGCCGCCTTCGAGGCCCCCGCGGCGGAGCCGGAGGAGGCCGGCCGGCTGGTCTTCGTGGTGGACGACGACGAGAAGCTGGCCCTGGAGCTGGCCCGCCAGATCGGGCGCTTCGGCTACGAGGCGGAGGTCTTCCCCGGTCCCGCCCAGATGGAGGAGGCCCTTCGCCGTGCCCGGCCGGCGGCCCTCCTGATGGACATTCTCTTCGCCGGAGGGGAGGAAACGGGGACGGAGGCCGTCTCCCGCCTCTTCCCGCCCGGCCAGCCCCGCCCCCACGTGATCTTCTTCTCCCAGTCCGCCGACTTCCGCACGCGCCTCAAGGCGGTGCGGGCCGGAGGCGTGGCCTTCTTCCCCAAGCCCGTCGAAGCTTCGGACCTGGTGGCCGTCCTGGACCACCTGACCCGGCCCCGTCCCCGGGACCCTTACCGCGTCCTCATCGTGGACGACGAGGAAGAAATGGCCCGGCGCACCGCCGCCATCCTGGAGGAGGCGGGCATGGCCACCCGCACCGTCACGGAGGCGGCGGAGGTGCTGGAGGTCCTCAGCGAGTTCAAGCCGGAGATCATCCTCCTGGACCTCTACATGCCCGGCTGCAACGGGCTGGAACTGGCCTCCGTCATCCGCCAGATGCCGGCCTACCTCATGGTGCCCATCGTCTTCCTCTCCATGGAAAGCCGGATCCAGCACCAGATGGCCGCCATTGACCTGGGGGCCGACGACTTCCTCACCAAGACCATCGCCCCCCGCTTCCTCCTCTCCTCCGTGGCGGCGAGGGCCCAGCGGGCGCGGCTCCTCACCTCCTTCCTGGTCCGGGACGGCCTGACGGGCCTGCTCAACCACACCCACCTCAAGGAACAGCTCCACCTGGAGGTCTCCCGGGCCCGCCGGACCGGCTCGCCCCTCTCCTTCGCCATGCTGGACGTGGACCGCTTCAAGGAGGTGAACGACGGCTTCGGCCACGCCACCGGGGACCGGGTCCTCAAGAGCCTCGCCTTCCTCCTGAAACAGCGTCTGAGGCGCACCGACTTCCTGGGACGGTACGGCGGGGACGAGTTCGGGGTGATCTTTCCCGACACCCGGGCGGAGGACGCCGCCCGGATCCTGGAGGAGATCCGCCGGGACTTCGCCGAGGTCCCCCACCCCTCCCCCGCCGGGCCCTTCCGCGCCACCCTGAGCGCCGGCGTGGCGGAGCTGGGGCCCGAGGGGGACGCCGCGGCCCTGGGGGAGGCCGCCGACCGGGCCCTCTACGCCGCCAAGGAGCGCGGCCGGAACCGGGTGGAGGCGGCGCCGAAGCCTTGACAGAGGGCCATCGAGAACCTACCGTGAGGCTCCGGAGGCGACGGACGTGAAGACGCCGGAGGCCGGTCTCACCCGCAGGATCCTCGACGAGCTCCCCGACGGGGTGCTGATCCTGGATCGCGACCGCCGGATCCTCTACGCCAACCCCGCCTTCTACCGCCTCTTCGAGCTGGACCTCTCGGTGGACCTCAAGGGCCGCTCCTGCGCCGAGGTGACGAGAACGGCGGTCTGCGAGACCCAGTGCCTCATGCACCGGGCCCAAGCCGAGGGCCGGACCACCGTCCAGCGCCACTCCATCGCCTGCGCCCACCCCGCCGTCGGCCGCCTCTGCATGACCCACCGGATCTTCGGCCCCCTGAAGCCCTCCCCTGGAGAGCCTTACGCCATGGAGGTCTTCAAGGACATGGAGGACCTGGGCAACTACCTGGAGACGCTGAGGACCACCACCCTGGCCCTGGCCCAGGAGAAGGACAAGCTCAACGTCATCCTGGAGGGGATCGCCGACGGCTTCTTCATCGCCGACGCCGGCCTCACCATCACCCACGCCAGCGAGGGGCTCCTGCGCTTCCTGAAGAAGCGGAAGGAGGAGGTGGTGGGGAGGCCCTGCCCGGAGGTCTTCCACTCCGACACCTGCGAGACCGATTGCCCCGTGCGGTGGACCCTGCGCAACCAGAAGCCCATCGCCAACTGCCGGGAGCGGATCCTCACCGGCGAGGACGAGGCCCGCCACGTCCTCAAGAGCACCTACCTCGTGAGGGACGTCCGGGGGGAGCCCCAGGGGGTCATCGGGGTCGTCCGGGACAACTCCGAGCTGGTCCGCCTCCAGAAGCAGGCGGCTTCGCTGGTCCGGGCCCACGGCTTCGTCACCAAGAACAAGCGGATGCAGGAGATCCTGGACCTCGTCCAGACCATCAAGGACACCGACGCCTCCGTCCTCATCCTGGGGGAGAGCGGGACCGGCAAGGAGATGCTGGCCAACGCCATCGTCCAGCAGAGCGTCCGGCGCGCCCGCCCCTTCGTAAAGATCAACTGCTCCGCCCTCACCGAGAACCTCCTGGAGAGCGAACTCTTCGGCCACGTGAAGGGGGCTTTCACCGGCGCCGTCAGCGACAAGCCGGGCAAGTTCGAGGTGGCCGACGGGGGAACCCTCTTCCTCGACGAGGTGGGGGACATGTCCCTCTCCCTCCAGGCCAAGGTGCTGCGGGTCCTCCAGGAGAAGGAGTTCGAGCGGGTGGGCGGCAACCGCACCCTGCGGGTGGACGTCCGCATCCTCGCCGCCACCAACAAGGACCTCCGGGAGGAGATCCGGAAGGGCACCTTCCGCGAGGACCTCTACTACCGCCTCCACGTCATTCCCATCCAGATCCCCCCGCTGCGGGAGCGGAAGGAGGACATCCCCCTCCTGGTCCACCACTTCCTGGACCTCTTCAACCAGAAGTACCGCCGAAACGTCCTGGAGGTCTCCTCCCGGGCCATGGCCCTTCTCATGGACTACCCCTGGCCGGGGAACGTGCGGGAGCTCCGAAACGCGCTGGAGTACGCCTTTGTCTGCTCGGCGGGGACCGTCCTCGAGCGCCCCTCCCTTCCCAAGGAGATCCTCGAGTGGGGAGAGGTCCACCCCCAGGCCGCCCGCGAGGAGGACTCCCCGCCGTCCCGCCGCCACGCCAAGGAGGAACGTCCCGCCCCGCCCCTCACCCGCCAGGCCCTCGTGGAGGCGCTGGAGCGCTTCCAGGGGAACCGCTCCCGGGCGGCCCGCCACCTCGGCGTGGGGAGGACCACCCTGTGGCGGAAGATGCGGGAGTTTGGCATCGAGGAGACCTACCGATGAAGCGCGCAGCCCGGTTCCTCGGGGTGTGGGCCCTGTCCGGCCTCCTCCTCGCCTGCGGCCGGAGTTCGTACCGCCCCCAGACCACCGACGGCGGCTCCATCTACCGCGAGGCCTGCGCCCCCTGCCACGAAGGAAACGCCGGCCACGGCCTTAGGAGTCTGGACCTCCAGCCCCAGGCGGTGGAGCGCCGCCTTCGCTGGGGCGGCCGGGGGATGCCGGCCTTTCCCCAGATCCGGGGCGAGGCCCGGCAGAACCTGGTTCGGTACGTCACCGAGATGAGCCGCTCCCGGGAGTAACGCCGTGGCCCAGGGAAAGCGCGGTCTTTTCAAGCCCCCCAAGAAGCCCTCCCTGCGCGCCCCCTGCCCCTGCCTGCCCGCCACCCGCTCCGGCTGCCGCAACCGGACCGTCGTGTGGGTCGCGGCGGGCTCCGAGTGCCCCCACTGCCACCTCGCCATCCTTCGGGAGGAGGCCGGCGGCGAGATCCGGTGCCCCGTCTGCGGCTACGGGACCCACCGGCCCGTCACCTGATAGGCCCCTCCTCCGCCGGGGTCTCCGGCGCGGAGAAGAAAAGCGGAAACAAGAGTTCAAGGAGCTCGATGAGGAAAAAGCAAAAAAAATGAACAAGGAGATCAGAGAGATCAAGAGTTTTTATTTTTCACTTTTCACTTTTCACTTCTCACTTTTCACTTCTTCCTTTTCACTTCCCCCCTGCCCCTTACTCCCTCCGGACGTAGACCTGGGAGGCCAGCTCGCGGTCCACGGCGAAGAGGGACTCGCCGCACTTGAAGACGATGGAGGGGGTCTTGCGGACGATGGTCAGGCGGTCGCCGGGGTGGACCCCCATGGAGAGGAACTTCTGGAACTCCTCGCCGTGGGGGGCCGCCAGGTAGGCGATCTTCCCCGATTCGCCCGGCCGGAGGGCGGGAAGGGGGCAGACGACGGCGTCGGTGGTGGAGCGGGCCGTGCGGCAGCACTCCCCCTCGGGGATGGGGTAGCCGTGGGGGCAGACGCGGGGGTGGCCGAGGAAGGTGCAGACCTTCTCCTCCAGCCCCTCCACCAGGGAGTGCTCCAGGCGGCAGGCGTCTTCCTCGGCGTTCTCCTGGCCCTCGCCCATGAGGTCCGCCAGCAGGCGCTCCGCCAGCCGGTGGCGGCGGATGGCCCGGCGGGCGAGGTCCGTTCCCTCGGCGGTGAGGTTCCCTTCGCTGGAAACCCATCCGCGCTCCCGCAGGCGCAGGGAGCGCACCTCCGCCTCGGCTTCGGGGCCCAGGCCGGGGCCGCCCTCCTTCTCGTTCTGCCAGAGGCGCTCCAGGACCTCCTGTTCCGCTTCGCTAAGGTCGGTCCGGTGTACCATGGGACAGTTTCCTCCACCGCGCCAGAAAAGCGCTCCACGCGTCCTTCAGCGGCTTCTGGTTCTCGTAGCCGCAGTAGGGGCACCGCACCCGGCCGCACCCGGCCGCCAGAAGCGTACACGATTGGCACGCCGCCTGATCGGGATCGGGCTCGAAGGACCTTCCGCACCCCGCGCAAACCATCACGGCAAGCCTCCCGCCAAGGCCAGGGCGGTCTTCAGGAGGAAGCCGACGCCGAAGGCGGTGACGAGGATGGCCCCGGACATGAAGAGGGTGGCCGCCCAGCCCCGCTCCTTTCGCATGACGAGGAACTGGGCGATGCAGGGCAGGAAGAGGGTGAGGACCACCGAAGCCACCAGAAGCTGGGAGCCGTCGAGGGCGTTCTTCTGCACAAGGTCGTAGAGGCCCGCGGCGCCGTAGTCCCGCCGGAAGAAGCCGAAGAGGAAGGCCGGCGCCGCCGCCGGGGGCAGGCCCAGGAAACCCACCACCGGTTCCAGCGACCGCACCAGCAGGGGAAAGAGCCCCGTCACGTTCCCGATCCAGATCAGGACCGAGGCCACCAGGAAGAGGGGGACGATTTCCAGGAAGTACCACCCCATGCGGCTCAGGGTCTTCTGCCAGACGTTCCGGAAGACCGGCCGCCGAAGGGGGGGCAGCTCCATGAAGAAGACCGGTTTCTCCCCCGGCAGGAGGCGGGCCAGCAGGGTCCCCGCCAGGAGGAAGGTTCCGAGGACGATGACCGCCCAGAGGACCAGGGCCTCCGGGCGGGCCGCCAGAAGGCCGAGGAGGACCCCGATCTGCGCCGAGCAGGGAATGGAGAGGGCCAGCAGGAAGGTGGCGATGACCCGCTCCCGCCGGGTTTCCAGGATCCGCGTCACCAGCGTGGCCATGGTGTCGCACCCGAAGCCCAGCACCAGCGGGATCACCGCCCGGCCGTTGAGGCCGATCTTCTTGAAGACCCGATCCAGCATCATGGCCAGCCGGGGCAGGTACCCCGTGTCCTCGAGGATGGAGAAGGCGAAGAAGAAGGTGCCCACCACCGGCAGGATGATGGCGGCGGCGTAGCGGAGCCCCAGCGTGAACAGGCCGTACTCCCCGACGAAGAGGGACCTCAGCCACACCGCCGGCACCAGTGCCGCGAAGATCCGCTCCAAAAAGGGGTTGATCCACTCCCCGAAGACCGTCCCCTCCAGGAAGCCCACCAGCGTGCCGCCGCCGAAGATCCCGACGAACTGGTACAGGCCGAAGTAGAGGACCAGAAGCAGGATGGGAAAGCCGGTCCAGGGGTTGAGGAGGAGCCCGTCCAGATGCTCGCCCAGCCCCCGCCGGGACCTCCCCTCCCGGGCGTAGGCCTCCTGCACCAGCGGCCGCGACGCCCGGGCGAAGCCGGACGAGACCACGGCGGCCAGGTGCCGCCGCCCCTCCTCCCCTCCGATGCGGGCCAGCGCCCGCTCCAGAAGCTCTTGCGGAAGGGGCGCCCGTTCCGCCGCCAGGGGGTCCCCCTCCAGGTGGCGCAGGGCCCAGAAGCGGGCCGCGGGGCCCTCGAGGGCCGCCTCCAGAAGCGAGAGGGCCGCCTCCACCCGGGGCGGAAAGTCCACCCGCGGCACCGGCGGCGGCGGGGGCGGGTCCTCGAGGAGGGCCTTCAGGCGGTCCACGCCGATTCCCCGGGTCGCCACCATCTCCACCACCGGAAGGCCCAGGGAGCGGGAGAGGGCCTCCCCGTCCAGCCGGATGCCCCGGGCCTCGGCCTCGTCCAT
>Ga0272448_1003148_pt1 | contig 19865 bp, 22 predicted proteins | sample YNPCB0191_FD_202220 | JGI IMG/M metagenome (GOLD analysis project Ga0272448, IMG submission 202220) | Hot spring sediment microbial communities from Yellowstone National Park, WY, United States - YNP-CB-019-1 | ecosystem: Environmental > Aquatic > Thermal springs > Hot (42-90C) > Sediment... | reverse complement strand
TTCTGCTAATACTTGTCCTCTCATTAATACTCGCTCTTGTATATGCTACGGATGAATGCACAAGTGCATGTCAAGAGAAGTATGAAAGGTATGTTGCACAGCAGAAAACGTATTATAAACACTGGGGCCCGACCAATGATTCTGCCATCCCATGCCCTCAGGATATTATGACAAATACAAACAAGTGCCCTTCCCAGTTTTTTGCGTGCAAGGAAATGTGCAACAATTCCAATTGGGACCCGTGCATTAAGGAATGCTGGGCCTCTATGCAGGATTGCTGTCTTGCAAATGCACTCTCAAACGCCGAGACGTTGCGCTCTGAATGCCTCTCCAAGTGTGAACCAAAAATCCTCACTGATTCGTTTGAAAGCAATAATATACAGGAAGTTAGTGGTGCAAGTATTTTTGTGGCTATGATTATCTTAGTGCTTACCGCATACCTTCTTGCCGGCATAAAAAAATAGCATTGTTTTAATTTGTTTGCATTTTAATTCTAACCATGAGCGAGTGCAGGGATGACCTTACGAATGAGGAGTATTTCTCCTATCTTGATGTTGCACCGGCACCGGGGTACCCAAAGAAGCTGACTTATGGGAATAAAATATACCTACTGATAGTAAAGAATTTTGCATACACCGGCAAGATCACAAAGAAAGAAAGGCAGTTGCTCTCTGCAGAGATATGGGATGAAGCCATGGAAAGTAAGAAGATCGGTATCATACTTGTTAAATCTGATAATTGCAGGTTTCACTCGCCATCTAACCCAAATTTCAATATGGTTCCAGAGCTTTTTGGAACAGAGGAAGGCAAGTTTTATATGAACAAGATTATTGAGGCACTATCTGAAATTGGCTTCTCTTTCCTTATAGAGGAAGTGTTCGGGGAGGATGTGGGGTATAACCATCTTAGCAAGACTTATGATAAAGGAAAGTATGCAAAGATCCGCGACTTCTTTATTTCCTGTGGGTTTACGTTTACATTCAATAAGGCCAAAGGGATGGGCCAAGTAATTCTTAAAGCAGAAAAACTTACTGAGCATGAAAAGAAATGCTTTTCGCAGATCAAAAAAGAGCTATCAAAAGCGAAGCCGGCACTTCCAGGCACTACTCTACCTCCTCTTTCTGGTTAAATCCTTATGGAAAAACTCTTTTAGAATTTCTAATATAATATTGTGAGAAATACTTTTTTGGAATTTCTAATATAATTTGTTTAAACTGCAAAAAGAACATGGTGGACCCTTTAAGTTATATTCTTATTTGGTAAACTTTTACCAAAATTATACCTTTTCAGTAAACCAGCGATCATACTGGAAAGAGCATTTCAAAAATGCGGTTTACCATAGTGCTGTTAAATGAAAATTTTGGACAGTGCCATCCCCCTTAAACTTTAAACAGACCTTAAAAAAGCAAAATGGCCCAGCGGTATGTATTTTTGTTTACCATAAGGGTATGTGCTTAATTTGATCAGTGAAAGTAGTATACTTATATGGTTTACATCTTTTTGCTAAATGTAAACTTACGACGAAAATTTAAGTTTGCATCTTTACTCCTTTTTGCGTGGTGGAGAATAGGGTAACTATGGAACTTTTTGGAAACAAAGTTTTAGAATTTCTAATATTATTGGTTAAATGCGGAAGGACAAAACATTGGAAATAAAATTTTGGAATTTCTAATATTATTGGTTAAATGCGGAAGGACAAAACATTGGAGATAAAATTTTGGAATTTCTAATATTATTGGTTAGATAGATTATTTCAAACTACTTATTGTACTTTCTCATCATCACCAAAGCCACCGGTTTAAACCCACGCTTGGTAAAGAAGTTGATTGCTTTTGTATTATTAATGTAGGTTAGCAGTTCAATCCGTTTCATCCCCCTTTCTTTTCTGATCTCTTCCACTTTTTTAAGGAATTTCTTTCCTATCCCTAACCCTTGGTATTCATCTGCAACATATACATCCGAGATATAGACGGCATTCTTATCCTTTAATGCCAAATCCCCGGTGATCTTATGTGCAACACCGCCTTGAATCTTATCGAGTTCACAGAACCCTACTACCTTGCAGTCCACCTCTGCAACAAGAAGATTCTTGTGCGGGATTGACTCTTTCAAGTAATGATTATAAACTTCCTTTTTAATGTTCTTGAGAAGCTCATCAGTTTTGAATGCCTTAACTACATCAATGTGGTAATTGGCAAACTTAAGATAAAGGTCAGCAATCGTCTTGGCATCTGATTTTTTTGCATATCGTATTGTGCAGGAGTCCATAAGGTATTTGTTAAGCCAAATTAATTTAATCATTACTCAATCACCTGAGAATGAAAATATTTTTAAACTAGAATTCTTAAAGAAATTCATGGCATTACGGTATAAAGAGCCCTCAGAAGATCCTATTAAAAAAGCATTCCCGGGCGGATCTAAAGAGGATGACCAAAGAAGAATTGCCGCCCGCTATTTCAGATTGAGATTTGCACGAAATAACATTTATGAGAAATTCGTAAAAGAAAGCAATGAAAGGAACGCCCTTGAGTTGTGGAATTGCGAGCAAAAGATTGCAAAAACTGAAAAGAAACTTGATAAAAACCTTAAAACAACTAGTGATTTTTATGCAATGCTCGATGGAGTATACACAGAATACCGCAATACCTTCTCAAAGGTTGCAAAAAACGAAATTGTGAACCACGTACTATATTCGATTATAATGTTCCAGATACTGCTAAATGGCATACTTAACCACTTTAAGGAGATCTCTGCGAAGATGATATTCTATTCCTGCTGTGCTGCCACATTTAGCGTTATCGCAGGAATGGCAAGCTTCAAAAAACTATTCTATGAGAGCAAGACCTACAGACGGGTAGAAGATGCATACTACGATGCGCTCGGCAAGATCAACGAGATTAAGAACAAGAAAATGGGGAATAATAGAGTTAATAAAAACAATACCGAGGAGTAATTATGAACATTCAATACAAGCTGGATAGAGACTCCTCTGAAAGGAAATTCCCCACAAGGGACGAGAGAAACGAGTATATGAGAAAGCTTGCAGTCCGCTATTTTATGTTGCAGTATAAGATGAACAACATCACAGGAGAATTAAGAAAGAATAGCAGGGAGATTGAGAAGAAGCTCCCCGAGATGTTTAACTGCCAGAAGGAAATTGAAGAAACAGAATTAGAACTAAACAAGAGTCTTGAGACGCGCGGGGACTATTATGCAATGACCGAGAGTATTGAGAAAGAATATATTGAAATTGGCTCCAAAGAAAGAAAAAGCGAGATAATAAAGCACATAATTTGTTCAACCATCCTATTTCAATTGATTTTCAATGGGGTACTGCGCTATTTTAATGATGTTTCACCAAAGGCACTCTTATATTCAGCAGGGGCCGCATTGTTTAGCCTAATTGCAGGGATAATTAGCTTTAGGAAGGCGATTGAGAGCAATGAAACTTACAAATGGCTTTATAGAGCATATGAGGATACACTTAGGACAATTAAGGATATTAATGAGCGCAAGTTTAAAGGAAAATTTTATTCCTTATAGGTAATAGAATTACTATTTGTTTCTAAAAAGATAGTATGCTGGTACGAGTAATATACTGAAAAGAATACCACCGTATATTATGTATGATTCTAGGTTAGCAATTAAGAATAATACAGATAATACTCCAAAAATAGGCAATAAAGGTATTCCGGCAATGCTTAGAGGTACCTTAAACGGCCTCTCTGCATTTGGCTCCTTAAATCTAAGTACAATCACCGAGAGATTTACCATTATGAAGGTCATAAACACTGTGAAATTCGTAAGCTCTGCCACTATTGAGATATTCTCGATGAACAGGAAAATTATTGCAATTATTCCTACTGCCAAAATCGCATACGTAGGTGTCCCTTTTGAGCCCACATAGGAGAAGAGGTTAATCTTCTTGAATTCTGTTGCAAGGCCGTACAACCCGCGCGAGGAGGTTATGAGCCCTAAGAGTACGGTATTAGCAGTTGAAAGCAATGCTATCATACTTAGCAGTATGAATGCATTGTTTCCGAGCACTTTAGAAGCCACCTCCGCAAGGGGTGCTTTTGATGCTGCAAGTGCCTGCCAATCAAGAACGCTCACTGCTGAAACTGCAACTGCCACATACACAATAGAGGTTATTACTATTGATAAGACAAGGGCCAGGGGCAATGTTTTTTGTGGCTCTTTTGTTTCCTCTGCAAGCTTGACCAACCCCTCAAACCCGAGATAGGCAAAGAAAACAAGTGCAGCACCTTTGAAAACACCTTCAAGCCCATTTGGCATATATGTGAGATCAACCATATGACCATTCAGTAATGCAATCCCGATTATGATGATAAGCCCGCTCAATTCTGCAAATGTACAAATTATATTGAAGTTCGAACTTCCCTTTATACTCCTCCAATTTATGTATGAGAGCAATGCAATGAGCCCGATGGCAATGAGCACCACCGAGTTAATACCAAAAAGAGAGGAAAAATACCTTGCAAACCCCAATGCCACAGATGTCGAGGCAAATATTGCGGATAATGTCATCATAAATGCCCCAAAAAACCCAAAAAATTCGCCTAATGAACGTTTTCCATACAGATACTCGCTTGCATTGCGAGGCATCATCGAACTTAATTCCGCATAAGATAACCCGGTGAATATGGCAACTAAAGACCCAAGCAAAAAGGATAGCCATATTGCATTTCCGGCATAACCTGATGCAATGCCTATCAATACATAAATGCCCGCACCGAGAATATAGCCTATCCCGGCCATTGTAACTTGGAAAAGCCCTAATTCACGCTTGAGTTCTTTTTGTGCCATATTTTCCTCTTTAATCGGATACCTTTATTTCAACCATATCTGCAAGCTCTTCCTGCGGTGAAAGCAAGGAGGCCCCCACATACCATCTATAATTGGCCGCAATATCCGGCATGGGTGCAACCACAGGGAGTTTGAAATCAAATACCTTCTCACCTGAGAATTCTTTTGGCCCGGAAAGCTCCTGTGAGCGCTGGCTCACAAAAACGATCCTTGCACTTGTCTCTCCTTGATTCCTCAATGAAGGCGGGACATTTACGGACTTCTGCCCCCACACTGCAACAACTAATGACTCTGCATTAATGGTCTTATTAAGTTTCACCAGCACTTTCCCTGAGATTTCCTGCCCGCATTTCACAAACATCTTGTTGAGCTCAACCTTGACTTCACCCGTGGGCGACTTCTTTGGGGCCTCTTCATTTTTGCTCTCCACAGTTTCAGATTGCCCCCCATCGTCATCATCACCTATAATCTTGGTGTATATTTTCTCCTGTGTTTGCGGTTTTGCATCCTGCACACGCGGCATCGGTTTTGGCGTAAATATATCCATAATCTCACCACTCTGTGCATATATTTGAACTGAAAACATATTAATTCTTGCAAAGTGAAAAAGATTAGAGCATGAAAATTAGGAATGGCGAAAATAATGCAAATAGCATAACTAAACCACCGATTAGGATATACAATATGCCACCCAAGATTGAGCCGAGCTTCATATAATTATCCCATTTGGTCCCGCCGCTAAATTCTATGTGGTCTCCATCAATCCAGTAGCCGTTTCCTCTGAAGAACCATCCCTTAATCTTAACATTCTGCCCTAAAAGTTGGCCCATCCCAAATATCCTGATAATACCTACAATGAAATTGAGCACTGGGATTGCAAACCCTGTTTTTACCAATAGGAATACATTCTCCTTCGTATTCACATATAAATCAGTCGAGAAAACATATCCCGCCTCTCCGCGCCCTATTGCCTTCCCTTCTATCTCAACAAATTTGCCTGAAACTGGAGAGGCAGTCTCATCCATCAGAAGGTTCTCTAATGTGTACTGCCTTGAATCAAGGTATCTCATAATCCCAAGGAGGCCGCTCGCTACAATAGATAATCCTACCGCTCCAATAAGAAGTGCAAGTGATAAGCTTATACCCGGCGCTCCAAAGATAAGAACACCCACTAGGCCTATTGCAAAGGATACAATATAAACACTCAAGACAAATATGGGCATGCTTAAGAGGTAAAGCCCAAGCCTCAGATAATCTGGTTTCACCCGCTCCTCTTCAGCATTTTTAAGGTCCACGGGCAGAGATTTTATGAGGCCCATCTCCATCCCTAATTCATAGATTCTCTTAACCCGCCTCCCAATCAAGGGATGGGTTGAATCAAGCTCAACTAGCGTTGCCCAAGGCGATTTAAAATCAAAATCGGTATACTTCACAAATTCATCAGGATCATTTGATGGCTTTACTGCAAACGGCGCCGGTGCGGCAATGCACAAGGCCTCCACACCCTTGAATTTTGCCCACTGTTCAGAAGGTGCAATGCCGAGCCCGTATGCAATCTTAATCAGGGACATTGCAAGTGCTTTTGGTTTCTTCGTAAACCTTACTGCAAATTCATCCGCATAATACTCGCGCACCCTGCTCAAATAGAGAACAACATAACGCGATATAAGATAGAATGCGTAGGCGAGCACTGCAATGAGCAAAAGAAATACTGCTGAGCCATCTTTTCTTTCTCTGCTATTGCCCCGGGGCCTCATTGCAGATTTTAGGATGCTAGAGTATATCATATAGAAGATTTGTACAAAAGTCTGTGCAAGCGTCATTATCATAAAGTCAAGATTGGCAATGTGACCCATCTCGTGCGCGAGCACAATCTCAAGCTCATCCTTGCTGAGCATATCTATTAACCCGCGCGATAGGGCAAGCCTTGCTTCTGAAGGCAAAGAACCGTATGTAAACGCAGCGGGCGTGTTATCATCAATCACATAAACATTCTTGACATTCACGTATTTCTTTTCCTCTTTGATGCGCATTATTACTTCCGCAGGTGCGCCGTATGTTTTCACGAATTCGTCAAGCTTCATCTCACGGGCTCTATAGAGAAAGCGGAGTGAAAGGTCCATAATGATGGGCGATATGAAGAATACTACAATGTTTATCAGCACAATTAAAACTATGCCAAGAGCAAGCCCTATCACACCTGTAAAGAGCGCTGCAAGTATAACGAAAAACCCAAGCATTGAAAGCAGAAAACCAAATGTGAGCACGCTCGCAAGTGTGAGTTTGTTTATTACGGTCATGATTTGAATACGCAAAATAAGTATTAAAAGTTAGCGTTACGGTGTGCATTGCAGCTGCATAGTTTTATATTATTTCATTACATTATATTAAATGGGGGTTTATATGCCAGTTGAATATACGGAATACAAAGGGAATAAGCTGATAATCCTAAAGAGATCTGATACGGACAAGTTTCCGTTCAGCTTCGGAAAGGGGAAGGCAAGGCTCATCGTTGAGAACTTTGATGCAATAAAGAAATTTGCAGAGGAAGAATAACTGCTTTAACTTCTCATTTTTTCCTGCATCAACCTTTCCTGGTAATCTATAAAGTTCACTATTAGCTGTGAAGAGTTTGAAATGGCCAAAGGTATAAGGATTGATGCCTGATAGTAGCACTCATCATCAGTAAGAGGTTTCCCTGCCACTTTCTGGCCGGGTGCATCGCCCGGGGCGTCCACACTCTTGAATTGGCGGGAGATATTAACGATGCTGTTGACGAATGCATCTATCTTCTCATTGATATTCTCGGGGGCCCAGCTTTTATCAGGGGATGGTGGTGCGAGCGGCGAGCTGTCCCATATCTTGATATTTATATCGTTCTCACCGCGCTGGATGTGCGGATAATTCTTTTTCTTTGCCCACTGCTCCAGGGAATCAAGCTTCCCTAAAAGTATCGTCGGGCCGTGAATATCATTGTGCACATGTGCTGGCACATGCATATCGGATATGAGGTGCACCATATGGCCAAGTGCAACAAATGCCTTCGGCTTTTCGCCATTCTGGTAATAGTTTGTGGCCAGTTTCCAGTATAATTTCAGTCTATCGAGTGCGCTCTGGAACTTAATCTCCCCTTTCTGCACATTTAGGCCTCTATCATCCTCGGCACGCGAATTGTCATAGAAATGTGCCATGTATGGCCTGTTTATTGCATCATCTTCTATATCAGAACCTAATATTTTCTTTGTGATTTTTGCAATCAGCCAGAACATGCTCTCAAGAAAATTAGGAACATGATCGTCGTATTCATCTTTGGGTACAATGTGGCGTGCATATTCCTCCCGGCTTTTGAATGTTTTATCAGTTTTCTTTACGAATAAATCATCGAGTGTTTCGCTCGGCATAAATATGTAATCCTCAGAGCCGGCACCAACCATTATGTGTAAAGTATATCTTACAGCATCAATGTTCTTTGAGAGCTTTGCGGCCTCATAGGCAATGTACTCGTGACATGCGCCATCTGCGGACAGTATTCTTTTGACCTCTTTCTGCGCCTCTTTCATCTCTATAAAGCGCCTCCCTTCTGCCTTTGCATTTGCAACTTCCTTGGGAAACGCAATATCCAAGGATTCCCACTCTGCGAGCCCTCTGGAGGGTGTGCCTTTATCAGGGAGTTTTGCAACATCAAATTTGGATATGCCATTAGATAATAGCTCTTCTGAAAGTGGGGCTATGCGGGAAAATGTGCAGTTTCCTGCGTATGCAAATGCTGGTTGCATACCGCTGAAATCGCTGAAATCAAAAAATGCCTTGACATGCTCCTTGACTCTCTTTATGTATTCACGAGCCTTAAGGGAGGCTGTCATGTTTATTATTGGGGATGTACCTCTATTTATACCCTTTGTTGCTGACGTCTGAAAAACGACGTGCAAAATATGCACAATGTTTATATTTACATATAAAGAAGATATCCTGTATGCAGAAGAATGCAGTTGAGCTGGGGGTTATACGCGCTCTAAACTATGCATTTCCGCCTAATCGGGCCGGGAGATGCGGAAGGATTCTTGAGCTTGATGAGTATAAGCTACTTTATGAGGACATGAGCAGGGCACGCACTTTTCTGCTTTCGCTGCCCCGTCTCAGCACTGGCTGTATAACCATTGCACGCGCAAAAAACCTAGATACATTTGATACACAGGTAATTGATGCATACTTTCTCGGGATAAACCCGTATGAGTCCAATGGAAAGCCCTTAACACATCTGATGAACTCCCTCATTACAAATGCCTCTTTCATATACAGGACGAAACAAGATGAGATAAGAGAGTATTTTTTGCAGAGAATTAGGGCGTGTTCAGTAAAACCCGGCATAACTTTACGCGTTGAAGGTACTGCTATCCTTGCAGAAGTACACAATTTTGTATTTGAAAATGGCCAACTTCAACCGAAGCTTGAGCGAGAACAACTCGAAGCTCTACCGTTTGCTGAGTGGGTGCCAAAGGTTGGCCAGCCCATATCTTCACACGGAAAATATGTGGTTGAGATCATAGATATGATTCAGTACGCTAAAATGATCAAAGAGATAAAAAGGGAGATAGAGTGCTTTAAATCGCTTTTACTAACGCATTGATAACTTTTTGCTCGAACGCTGTTTTTTCCACTGCAAAAATTCAACCGTTCTCTTAGATCTTATGATTGAATAATCCTTGTCTTTGCAGGAGACTAAAGCAAGTTTTCCGTCAAGGATCAAAGAGGCGTTGTAGGATATTGAAACATCAATATGTTCACCAGAGGTTGTTCTTGAGGAAACGGACCTAAGGTATGGGCATATGGGTGTAATTGCAATACTCTTTGATGTTAAAGGCAGTTTTTTACCGCCGGCAGAAAATGAATATGCAGAAGAGCCGAACGGTGTCGCAATTATGATTCCGTCGCCTTTGAATTCCATCCTCTGCTTGTCAAATGTGCAGTTCACATGTACAACCCGGTGGTCGTTTGTGTGAAACGCAATATCATTCATAGCATAACCAATGGTATGGCTATCAGATTTAACCTCGAGCACAGGAAGTTTTACAATTTTCCCAATCTCCATTAAATCGATGATCCTCTCTCTCCAATTATCTTTACTGAGTTGCGCCATGTATGTGGTTTCAGACCCTATCAGAATGACTTTACCCTGAAGTTCATCAAGAAAATGGTAAAGCGTGCCGTCACCGCCTATCACAATGCAATAATCAGGATTTGTACGCGTATATCTGTATCCGTGTTTCATTAGGTGCTGGGAAAGATCCATCACCATCTCAACTGCCCATTCTTTCTGTACATTTGGATAGATACAAAATGAAGGCATAATCTAAATTCTGGACAAAAGAATAAAAAAGAAAATTACTGGAAAATGGCATCATCTACTGTAAGGTCGCCAAAACTCTCGTTGAGGTCGGCACCTGCTGCATCAAGGTCTGAGAGGGTCCCGTTTAAGTCAGATTCATTAACATCTTCGACGAGCCCAGAATCAACCTCGATGTCCGACCCTGCAACTTCTTCTATGGTGCCACCACTGCCAGCGTTTTGTTCTATTGTACCTAACTCAGATTCATCTGTACTTGTAATGCCACTGCGCTGTTCCGTGCACCCGAACAGTAGCAATCCAACGAGCAGCAGGCCCGTTAATGCTATAACTCTATCCATAGCAACACCTTACTTTGTATTCTTTGCTGAAGAACTGGGTGCACCCTCTTGATTTGTTTCCATATTCTGCTCTTGGTTAGGTTCACTTGCATTCCCTTGCCCTTTATTCATCTCCGTATTGGTCTCCATATTCTGCTCCTGATTGGGTGCTCCCGCTTTTCCGTTGTTGATCGCGGTATTATTCCCGCGGTTGGTTTCCTGGATTGTTTCCCGAATTGCAGACCTTACCTCCTTTACGGCATCCACAGCGCTCTTACGCGCATCATTCAATAGATCACGGCCTTCCTTGAACTTCGTGTTAAGGTCATCCTCGCTGTTTATGGAGAGGAACAACTCCTTGGCCTGTGCAATCTTTGCACGCGCATCCGCAATCTTTGATTCGGCATCAGTAAGTGCACTTTTAACCTTGCTTGTATCATAGCCTTTTGATTTCAATGCCTCAACCCTAGCATTAAGGTTATCAACCTGCAGTTCAAATTTATCAATAACTGATTCGAGGTTTGCTGCAACAATGAATGCGGCATACTTCTTTATTGTAACCCTGGATTGCTTCCACTCATCGCGGACCTTGACTGCTACTGCACGTACCTCTAACTTGGTCTGTGCAGCATCAACCTCACTCTTAAGCGATTGTAATGCACTTGCATCACTCTCAAGCTCTGCAATTATAGAATTCTTATCAGAATCGCTCAGCCGGCTATTGTTGAGTACATGCTCTTCAACTGTGTTTATGTGTGATACCATAAGGTCTATGAGGTTGTTCAAGTAATCCTTGGATGGCTGGAGTGCACTCCCACTTGCGTTTGGGGGTAATGCACGGAATGCGTCTCTTGAGTTAGTCCAGTTCTTCATTGTAGCATTGTACCTCTCTCTTACCTGGGCGTATGTCTCTTTCATCTCAGCGACCCGCTCCTTGTACTGCTCACGCGCATTCTTCACCGCTGCACCTACACCGTTGCCAGCGGCGAATGCGGTTCCCATAAGCAATCCCACAAAGAGGATTGCAAACACCCATGTGTTTTTCATAAGATCACCGCATCAAGCTGTGCTGAAAACCATATATATAGATATCTGGAAACTTTGGAAACCTTTATTTTATGTATGAAAATTACTTGCCAAAAAATTCTCCAAGGTATACTTTTACCACCCTGCCTATACGCTCGCGTTTCACTAAGAACCGTGCTTCCATCTTTGCAAGAAGTTTGCTCACATGCGCTTTTCTCAAGTTCAGTTTTGCCTGTATCTCGGCCTGTCTTATCCCCTCATTTGCATGTACAAGACGAAGAATCTCCCGCTCATAATGTGGAAAACCACTTATCTTCTTTTCAAAATCTTCCACATGTGTTTTTAGTTTACGAATGAAAAACCAATAGTATAATACGAGCACTCCAATGAGAATTATTACTGCTAACAGAAAATATGTATTGTTTTCACCTTCTGATTTTATGTATTCAATAGAGTAGATTTTGCTATTGTCAAACCAGTATAAGGAGTTGCCTTGAGTGGTTGGTTCAGGGTACACATGTATTATCGATGCATTTTCAGGGAGGTATAAAACATGTTCCCTGACATTAAGATCGTTATTGTAGAGCGTGAACATACTATTTGTAATCGGCCTTGAAATCTTTACCACATAATTTGTTACATTATCCCCGCCGTAGAGTATTAACCAGCCATCCTTCCATTCGTATTGAATCTCTCCATTGTTGGTCACTGCGTATACTACCTGGCCGGGTTGCATATCCAGTTCGAGTACACTTGCATTGCTGCTTATGGAGTAAACAGTTGCTGCCTGATCATCAAGATATGTTGTAAGAGAGGCCGGGATGAGTAATAGAAGCAACCACATCATTGAGAATTTCCTTGCTCCTAAAGTATATAAACCTGAAAAGCAAAAATGAATATCATATGGGAAATAAAAAGATAAGTCCGGAAGATTTGAGAATTCGAGTTGTATTCTTAAGAACAGCTAAGGAAAAGCTTGAGGGCGAATTCAAAGAAGATTTGATAAAAGCGGTGGCTGAAGCAAAGGCAAAATTTCCAAAGTTTTCACCTATGATTGAGGGAATGGTAAAGACTTGTGAAAAAGAAAATGCAGCAGGACTCGCAATAGTACTCGCACAAGAAATCCAATATGGGATATCCAGTGAAGAAGCAATGAAAGAGCATCTTGAAACAGCAAAGATTATTTTTGATGAATGGATTAAAATATCAGAAACTGCAAAAAAACAGCAGGGTAAGAGTTAAACAATGAGAATGTGAGGATGTTGCATCAGTAATTTCAACAAAAATCAAGTACGGAATATCCAGCGAGAAAGCGATGGAAGATCGCCTTAAAATCGCAAAAATGATCCTTGATAGATGGGTAGAGGTATCAAAGTTTGCAGGAAAGGCAACGGGCCCCGATTAACGCCCGCAAACCCTTAAAAAAGATAGTTGCTTTAATGAAAGAGATGGTGGGGGAAGAAAAAACTGGCAGGATTACTCCTGCGATGGCCCAATACTGGGAAATAAAGAAGATGTATCCTGAATGCATAATCCTATTCAGGATGGGAGATTTTTACGAGACATTTTATGATGATGCAAAGGTTGTTTCAAGGGATTTACAGATTGTACTAACTGCACGCGGGAAGGGTGATGCACGCGCACCGCTTGCGGGCATTCCCTACCATGCACTTGACACTTACCTCAAAAAACTTATTGACAATGGGCATAAAGTGGTGATTGTTGAACAGCTTGAAGACCCAAAGAAAGCAAAGGGCCTCGTAAAGAGAGGTGTTGTGCGGGTAATAACACCGGGGACAATAATTGAGCCAGCACTGATTAATGAGAAGGCAAACAATTACCTAATGAGCGTTTTTTCTGATGGAAATAAAATTGGCCTGTGCACATGCGATGTATCAACAGGCGAGACTTTTACAACGGAACTTACTAAGGAGAGCATAGACACAGAATTTGAGAAATACAGGCCTGCAGAAGTAGTAATGCCTTCTGAAAGGACAGTTGGGTATGAATGGCTGGAACGATTGGAGAGAGAGTTTGGATTCAAGAAAACCGAGATTGATACTTACAAGTTTGATGAAAAGAATGGCGAATATGTATTATCAAAAACCCTGGGTGTAAATTCATTTGCATCCTACGGTTTGGAAGAATATCCTTATGCGAGGAAAGCGCTTTCTGGTTTGCTCTCCTATCTTGAATACACCTCTGCTGGGGCTACGACCCCTAAACTCCACAGGATTTCATACTACAATACTGCAAAGAACATGACTATAGATGCAACCACGATGCGCAACCTGGACTTGCTCGTGAATCAGATGGATGGTAGCGAGCGCGGAACCCTGCTGAGCATCCTTGACAGGACCGTAACACCGATGGGTGCACGCGAAATAAAAAGATGGATTGCATCACCGCTTTTTGACAAGGATGGAATTGTGCAAAGGCAAAACAATGTAGAGCAACTAATGTCCAACCCGCTCCATCTTCATAAGATTCGCGAGACACTATCAGAGGTTGGAGATATAAGCAGGATTGCTACACGGGTGGCATACAGAACTGTACTCCCAAGAGAATTACTCATGCTCAAGCAATCTCTGGAAAAGATCAGCGAACTCAAGAGGCAGATACAGGATTTTAAATATGCCGGGAAATTTTTTGACGAGTTTGTAGCATTAAACCCATTAGAGGACGTAGTAAAGCAGATAGGTGTGGGGATTGATGAGAATGCAAAACAGGTTGTAAGAGATGGCGGTGTAATTAAAGCTGGGTACAGTGAGGAACTTGATAAATTAAGAGATATCCTAAATAATTCAAAGGAATGGATGGAAAAGTTTGAGGAAGAAGAGCGCGAAAAAACAGGAATCAAAACACTCAAGGTGAGATACAACAAGATCATTGGATACTTTATTGAGGTGCCAAAGAGCCAGACAAATAAGGTGCCACAGGAATATGTGCGCAAGCAGACACAGTTGGGGAGTGAACGATACATCTCACCAAAACTTAAGGAAACTGAAGTGATGGTGCTTAATGCAGAAGAGAGAATTAAGGAATTGGAGCAGGAGCTTTATGATAAAATTGTAGAATACATCGGGGCATATGAAAAGGAACTCCAAGAAATTGCACGATCCATTGCAGAGTTTGATGTATACCAATCATGTGCAAAGATATCCTATGAAAACAGGTATACCCGTCCTACCATAACAGAAGGAGGTAGCCTTGAGATTAAGGGTGGAAGGCATCCAGTTGTTGAAAAAAACGTCATAAACTTTGTGCCAAACGATGTAAGGCTCGACCCGGATAATATGGTAATGATAATCACCGGCCCGAATATGGCTGGCAAATCAACTATAATGAGACAGGTTGCGCTCATCACAATAATGGCACATATGGGCTGTTTTGTGCCCGCAGAAAGTGCCAAAATACCTCTCGTTGACAGGGTGTTCACGAGGGTTGGCGCGCGGGATGATATAACACGCGGCCATTCAACATTCATGTCTGAGATGATAGAGTGCGCAAACATCCTGAATAATGCAACAGAACGCTCGCTCGTACTGCTCGATGAAATTGGGAGGGGTACATCTACCTATGATGGGATGGCTATTGCCTGGGCCATCGTGGAGTACATTGCGGAGAAGATAAGATGCAAGACCATGTTTGCTACGCACTACCACCTTTTGAATTTGCTTTCTGCCAAGTACCCGTTCATCAATAATTATAATGTCGCAGTGGATGAGAGCGGGAAAGAAATCGTGTTCCTTCATAAACTAATACAGGGGGGAACAGATAAAAGTTATGGTGTGCATGTAGCACGATTAGCAGGTCTTCCTCAAGAGGTCATTCAGAAAGCAGCTATGCTCTCAAAGAGCTTGGAGCAAAACGACTTTGTACACAAGGAAACGCTACATAGGCTGGTACAGGGCAAGAAAGATTTGAAAGAGGATGGACAGACAAGCATAGGAAGCTGGTAAGGGGGGAAGAGGTGGCTGAATGGGAGAGATTTATGAGATGCCGAGGCAATTGCGTGAAAAAATCGCTGCCGGCGAAGTAATAACAGCACCGGTTTCTGTAGTGAAAGAATTGATTGAGAATAGCATTGACGCAGGCGCGGATGAGGTTAAGGTATACATTGAGAAAGGCGGGAAACGGCTCATTCGTGTTATCGATAACGGGAATGGGATGGACAGGGATGATTTGGCAATTTGTGCTGCCAGGTTTACAACAAGCAAGATACACTACGAAAATGACCTTGAACGTATCAGCACACTCGGGTTTAGGGGTGAAGCGCTAGCGAGTATTACTGCCGTGAGCGAGCTTAGGATCCAATCAAGAAAAAAAGGGGCAGAAAAAGGCTATGCTGCCGAATATGATGATAAAGGTAATCCAATCGAGATCAGGGAGTCACCAATTACTGCCGGAACAGATGTAGAGGTCAGGAATTTGTTTGAGAAGTTTCCTGTGAGGAAAAAATTCCTGAAATCAGATGATGTCGAAGCATCAAAAATCATAAGCTTGGTGACAAAGTATTCACTGGTGAACAATGGTATTTCGTTCTATCTCTACGAAGACGGAAAAGAGGTTCTCTGCTCTCCAAAGGCGGATTATGTAAGCAAGATCCTCCAGGTGTTTGGGCGCGAAATAGCGGAGAATGTTCTACCAGTAGAGCATAGCACAGGAGATATTTCAGTAAATGGCTACATCTCAAAAATGGGATACTCGAGAAAAACACGCGATTATCAGGTTGTATTTGTTAATGGCCGGCTGGTTAAGAGCAATGTGATTACAGAGGCTATTGAAAAAGGATTCAAGGATAAGATTTTCCTTGATAGGTACCCTGTTGCGGTCCTGCACATCACGCTCAGCCCTCAATCAATAGATGTGAATATACACCCGTCGAAAGATGAGATAAAATTCAAGAATGAATATGCTGTTGCAGATGCTGTTGTAAATGCAGTTCAAGAAGCAGTTTCGATGAGCAGCAACGCAATACAGGTAGAAGCCGGTGGCAGGATGCTTACGCCTGCGCACAGGTATGAGAAGGACAAGGGGGTACAAGCACTACTCACGGAAGATGATGAGCATGCTGTAAAATACAATAACAAAAAACCCGCTGCTGAAATCAAGAAAAGACCAGGAGAGGAATTCCTCCGCATAAATGTTCTTGGCCAGCTTAACAGGACATACATAATCGGTTATGATGAATTGAGCCTTGTGCTAATTGACCAGCATGCAGCGCAGGAAAGGGTGTTCTATGAACGGTTTACACAACAACTCCACGGTAAGGCAGTCTCATCAAACCAGCTCATTAAACCGTTCGTGTTTTCAGTAAATAAAGATGAGGAGAAGGTTATAGAACAGTATAAAGGAGCACTTGAAAGGTATGGGTTCCGTGTTGAGCCATTCGGCAGGGGTGAGTATGCACTTACTGCAGCTCCTGCTTTGTTCGGCAGGGTGTATGATGCAACTGTGATAAGGGATATAATAGATGAACTTGGGAGTGGTGCAAATTATGGTGGCACCATAAATGAAGAGCTTGACCATAAGATTGCAACCAAGGCGTGCAGGAAGGCGATAAAAGGAGGGGATATACTATCAACAGCGGAGATGAAAGGCCTTCTCGCTTCACTCTCAACCTGCACCAATCCATATACCTGCCCTCATGGCAGGCCCACATTATTAAGAATGAGCTGGGGGGATTTAGAGAAGAAGTTTAAGAGGACAGATGGCTAATGGACATCTACAATAAAGCGTTCTTAGCGCCCATCAGCGAGTATACGAATGCCCCTTTCAGAAAGATGTGCAAGAAGTATGGCGCTGATTATACGCTCGTCCCTCTGATCAGTGCCACAGCGCTCTCACGAAACCGCTCATATGCGGAAAGGATAGATTTTAATGAAGGGGTTGATGATGGTATTCAGTTATTCGGAGGCAACCCTGCGGATTTTTCACGTGCAGTTGATGTGCTGTTAGAGAGTTTCCCATCGCTTAAGTGGATAGATATAAACTGCGGCTGCCCTGCACTTAATGTTCACGAAGCAGGGGGTGGGAGCGTACTCCTCGGGAAGCCAGAAATTATCTCGAAAATACTAAGAGAGATCAGGGACAAAGTGGATGCGCTCACTGTAAAGATGCGGGTACTGGGCAAACAAGAAGATACAATGAAATTTGTAAGATGTGTTGTAGATGCAGGTGCTGATTTCATTACTATACACGGCAGAACTCCAAGCCAGGGCTACTCCGGGAAATGCAACTGGGAGGTTATAAAAGAGATAAAACAGATCGTTGATGTTCCAATAATCGGAAATGGGGATATAAGGAATAGAAAAGATGGTATGGAGAGGGTACGCGCGGGGTACTGTGATGGATTTATGATCGGGAGAGCGGCAATGGGAAATCCTAGCTGTTTTTCAGATAAGAACATTTCCAGCTGTGAATATGCCATCTCTTTTATGAATGAATACATAGGTATATGCACTGAAATGAATTGCGTAAATATTAATGACTTGAGAGGCAAGGGGCTGCAATTTTTCAGGGAGTTCAGCGGGTCTTCAAGAATGAGAGAAGAAATTGGGAAATGCAAAAGCGTTGAAGATATTGAGAGAATATTGAAAAGGAATTAAAGAGAGGGCAACATCTTCCTTAGATTTATTGCAAGAACATCTTCTGACTGGGCACCGCTGATTTCAAACTTGCCTTTGTTGATAACCATCTTTGGAACGGTCTGCACACGGTACCTCTGCATAATAAGGGGAAATTCAGCAATATCGTAAGCATATCCATTCACATTCTTGCTCATCATGGCAAGCTTCAGCGTCTCAAATGTTGCGGTGGGGCAATAGGGGCACTGGGGTGTAACAAAGGTTTCAATGGTAATGGGGGATTTAATCTCTGAAGCGAGAGCGGATAATGGGCCAGTACGCGTCTTGCCCCCAGCAAACCCGATGCTCTCAATGAAAATTGGAAATTCATAGCCTCCTGGAAATCCATAAAATCTTGCATCACCTTGCACGCCTTCCCCGCGGAAGATCATCACGGGCACATTTTCAATTGCAAACTGTGCGGTTTCTGGTGCACCCTCATTATGCATAACTATTTTCAGCTTGGGTGAAAGACCTGTCATATCCGCAAGCATTTCCTTTACGGCAGTTGAGTTCTCATCCGGGCCGGGGAAAAAGAGTATCTCCACATCCGAGGTCATTGATGAAAGCCTTTTCTTTATCTCACTCTTGGTAGCATCATCTATCATAAGATAGTTTGCTCACCCTAAACAATTTAAGCTTTTATCGCAAATTCTAGATTATGAAAGAATTATTCATAGCAATCCCACTTCTTCTTTTGCTTGGTGCTTGCGGTATATGTGGCAACAGCGGGAGTGATATTGCATCAACTGACCAGAGGTTTCAGCCCGTAGAAACTAAAGAGCTGGCCCCCTGCAATTCATTTGAATGCATAAACTCGAGCATTGATACGTGCACGCCTTCTGTTTTTGATACGGAGGTAAACAAGACAAAACTACACATTGAGATCAGAGGGCGTTCAAGTACTAATGAGTGCATTGTATATCTCAAAGTTGTTGAAGTGAATCCTGAGGTTGTACCATCTCAATACAAATTTGCTTTAAGCAGCATTAACGGCGCAGATGGAATATGCGCATTAACAGATGAGGACATTGCAAACATAAAAAGCGGAAACATGGACCAGCAATACTTGCTCTCAAAATGTGAAGGCCCTCTCAAAAATCTTGCCCAGATGGCCGGCCAATTTTCTAAGTAGTACACATCTTATTTTACTTTTTCAATGCTTCTTCAACGAGAGAGCATACGGTATCCACTGTTACCTGATCTTCCTCGCTCATAACCTCTTTGTCAACTTTTCTTAAGATGGGGGCAATTAAAGTACATATATGAATGTTTTTGTCATTTACAAGTATTGTGCCAAAATTACTGCTTTTGAGCGCATTCACATTAATTTCATAAAACCCTACAACAGCTGTTTCTGAAATGCTGGCATATAGTGGAATAATCTTGAAGCGTTTTAGGATATTAATCAACCGAGTATCAAAGTAATTGATCTCTACATTTCTTCCGTCACTCCTTGCAACACCGAACGGCGTATGCTTTCTTATGGTCTCTTTTATAGTGGATGGTCTTGCAATTGCTTTCTCTTCATCCTTTGGAGTTATGTTTCTGAATGCTTCCAATGCTTTCTTAAGTTCCTCTTGGTTTGAATCTTTCTTTTCACTATCGTTACTAAATACATTCTTGATTTTCTGGATGAAACGACCACTCTTAGGATTATTACTATCAGACATAGCTAAAAATGGCACAGAACTCTTATATAAAGGTTTCTAAGGGAAG
>Ga0272448_1003147_pt1 | contig 19868 bp, 28 predicted proteins | sample YNPCB0191_FD_202220 | JGI IMG/M metagenome (GOLD analysis project Ga0272448, IMG submission 202220) | Hot spring sediment microbial communities from Yellowstone National Park, WY, United States - YNP-CB-019-1 | ecosystem: Environmental > Aquatic > Thermal springs > Hot (42-90C) > Sediment... | reverse complement strand
GGGCATGGTCATCAGGTATTCTCCCAAGCGATACAGACCGCGTTGTTATTCCCGGCCGCACCGAAGTTGACAGAAACCCCACCGCTTTTACTCGGCCAGTAGGTCACGTTCTCGCCGTAAAGGGTCACCCCGAAGGTTGTCCCCTCGAGCACGTCGGCCGCCTTGCAGGAGAGAAGACCGACGATCGGGTTGTCCACCCGTCCGACAATCGGGAACACTGGACTTACGAAGCAGTAGGAGCCCACGGCTCCGCTGTTCGGACTGAACCCTATCGCCGGAACGTACGTGTTGTCCTGAGTCGTGTTCACTGCGCCTCCGGGCTTGAATACCGACTGACAATGACTGACCGAACTGTACATGCAAAGGACGGTCGTGTAGTCCTCCGTAAAGACTCCAGAGGAGTTCCTGCTCCGTTCGATGTTCAGGACGAACGGGAACGTAGAGGAGGTACCCACCCCGCCCACAAACGCCATCACGGTAAATCTGCCGGGCTCGGCAGAAAACTTCCATGAGTACCCAGTCGCGTAGTTTGTGCTACTTACTACGCACGCCAGAGCAGAGGTTGCGTTCCCGGTTATGTTGCCGGAACCGTCAGAGCCGGTCCCCAGGGTCACCAATGCGTTGATACCCGTGGTACTGCCCGAATACGGCCGAAAGTCGAATCGGACGTAGACCGGAGACGCACTCGCCAGGGAGTCGCTCATCTTCCAGACTTCGTAAACCGTTGCGGGAGCAGTCGGCGCCGAGGATAATGTGCTCCAGTCTACTTGTCCGGTATCGCTCGTCTGCGTCCATCCGTCGAATCCGGAGAGCGCATCGTGTATCTGCCTTCCCCAATTCTTGAAGCTCGCAAGGTCTGTGCTCGTCGCTGCTACGCCGGTTACTGTCCGCGTTTGCATCTAAGCCTCCACCGGAACGAAGGTAAGAGTCACCGTGATTGACTGCGTTGTGCTGTCTAGGTTCGTGATCCGAATGGGTATCGCACTTGAGGGCACGCTCTCTTGATTGGCTCCCACGGCCGGAGGAGATAGAACAAAGCTCAGGTAACTCGGAGTCGAAACGGCCGCGAAGTCTAGAATCACCCCGTGAGGCTTTCCCGAGACGGGCATTTGACCGATTTCCCTTGTTTCGTCCGCCTCCATCTTGGACTCGGTAGCGTAAAGCTGCACCCGCGCATAACTGGAAAGCTCGATCTTTTCGACAATGAAAGACGGAGCCAGAACAATCGTTCCCTCGTAGGAACTCCCTGGAGCGAGGTTTGCAGTCGTTTTCTGCGCGGTCCTACGGTCCCCGATGTGAATATGCGTATCGTCTATGTGAGCGTCTATCTCTGCGTGAGAGTACGTACCGATGTTTGAAAGCGTTTTATGGTCGATCCGCGCACCGTCTCCGCCGTTATGATCGTGAGAGTCTCCGTTCGTCACATGGTCGCCGGGCAGGGCATCGTGCCGGCTTTCGGTCAAATACTGCGGATGATCGTCGTCCTCGAGCCCAGTCAGAGCTCCGTGATCCGTTACTCCGCCGCCAGAAGGAGCCTGCGCGGAAATTCGGTTGTTCGCGTCATCGTAGGTAAAGACAACGTTCCCGTAGGCCCCGTTGTCCAGGATACCGCCAACGGCATCCTGCGCCCGCTCCGCGGTAAAGTAGAGGTTCGCCCCCTCTGCCAGATTCGTTGTGCTCTTGCCCGAGAGCCAGGTATCCGCCCGGGTCGAGTTCAGGTACTGCGGATGATCGTCGTCTTCGAGTCCGGTAAGGTCCCCGTGATCGGTTACTCCGCCACCGCCACCGCCACCACCACCGCCACCTGTCCCCTCGCGAAGCATTGCGAGAAGCTCCCTAAAGAACCGCTCCCACGCGGGATGTAGTCTCCCTTCGGCCGTGTACATCGGATCTCGAAACGGTAGCGTAATCATCCGTTACGTCATCCCCACCTGCCCGTGCAGGAACGCTCCGTAAATTTCTATCGGAACCGCTTCCGTACAGGAGAACCTGTAAATCCTATGCTTACTGATCCCCAGACCGTCCCAGAAAACAATACGGTCCCGCTCCCCAATTGCTCCCATCGAGGCAACAATCGGATCGCTCCAGGTCGTCATGTAATCGTCCGTATACTCCAGCATACAAAGCGGGTCTCGCTCCCCCTGCTCTCCGAGCCCGGTACGCATTCTGAGCTCGAGCCGGTTATGCCGAATCCGCTTGCCTTCGCTGTAGACCGGAGGGCAGGTTCGCTCGAGCCGGCAGACCGTACCGTCGTCGTCGTAGGCGTCCGATCGGAGCTCGTAGAGCACGCCATCGTCCCTCGAGAGAGCCGCGACAGTCGCTCCAATCCGAGCGAACGCAAGGGCCTTATGCGCCGCCGGCAGGACCGGGCCGCTCGCCCATTGCCACCAATAGTTTGCTGCCGCATCGTAAACGAACGTCAGCCCCTCTGCCGGCAGGGTCAGCACGTACCAAGGAGCTCCCTGCCAGACAAAAGCAGAGCCGATCGATCCCGCCCAGGATAGACTCGTAAGCCTTTGCTCGAGGTACTGCGTCGAGACAACCGTGTACGAGGTCCCGGAAGTCCGGAGCACTCGCCCGTGATTGTCCAGCCAGAAAACGCTCTTGTCCAAACGCGCCGAGCTCCACCTGGAGAGCGTCCCCACTTCCTGCGTTGCGCCGGCCAATCGCTCGAACGCCAAGCCCGTTGCAGAGCCCGCGTTGTAGTACCATTCGATCGTTTCCTCCCCGATCGCCATCACTAGGCCTTCGTTCGTCGCAAGCTCCTTGATTTGGTCCGGCCGGACTCCCGCAAGTCCTTCGTCAAGCTGACTCCAGGAAGTCGCGTCCCCGTTCGCCGATGCGTACCAAAAGTCGCTCCCGTCGGGAGCACCCACCCAGTACCCGTCCGAGTACGCGAGGGTCGCCAGATTGTCGAGCCCAGAGGGCACCGTCGTCGTTCCCGTCTGCACGTTGTAGACCAGTCCAGGAGACGCGGAGTCCGCCACCATGAGCATCGTATCCCCGCCGGCCATAGACACGAGTCCGGAATTAGTTGTGAGGGTCCCTATCTGCGTTGCGTTCCACTCCGTGTCGATCTTCCAGAGTCCTGTACCAACAACCGCGTACCATGAGTTCTTCCAAGCTACAAGCCCCCTTGGAGCCCCGCTGCCGAACTCGACCCGCTTTACGAGTCCAGGAGCTCGCTTTAGGCAGGGCTCCCCGGTCACTGAGTCCCTGGAGAGGTACAGATTGACCGGAAAGAGCCCCGCAGGGCCAGACTCATTCGAAATAAACGGAAAGTCCACGGGTTGAGAGCTCCTATTCGGGCATCTCGGTTATCTCTGAGTCGCACGCCATCACCTGGTCTATGATGTACCCGCGCCGGCCTGCGCTGTCCTCGGTAAAGTAGCCGTTCGAGATGCGGATATTGCGGATGCTCGCAGTCGCGGTCCCGTTCGTAAGTTCCACCTTCGGGTCCGCGGGCCTGAACCTGTCGGACGATGCCCAGATTCGAGCAATCCCGTTGTCGGAGCCGTCCGAAAGTTTGAAGTACATCCAAAAGTAGCGGGTCGTGCCTGGATGGACGTCTGTCGAGTGGTCCGATGTTCGGCTCCCGTGAACTAGAATAAACGCATCACCAATGCATGGTCCCCCAAACTCCGAAGTCGGCGGCACTACGTATACGTATGCACCGCCGAGCCATGAATGGTCACTCGCCGTTACCATAACAACCGGGTACCACCCGCACAAATGACAATCTCCGCAATTCTCGTTTGGGTTCCCGGTCCCAAACTGCCGATACTTCCAAGCTATCCAGACTTCCGAGCGAGCATCGAACTGCGGAGAAAAGACGATCGGGTACGATCCCGCCGGGTTCATGTGGAGGCTTTGCGCACCTCTCAAAGCAGCCGGAGGGTACGAGAACCGAGTATCCCACACGCCGTAATCGTACCCGGTCCATTCTTCCCCGTTGTCAAAGATGTCTTCGTCCTGTCCCTCGAAGTTCTGGTAGATGAAGCAATTCGGAGTCTCCCCGGACGGAGGCGCGCCGGAGACGTAAACTAGGGAGTACGCCCCGTGGATCACGAGGAGGAGACTTGCCAGAATGAGAATGGAACTCACCGTTTTATTCATCGTCCGCAGTCCGATTGAACTCCATTTTCGCCTGTAGGAACAGCACGTTCTCCATGTTTTCCGTCGTCCCCACTTCGTTGACCTGGTAGCGCCAGAAAAGCTCGCTTCCCCCGGAGCACGTACCGGAGCAGGTTACCGCCGAGGAGGTAGATGCCAGCACCAGATCGAACTGAGCGATCCCTGACGTGAGGTTATGCGTGATCGAGGTTCCCGTTCCGAAAATAGACTGCGTAGAGTCACCGCTGTTAACGCACGCACACGCGATCGCGCCCACTACGTACCCGCCCGGAGTCTCGTTTTGGTCTATGATTGCCATGCTGAAATTGACTGCTCCGCCGTCCCATCCGTCCGGCATAAGCACCCGGCCGAATATCGACGCAGAACTCGAGTCCGCGCACGTGATTGAGTAGACGCGCAAGCCTGAGCCGATTTCTTGGCTCTGCGGTAGATGACAAAGACCGCCATCGCCCACCATTGCGCCCGCGTCGAACACGACTGTATCGTACCCGGTCAGTCCGCCTCCTCCGCCTCCGCCTCCGCCGCCTGCTGCGCAGGTCAGGTTCCCTTTCTTATCAATCGCAATTGCGAACTGCCCCTCCGGGCAGTCCGTAGGATCTTCAGCAAGCTCTTCTGGAGGATGCTGCGCGTTTAGCTCGGTCGCCAGGGTAGAGAATTTGATCTTCTTCGTGGTCCCGTTTCTGCTCATGGTCCGATCGGAGACGTCAACGATCGGGAAATAGTCCTCATCAACCGGGTTGAATAGCTCGGTAAGGTCGGTTACCTTGATTCCCGTTACCGCCATAAGGCAAGGCACAAGCCCAATCAGCACCGCTGCCACAAGGAGCGTCTTTCGCATGGGTCAGCCCTCCAGCAGGATCGCTCCAGGGCCTCCGCCTTCTCCCTCGATCCCTCCGCCGTCGGAAAGAATATCGTACGGAGGCCTCGGGCCGGTCTGATCGAACTCAGGTCGGACGATCGCCATACGGTTTTCGAGGGCTCTAGCAAGCAAAGCTGCACGGGCTCTTCTGTATCGGTCCTGCCATACAGGGTCGATAGGCATTCCCTTCTTGCCCGCGAGCTCCAGGACAAGCTCCCATTTCAGAGCGAGCCGGCACCCTGGAGAGAGCGTAAAGTCCTCGCTTACCGCCGACGGCTCGCTTATGGGCTCCTCGGCATGGTAGATGCACGTCTCGGCCACCGCAGGAGCTCGGTTGAAGTAGAGCGTACCGGTCGGAGAAGCTGCGTTGTAGTAGTACATGTTCGGCCGGCCTTGCGCGTACTTGTCCGGCAGGGCCAGGTATTCGTCATGAGAGAGTCTTCGCACCCACCAATCCGTTCCGTCCTTGTCCCGCACCACAACCGCCCGGATCGAGATCGGTCGGGCCTCGTACACGTTCGCACTCGCAGTCTTCCCGATCGTGTAGGACACCTGATCGACGGCCAGGGTAAACGAACGTTTTGTGATCGCACTGACTGCCATCGCATCTTCGCCCCACATACCGAGCACCATCTTCACGGAGCGAAGAGCCGACGCAATGTCAGGTTGAGAGAGAGCAACCCCTTTTGCGAGGTACCCAATCGTCTCGTAGGCGTCTTGTATCACTTCGAGCACGGTCACTTGCGCACCCTCCGCGAGGTAGGTTCAGCCTTTACCGAGGGCTCCGCGGGCTTCTCGAGTTCGGCCTCGGAGCTCTTTTTCGGCAAGGGAGCCTCGGGAGCGGTCAGCCACCCGAGTCTGTCCCGGTAATGCAGGTATTCGTCCAGATCTGTAAAAAGTCGCGCCTTCCGCTGAGTCACGTCTTCGATCGGCTCGTACAGCCAGCCCGGCACAAGCAGAAACGGCCGGCCGTTTGCGTCCATTTCCATTGCTCGAGTACCTCCATAAAAATTTGGCGCCGAACGGCCGCCCGAGGGAGGGAGGCAGCCCCCAGAACAGCCGTCGGCGCCGCCCGAAGGAGCCTTTCTCCTTACCCGATGATTCGGCAGATCGCGAACGGCTCGAGCACCTCGACGCCGAACAGCACGTCGAACCTGTAAATCTCAACGTCCGTCTTGATGTCAAAGTCGGCCACCACCCGGATCGAGATCCCCTCGAAGTCCTGCTGCGCCTTGAACCCTGCCGTCGAAGGCATGTGCAAAGGCACGGTCGCCAGAGCGATCGCGTTCTTGTGGAACGCCAGGCTTACCGGGTAGATCGTGCTTGCCGATCCAGCAACCGTTACCGCCGCATTGTTCGCCGGCAGAGCGGAGACGTTCTGATAGGGTCCCGTTGCTCTGATGTTGTACGGAGACGTACCCGGAATCACCTGGAGGGCCGCAATCGCGCCCGAGGAGGCGGTCGCGTCTGCGCGGCACACCCACTGCCGAAGGAACGGGTACGCTGCGCCGGTCTGCGGATTCACCGCGTACACGCTGCCCAGGGTCAGGATGTCCCCCTCTTTAATCGTGTTCGAGCTACCCAGCCCGGTCAAAGCGAGCGTTGTGTCTCCCTCTGAACTAGCACCGTTCTTAGTCGCTCCAGAGACTCCCGCCTGAGAGCCCGTGGTATGCCTCGGCACGTTCGCGCTCTCGTAGCACTCGAACCCCGCCAGGGTCACCGCAAGTTTACCCTTCTGCGGAGTTCCCTCGACGGCCGCCTGGACGATCCCCTGATGCAGAAGGGTCTTCATGTTTTCGCTGATTTCCGTTACCGCTGCCGGGTCGAGGATCGCGTAGCAGTCTTCCTCCGGCACTCCGTGGTAGGTCAGCCGCTCCCGAGCCTGCCGAAGCACCTTTGTGGAGGACGGAGTACTCCCGGGAGTACCCACCTGGTTCGGACACTTCTTGTATGCGGTACTGAGAATGTACCTGTCGATCTCGTTCGCCAGGGCCGCCATCTTCGGTTTGATGATTTCCTCGGACACTTCCCCGGTGAGCATCTCGTAGGTTAGCTGCTGCGACGTAAGCTGGAAGTTCGTGTTCTTCCTGACCGTCGCGCTCATAGTGATCGTCCGCTGGTACACGTCGTCCACGGTCGTGATTTCCGCGCCATCGTTCACCCGGCTTTCGATCGGCTTTTTGATGGTCACGGTCCCTCCGGTCCGGTAGTTGCCCGTGAACTCCTTCGCAATCTGCCTATTCACGCATTTAGCCGCCACGAGATGATTCCAGAGATGCATAGTCGCGAGTTTAATGACGATTGAGCTCGTCGCAAACGTGTTTGCCATTTTCGTTGCTCCTCTTCAGTCGCCTTAAATCCTGTACTTGCCTTTCCGCTTCTGACTCATGAATTTGTTGAACTCGTCTTGGCTCATGTTCGCCAGAGCCTGGAGGTCCGGGCTCGGAGCTCCTCCGCCCGCAAGAGGCTTTGCCGGCTCGGGAGCCTGCGTGAGTCCTTTAGGTTCTGGAGGTTTTCCGGCTCGAACAATCGCTGCTACCTGTCCCATCTTCACGGCTGCCTGCGTCGGATTCATCGAGGCAAGCTCTGCGCCGATTGTAGGATGCTTGCCCAGGTAGTAGGCCACGGCCGCCGGGTCGTCCACGTGGGTAATCGCCTCGAGCATCGCCGGCGTATAAGGGAACGGAGTCCGGAAGGCTACCTGATCGAAGTCAGGGTACCTTGCAGCACCCTCCAGGAGTTTTGCGCGTAGGCCAGCCTGCCGTTCCCTCGCAGTCTCCTGCGCGATTTGCTGCTCCTCTTCTCTGCGTAGGGCCTCGATCCTTTGCTGTACCTTCCAATCTGCCAAGGCCTCGAGGTATTCGTCCTCGGTCTCGAACGAGTCCCTTGTCGGCCGGCCTTCCGGCCTCGTCTTACCCACCTGCTCGAGACGCTCCCGGAACTCCTGATCGAGCTGTTCGAGTCGCGCCCGTGTCTCCTCAAGCTCTCTTGCCAGAGCCCATTTCTCCGCCGTGAGCTCGTCGAACCGCCTTTGAATACCGCTTACGCGGTCCTCCTTCCCGGAGGGTTCGGCCTTTAGGTTCTCCGAGTCTTCGGGCTTTGCGGGTTGCGAGCCCGCAGGTTCCGTTTCGCCAGTACCCGGCTTTGGCTCCTCGCCGGTAGAGGAGGCTTTTTCCGGCAGCCCCACGTCGGCCATTGTTAGAGTCCCTTCCATGACTTACCCCCTTTTAGCTGCTTGCGCCGGCTCCCGGTCTCCGGCGGATCTTGCCCGGTCTTTCCCGGCCGGTAGGGATAGGAGGTTTTCAGTCCGCAAGTTCGAACAGCACCTTGTAGGTCCCTTCGAGGGTACATTCGGACACGTCGATGTACGGGTTCATCCGCTTCGGACTCTCCCAGAGTTTTCCGCCTCCAGGGCCTAGCTCCGCGATAGTCGGGCCGGAGTCGGATGATTCCTTGACAACTAGTTTGTCCGATGCCGCAGACGAAACAAACTCGATCCTGCGCACGGAGAAGCCGAACCCTAAATGGTCCGGCCATAGACTGTTAAAGTCCACGTCATCGCTAATTGACGAAATTTCCAGAAAACCCTCTTTCGGTCCCACAACTGTCGCCATACGCGATCCCTCCTGTTAGTAGACCGGTCCACCCTCCGGAGCTCCTGGAGCCGGTCCTGGAGCAACGGCCAGGCCGGCCGGTGTAGGAGTCCCGGATCCGAATTGCTGCGGAACTCCTGGAGCCTGCGCCCCGGGAGCTCCTGGAGTCGCGAGTCCGTGAATAAAATTCCTGGAGAGCTCTGCCACAATCGCCTTAAACTCCTGTACCTGCGAGCCGATTTCTGCCGCTTCTGCCCGCATGAGGTCCGCAATCGCCTTCGCTTCCGCGGAAAACCTCTCGGTACCAAGCTGCCTGTCCGCCTTGATCATCTCGAACTGTAGTTTCTGCCGCTCGAGCTCCAGACGCTCCGCCTCGAGCACGATCTTCGGGTCCGGAGGAGGAGCGGGAGGCGGCTGTTCCCCCTCTTCGAGCTCCCGAACGCCTGGAGGCACCAATTTCCGCAGCCGCTTTTGTATCTCCTGACTGCCCGGCCAGTCCTGATATTGGGCCAGTAGATCGCCCAGAATCGGAGCCGCCGGAGGGTAGATCTTCATGAACTCGAACAGTCCGAGCAGTACTTCTTGCCTTTGCGTGGATACTTGCGGCCCCACGTCTACCACGAGGTCGAACGAACCCTCGCTCATATCGTTAAAGACCGGCCGCTCGTAGACTGCCCGAGACGGAACCTTGGGTCCCCTGTAGTTGGAAGGAAACAAGTCCTCGCTTGCATTGACGGGTACCATTTGCTCCCTACCGTCTTCGGTACGCAGACGCAGCACACGCGCCGAATCGTACACGTGAGGGATCAAGTCAAGTAGGATTCTTCCCACCCATCGAACCGCCTTCGCCATGTTGTCCGGGTACACGTAGCTGGACAAATCCCCTTCGGCACGCCTTTGCGCAATTGCAACGCCGCTTCGTTCGGCCGTCGGCTTGCCCATTGCCGTTGGTTGTATCCCGGAAATATCGTGTAGGTCCTGCTTGTCTAGTTGGACTACGGAAACAACCGCGCCTGAAGCGGATTCTGGAAACACCCGCTGCGGAGGAGCGGCTGCGCCGGTCTCCGTAGGATCGTCGTTATAGGGCAGGTAGGCCAGGTTTTCCGTTCTCGAGCGTTCCCAGAACGCTTCCAGCCCCTTGACTTGGTTCTTTCCAATCACCCAGGGAGCCTTCGGCTCGAGGGCCACCCGCTCCACCATTGCGGATCGGGAATAGTTGTAGCTGCGCTGCGCGTCGCGCATGTGCCGCACAACACCCCAGGTCATGGTCTTTCCGTCGATGTTAATCCGTTCCCCCCAGACCGGCACGATCGGATGGTACTTTCCGGGCCATTCGATCGGCCCGTCGAGGACGTCCACACCGGAGAGGTAAGCCACCATCCAGGGCCGCCGCGTTGTTTTCCTGGTACGTAGCGCGCTTACAACCGCGCCGGCCGCTTCAAGCTGCTTGAGTTCCTTATCGTCTATCTTCCTGCGCTCTCTGCGTCCGTCCGGGCACCATATATCGGCCAGATGAACCTTCTTGGTCTTGGTCTCTCCCCGGTACCAATACTCTGCGATCAAGCAGGAGTCTCCCTTGTCCCAGTCCCCGAGGTTCGATGCTCCGGTATGCGCCTCGACGTCTGCCGGATCGAACCCTGGAAACCTGCGTCGGAACTCCTTTTTTGAAATTCGCTCGTAGACGAATAGGTACTCCGCGTCCTGGAGGTCCGGTTCCTTAGAGGCAGGGTCCCAGGTCACGCAAAAGGCGTTCGGTAGAGCGGAGATGTAAATCTCCTGCTCAAACGAGTCGTCCGAAGCGTACCGATGCCCAACTCGCATCCACCCACGCCCGCAAGCTACCGCAAGCTGCCCGGCCGTGTCCTGCGCGTCTTCGAAGTCGCTCGCTTCCTCGATCGTGCGAATCAAACCGCTTCGGAGGTCGGCAAGCTCTTTCGCAGTATCGCCGTCCTTCGGTCGTACGATGATCGAGTAGCGATTCATGCGCATTTGGTTCTTAACACGGCCGATAAAAGCGGGTAGCTGATTGAAAACTAGGCAGGGCCTTTGAGCGAGCATTCTCTGTCTGCGTACGGAATCGTCCCACTGATAGGTCTCGGGCTCGTAGCAGAACCTAAGATCCTCGAGGGCTCTCTGTGCGTCTTCACTCTGCGCCTGCAAGGCAATGTGCATACGCTCTCGAGCTTCTGCAAGAAACTCCGCCCACTTGAGCCGGTCTTCGAGGTTCGGACGCGAAACGGTTTCGGGTTGCTCGGTCATAGGCTAAGCTCCCATCCAGGACGTTGCGCTCTGCTCCCGGTAGGAATACGTCCCGGGCTCCTGATCTGAAACCCTTTCCCGGGTCGTCATGCGTTTACCTTCACCCGCTCCGAGCATTGCGTACTGAGCCGCATCGCACGGATGCGAGAACCTGTTTTTCGCCGGCTTGTCCCTGTACCTCGCGTCACCGGAAACCTGGATGCGCTGGTAGTGGTACCCGCCGGCCATCCCTTTGCGCGTCGTTCGGCATCTTGGAGAGATCAGGAGCCCGGGTTTTCCGTCTATCATTCGGGTTAGAGCCGCGGAAACCGCTCCGATGCGTAGCACCGGATCGTTCGACGGAGCCGGCTTCGCGTCAATTCCCTTCGCTCTGAGGATCTGAAACGGAGTCCGCTTGTCTGTCTGCGCTCGTTCGTCTCCAGCCGGATCGCCCCAAACCTGGAACTCGAAGCCGCGGTATCTGCCTTGCAGGGCCGGCAGAAGGTACAGGTCCGCGAACTGCTCGATCCCGCAGTCTTCGGAAATGAGCTCGTCAATCCAGATCCATCGGCCGTTCGGGAGCCTCTGAGTAATCACCGCTGCGGGAGTAAGACCGAAGTCCAGACCGATAATCAAGGGCACCCCCGGCACCGGCAAAAGCTCCTCCGAGGTACAATGCACCGCGTCCACGTACTCGGGAAAGACGGGCTTGCCTTCCTTCACGAATCCGTACTGTCCGCAGTAGTAAACGCGCACGTAGTCGGGAGCCTTTCCCGGAAGTCGGTCCAGGTAATACTTGTACCCCTCTTGCAGGTTCGACATGTTCTCCGCCCGCGGGTTCGGCACGAACGTTCCGTTTTGCTCGATAAGTCCGCCGGGTTGTCTGAAGAACGCCCATCCGTCGGGCCGCTCTACCTCTGCCAGCCGGTAGATCCAATGATCGTCGTCAGGAGGGTTTGTGTCCCCGAAAACTCCCCTCCAGGTACACCCGCCGTCCCGCTTCGGAGGGTACTGTCCCACCCGGTCCCCGAGAGCGTCGATTATTCCCTTCGGAATCTCCCGCGCCTCGTTTACCCATGCGCCAGTCAATTCCAGGGAGAGCAGATGCGAAACGTCCTTCGGCTTGTCCAGAGCCCGGAACAGTATCTCCGCCTGCACGTCGTTGAATACGACGAGATGCGTCATGCTCCTTCGGTAGAACGTCCCGAAATACTCCGCAGGGAACCACATCAGCCACGTTCTCAGGGTCGTATCCTCGAGCTCCCGGTAGGTCTGCCTTACAACCGCCCACCTGGAACGCCGGATCCCGTCCGGTCCCGGAGCCTGCTCGCAAGCTCTGCGCATAAGCTCCATCGAGCACGCGGTACTCTTGCCGCTGCGCACGGGTCCGATCACGAACCGCCAGAAGGCATCTGAAGCATGGAACCTGCGCAAGGTCGGCAGAGCGTCATATCTCAGCACCGTTCCGGTCGGCATCGTCGGGAGCCCCAAAATTCATGTGAATCGTGATTGTTCCAGGAGCAGGTTCGCTGTCTCGAGGGTAATCCCCTCGAATCCGATGAGCATCCATGCGAGCGCGTTGTCTGACTTCCCATGCGATGAGCGGCTTCGAGTACCTCCAGGAGCCTTTCCTATCGAGGGCCGCCTTTACTTCGGTCGCGTCTAGCTCCTGCTTCAGTTTCTCCAGGAGCACCTGCTCCGTGAGCCCGAGAGCGGTCATTGCCTGCCGTAGGGTCACGGTACGCTTGGAAAGCTCCTCCTCGAGGTCCTCGACGGAAACGTCCGGTAAAGGCTTCCAGCCTTTCTTTTTCGGCTCCCGTGGAACCTTTCGTCGCTTCGGAGCGTCCTTCCTCGGCCGGCCTCGAGGTCGCGCCTGCTTTTTCATCTCTCTAGGTCGCCCAGCGCTGCCTGCGTTTCCTGATGATTCTCGCTCGAGGTTTCCGCGGCTCGGGCTCTTTCCCTTCCCCTATCTCCGGAAACCTTTCGTGTACCTTTCGGCGCACCCTGGAAATTTCAGACGGAGAGCCGAACTGCGCCACCCGCGCAAGGGCATTCCGGGCATGAGCCTTGTCAGGTATCGGGTAGGAGCCCGGGCCGGGAGCCTTCTCAGGTATCGCGAAGTCGCTCTTATCCAGGTTTTCCCTCTGCTTCGAGGTTAAGTTCGCCATGTTTGCAGCACCTCCAGCCTATAGATGACCGGTTTCCTCTTGCTTCTTGCGGACTTCCTGCTCCCCGTCCTCGTCCCTCTGCGCCCCCAGTCGATTCAGCACCTCGGCTAGGAGAGCGAGTTTCGTAGAGATGCGCTCCACGGTCTCATCGTCCTTTGTGCTCTTGGTCTTCTCTGCCACCTTCCTAGCGATCCAAATCGCCCCGAGGATCACCGCAGCAGCCCCTGCGCATATAGCTTCCTTGTTCTCAGTCAGAAACTCGAGCAAGGCGTCCATGTCACCCTCCGTACACGTCAGAGACGGTCAAGGATTGCTCTGCGTAGAGGTCCAGCCGGGCCGACAAAAGTTCTAGGGCCGCCACGGAGCCGACAAGTCTTCGCGCGCCGGCAGGTCCGGTTACGTAGACGCCGGGCAGTATGCACCCGCGGGTATCCTCTACCGAGTTTCCGGGATGAATCAGGATTCCGGAACGGTCCGGCACACCCTCCACCCGCCAGACGTCGCCCCGTGTCCTGTGCTTGTACCTCTTGAGCGGGTACGTCCCGCAGGGAATACAGGAAACGTTCCTGCGATTCTCGAGCCACGGAGGTTCGAGGGCCATGCACACGTACTCGCCGGAGGCGATGAAAACTCCGATCGTACAGTCCTTGCCGAGCGCGATTCGCACGAGTCGCAACGTCACGGCAGCACCTTAAACTCGACGATCTTCCCGCAGCCCACTCGAGGCACCGGCACGGTAAAGGTTGCCCAGTCGGTCCAGCAGCCGTCCCCTCCGGGCAGAAAGCTCTTTACCCGCGCCCGAATTTCCGTACCAACCGGAGCCGAGCCGATCTCTACAGAGGTCCCAGAAGTAGCTACCGTTTGCACCGCTCCGCCCCCGACGGAATACTCGAGCACGCTTTGCAACCTGCCCCGGTCCGCCGGCAGGATCTCTCGGGCAGAGTTCGAACAGTCCGTGTCAGAAACCGCGTAGTAGACTGGAAGCTCCCAGGTTACCCGCACGGACACAGCCAGTCCCCACGCCGGCACCGAGAGGGCCAGAAACAGAACAACAAGCAGTCCGAGGTACCTTTTCACGGCTTACTCCCCAGAGGTTTTCCCGCGTTCGGTCTGCGCCACCTGGACTTAGGATTCAGCAGATCGTCCACCTTCGCCCGCACCTCGGCCACCTGCTCCGCGGTCGGACGCACGCCCAGGGCTTGCTCCACGCGCTCGGAGACGGCCGCATCAAACCGCCGCTTCTTTGCCTCCGTCACCTTCATCTTGATCGCAGGCCGGCTCTGCGATACCTTCGGGCTCTCCCGCTCCACTCGCTTCCACTCCTGGACGATTGCCAGCACGAGCCTTACCGAAAGCCACACCCACCGCGCCACCGTGAGCCAGTTTTTCATGAGACCATTCTCCGCTTCGTGGCACCTTGAGCAGCATTTTCGCATTATCTGTAGCACCTAGCAAGAAAAAAAACCTGCCTGCAAATTCTTGTTATCTGCACGTTCCTGCTACAGATTTTCGATTCGTACGTCAGGATACGGAAAAGGGTCAGGGCCAAGGACGCCCGCCCCGCTTGATAACACGCAGTCTCCAAAGCTCGTACAGCCTTTTGTCGAATCGGATCACCCAATACGTACCGCCACCGAATTTAACGGGAAACCTATGCACAACGCCCGCCCGCCTCCACGCCTCCCCGCGGTACATGACCGCACGCATACAGACCGGTTTGAACTCCCTGGAGAGCCAGTCTCGAACCTGAGTCCAGCCGTACAGTATGCGTTTATCCAGGGATTTATCAGGGAGCACGTTCCTTCCTTTTTTCGGCATCTTTGCCCCTCATGGTAGGACGTTGTGTCGATTGAGCCAGAGCACGAAAGCGTACGGGTCCTGTCTGTAGAGTTTCGCGAAGTACCTGACCATGTGCTGAGTTTGCCTCAACAGGGCCGGGCCGCATTGCTTCTGACCGGTAAACCGAGCGATTTCCGCCGCAACGTGCCTGACCGATAGCCGCTGGACGTCCTTCGGCATGTACATTCCTACCCCCCCATGATCCATTTACGCCTAGAGAGCCGCACGTGCTTTTCGCCTTGGAAGTCTGCCTGCTCCACCGGGTAGAGTTTCTCGATCCCGTAGGCAAGCAGGAGCAAGGCGTCGGCCTGGTCGTCGGTTTCGGGCTCTATGCCCCAAATCTTTTTTGCCTGTGCAATCATGCTGTTTTTGTCCGCTCTACCGGATCCTGTCGCCCACTTCTTTAGCGTTGCGCTGTGCACCCCTAGATGCTCGGCACCGGTCCGAGCCGCTTCCTCGAGGATGCGCCCAGTCAGGTTTGTGAGCACGTCCGTTGCGTACCCGCCCCGATGATGCTGGACTTCGTAGACGTACGCCTTCACGCCCAGCCTGGATACCCCCTCGAGCCAGCTGCGGAATTTGAGGTAGCGGATCCCTGGAGATGATCCTCGGTCCACGGTAAACACCGCGGTCCCGCTTTCCGGAGACTGCCAACCCGGCCTCCAGATCGCCCAACCGCATTTCGTCCCAGGGTCGATTGCCACGAGGGCCTGCGGTAATCTTGGTCCGTCTTCGCCCATGGTCACCTCCCTTGCTTAGTCTGTACCCATCCACGGTTGCCGGCCGCTCATGTCTGCCTGTACCACCTGAAGCATCCTTCCAAGCTCCTGGAGGTCCCGGTAGTCCAAGACGTAGAGCACACCCGGCCGGCCTCGGATTTCCACCGTACCGGAGAGGTAGATGTGAGGACGGCAGTCCTGCGCCTGCGCCTCGAGCGCCTCGAGGATCCTCGGCGCCCTGAGCCAGCAGACCATCAAAGCCAGCAGGACGATGGTACAGAGCACAACCCCTGCCAGTATCAGCAGAATACGCATCTTCCCCTCCTTCATGCCCCTACTTTGCGGACTATCTCGAGCACGGATTTGATCTCGCTGCTGGAGACGTACTGATCCGGATTCCGCCTCCGGTCGCTGTCCCACTCCGAGAATCTCTTGACTGCTTCCTCGGACGCTTTCGAGGACGCCGGCGAAGGCAGGGTATTCCGAGGGTCCAGCGCAGGGCCCCTCCACGGTCTCCCGCGGTCCTGCTCCCTGGAGAGCCAGCCGGTCACAAACTTAAGCACCCCTCTACGGGTCTTCCTCCGCTCAGGATTCGCCAGACACCAGGCACGCATCGTGCGCAGCTCTTGCTCGACGTCGACGGCGGGAAAGAGCTCGCTCCATTCATCCACCTGGTCACGGTAGATTTGGAACTCGCCCTGCGTGGGATCATCCTTCGATGACACGATAGGAATGGCAACTACCGGCTTTTTTGCGTCTGGAGACTTAGCCGCGGATAGGGACGACGGTCCCGTCCGATCATCATCGGACGGGACAAGAGGGGGTTGCAGGGGGATTCCTCCCCCTGCCGTAGCGTGGCATATGTCTGCCGTTATGTGCTGGGATGTCTCTCCCCCCCCCATACCCCCCCCTTCTACGCTACTATCACTATCTATTTTCTTAGAAGAGAAGATGGAAGAAGGGATATGAGGGTAAGATTGGGATAGAGGAGAAGAGGGGGTTGTAGGGGGAGAAGAGGGGAAAGGGAAAGGAAGGGGGGCCGCCGGCGTGCCGCTGGCGCGCCGCCGGCGCGCCGCCGGCGTGCCGCCGGCGTGCCGCCGGCGCGCCGGGTTTTCCTGTCTCTCCTCCCACGCCTGCCATCGTTCCCTGCTCTTCTTCCTAGCCTGGAGGTTCCTGTAGTGGTTTTGCCACCCGTGTAGGGTCCTGTCGCCTTCGAGCCAACCGGATTCCAAGAGAGCCTTGACGAACCGATCCGCCCCTCCTCCGTCGTAGTCGCTTGCACACGCAATCTCTCGGTCGTCCCATCCGGCCAGCACGCCGTCCTCGGCCTCCGTGGCAGCCGTTGACCATAGGCAAATGAGGTAGCTCATCGCATCCCGAGGAGTCACACCCAGCAAATTCGCCAGCCGCTTTGTCCGCCTGTGGTACCGCAAATGAACGTCCACCTGGATATAGACCGCCATCTCTGCCCCCATGCTTAAGCGCCATCTTGGACCGTCATCTCCTCCCTTTGCTGGAGCCATCGCGAAAGCCCCGAGAAAAACTCATCGGGCTTTCGCACGGCCGCTTTCTTGATTGCCGAAGGGTCCTTTCCGACCTCCTTGGACTTATTCAGGACGTATTCTCCGATCATCTCCAAGGCGTATTCGTCAAGGTTCGCAGCACGTACCATTTCCTCGAAAGGGTCGGGCTTCTGCTCGACGGTCTCCACGGTCTCGACAAGCTCCTCGATGTCCTGTGTGAATATATCGCTCGCCGCGGTCACGGTTAGGATCGCGTCCACGTGGGCCCTTTTCTTTGCCATTTTCAGAACTGTGTTGTAATAGTCTGCCGGGTTGTCGTGCTCCACACGCTGCCCCTGCTTTGCGATCTCCCACTTGCCGGTCTCAGGGTTCTTCCTCGGTACGAATCCATCCCCTCCCAGTAGCCGCTTGTCCCGGGTCTGCCAATACTTGCTTGGCACCGGCATCCCGACGAACTCGATTTCTCCGACGCGGTACCTGTACTTCGACTCCATTGTCGAGCAGGAGCCCACGCCTTGCCCAAGCACGGCACCGGTCGCGATACTGGTAAGGGTACAGATCACCTCGTATTCCCTGTGTCCTCCGGGCAGGTCCGTACGTCTGACTTCGTAAGACGGAGCGAGCCTAAAGGTTAAGTTGAGTTTCTCCGCTCCAGGCTTGAGCAGACAAGGCTTTGTCCCGCACCCAGGGATGCGACCGTAGTGCTCCCCTTCCTTCATCACGTCCCGCATCACAATCTGCACGAGGTTAACGTGCTGCTTGACTTGCTCAAGCGATAGCTCCGGGTCCACCTTCACGACGTCCGCCTTTACGATTGCCTCGCTCATGATTGCCCCCCGTTTTTTCTGAGCCAGTAGATCGAAAGACAATGACGGAAAATCTGCCACCCGGTTTCTCGATCCTTCGGAGTGAGGATCCTTTCCTCGAACCGCTCATCTTCGGTCCGAGGTATGTTCACGACGCGCACGCAATCCACCTTGTGCCCGTTCTCCTCCAGGAGCGCCGCCAGAGCAGCCACCTGGTAGAGATGCTCATCGTAAATCCCCTTCCCGGTTTTAAGGTCCAAGAGAGTCCGCTCCGCTCCGATGCGGCAATAGACGTCCTGAGTCCCGCCGAACCGATGCGTCTCGGAGACAAGAGGACGCTCGACGAGTAGCACCTCCTCGATTCGGTTCCGCTTCTCCCATTCCCAGAACGAGAGAGCGGAGTTCTGCGCGAGGTCAACCTGATTCGGAGTAAAGTCGCTCGTGTCCGTCTTTTTCCCCTGGAGAGCATCCGTAACGAACAGATGCGCCAGGGTTCCGATGTCCGCTTTGTCATCGACGTATTTGGTCACGTCGATACCCGCGAGCCCCAGTTTGTTCGCCCAGGGCACGAGCGCCGGCTTCGCCAGCACTCCGAGCACCGTGGTCACACCCGGCACGACGGTCCCGTCCTGGAGCCGATACCGCGTATGCGCCTTGTCTCTTGCCATGTCCGATTCCTCCCTTGCTGCTGTTCCTATTTCGTTGCCTGTTCCGTCCTGGAAGGAACAAGCTCCCCGATGATCTTTCGGGCCGCGTACAGAATGCTTGCCTTTGACTGCGGCAGGAGCGGCTCGAGATCGAACAGGGTCATCCACGCAGCCATGAGCCGGTCCCTGTTCGTGATCGGTCCCGCGGTTCCGTCGTCCTCCCCGAGCCAGAAAGAGCCTTTCTCGGAAACCTCTTTTCCACACCTTTTGCACGTGTACATGTTTGCCTCCCTATCTGAGCAGCCAGACTAAAACGAAAAATGGTATGAGCCCGCACACGAACCCGGCCATAAAGACGCTCATCGGGTCCATCAGCACGCCCTCTGTTCACGGTTGTTCACGCCGCCCGCACCCCGTACACGATAATTTCCTTGCGTCTCACTGGATCCTGCTCCAAGATAAGCCGAGGGCCGGAATCGCCTGACGTGGAGACCGAGAGCGAGCAGATGCGCGATCATGACGCCAAATTCGAGGCATTCCTGCTCGGCCTGCTCGTGCATGGCCTCGTACAAAACCTCGGGTATTCTGGAGCGGATAACTCTGTCCCTCTTGTCCATCACATCACCCCGCGGTTCGCACGAGTTTCTTTTCCAACCACTCCTCGAGGTCCTCGGCACGGTAAAGCACCTTCCTCGGACTCGCTTTGTAGTAGGTCGGTCCGTTGCCCATACACCGCAGGTTCGCCAGGGTCTGCCGAGGGATGCCGTAGATCTGCTCGACATCCCACGTCGTCAGAAACTTCTTCTCCTTCTCCTTGCGTTTCTCCATTGCTTTTTCCTCCCGTGTTTGGTAAGTCATGGTATCTTGCTGGCTCTAGCGTGATTACTGGGTACGAGCACATTATCGATAAAAGCGAATAACGTGTCAAGAAGAAAATTCGTGTTTATCGATAATTTCTTATTGCGGCTCTCAAATGGCTGATTTGAATGAAATTTTTGCCAAAAACGTGAGAATGCGACGTGCCGCTCTAGGATTGCGCCTGGGCGAATTGGCCGACAAGGCTGGAATTACAGTTGAATCCTTAACTAAGTATGAGAGAGGACAAGTACCGAAAAGAAAAAAACTTCATGCCTTAGCTGCCGCACTGCGGATAAGTCCAGATAAACTATTTACCGAACCCCTGTACATCGAAAGCCATTCAGACAGCAAAAGGTCGCAAGTGTCGAGAATCAAAAAGCAAAAAATTTTCAATAAAACGTTCGGGGATCGCTTAAAAGAGACTGTAGAGGGGAAGGGTCTGTCTGCGTACTCTCTCGCTGCTGCGATAAGCTGTCATCCGAGC
>Ga0272448_1003146_pt1 | contig 19869 bp, 16 predicted proteins | sample YNPCB0191_FD_202220 | JGI IMG/M metagenome (GOLD analysis project Ga0272448, IMG submission 202220) | Hot spring sediment microbial communities from Yellowstone National Park, WY, United States - YNP-CB-019-1 | ecosystem: Environmental > Aquatic > Thermal springs > Hot (42-90C) > Sediment... | reverse complement strand
AATACAACTTATTTCCTCATCATTTCTACAGATTTGAAGGCCATAATCTCAATCTGTAAAATGTTAACCCAGAAACTATGACCGTTCCACTATGGACAAATACTGGATATAAAGATCGCGCAACTAAGCGTCACTTACCAAGATTTGCATCCTCAAGCCCAAGTAAGTAAAGTTGCCAGCATTTAATATATGCAGCGCCTTGCTCTCAATCATCTGGCTAGATGAATGTAAAGGGCTGATTTTAAAACTATGAAACATAAATTTCAAACAGGAGGTTAGAAAAAATGCAATTGAATCGAGATATTATTCGGCAAGTTCTAGAAATTGCGGCTGAAAAAAAGGAAGCAGGTTTTGAGGAAAAAGATATTGCCCATTTATTTAATGAGGAATACGACTTAGTGTTCCACCTAGACTACCTCAATGAAAAAGGTTTCATCGAGGGAGAATTTACACCAGGAGCCTACGCAGCATTTGCTGTTTTACCACAACCGATTCACTTTATTCGCGGCAAAATTACGGCCAAAGGTCTGGACTATTTGCAAGGGCTGCAACAATCAGTTAAAGTTGCAACTCAAAGCTAGCTGAAAAATCAGCACCATCCCGATGCATCCTATTCCAATTTTTCTCAGCAGAACTACAATATGGTTGGCAATCAGCTAGCTGTAATCCTTTTTGCAGAAACAGCATGAATGGGTAAGCTGATCGCTGGTTACCAACCATTTTATTTTCCTGTAGGATTGTTCCACTACGGTTGAAATTACCTTCTGTCACGGCAAGAAAGAATGCCCGCAATTGTTAAACTGCAAATAGTGGTTAAAGCCCACCGTTGGGCTCAACAAGACCATTTCCTTGTTTATCCGGGTTACTTTCTTTATTGCGAGAAATTCTCCCGTTTAGCCTGATACCATTTCTCTATGTGCTTGCATGGAATCAAAAACTTCCAATAGAGTGCTCAGTTAGTTGTAGTGATATCACAGATTAGTACGGCTGACGCCTTCATCCATGTCATAAAAACGAGCAGACTATTCATCATGAATCAGCAGCTAACCCATCTCGGTACGAAAGCAACACCCCCAAATCGTTCGCTAGGTATTCTGTCTTTGGGGACACTATTAGTTTGTGCTCACTACGGTTTGGGATTCATCCTGGGAACTGCAGAGCAAAGCATCGCTATCGGTGTAGCAGGAAGCCTTTATGCTGTTTCGCTAGGCATAGGGTTTTTGATGTTGCTTTTTCTGGTGAAATTTTATTGGCAGTCAGTAGATCAAATCTGGACACTGTTGGGAAACCGCTACGGTCAACCGGTAAAATTAGGAATCGCTTTAATGTCTTGGATATCTTTGATTGGCATTGAAGCTGTGCAGATGATTGCAGCGACAACTATCCTAGGTATTGTCGGATTTCCCGAAATGCCCACAATGATAGGACTAACAGTTCTGTTTTGTATTTTGTCTTTGTTGCCGGTGGAGCGTGCCAGTCAGATTTTTCGGGGATTATTGCTGTTTAATATTGCAACACTATTATACGCTCTTTGGCGACTTGATAGTTTGTCAGAGTTACTATCAGCTCCTGTGCAATTTCTACCAGATCTTTATCAGGCAGATTGGTATCATCAGCTGGGAATTTTCATCTCTACAATTTTAATGGTGATGATTGACATGAAATGTCAACAGTTCATCGTTCAAGCAAAAACAGTTCGCGTTGCCTACTGGAGCTGCATACTGGCTGGAATCACGTTGTGTTTGCTGGCGTTTTTACCGACAGCAGTGGTTATGGCTGGACAACACCGAGGAATTTTGCCAGAAAGGCTCTCTAGCAAAGAAATCCTACCCTACATTCTCTCGTGGTTAGGTGGCGGAAGCGATCGCTGGCAAGGAGTTTTGTGGATACTAGCCCTTGCTATCCCAGCTTTAGGAATTGGCAGCAATATTTTGCGAATTCAAACCAAAACAATCCTAGACTTAAACATCATTTCTCCTAACTTACGCCACCGTCAAGTTTGGGTTGCTGTTATCAATGCTTTACTAGCCTTGAGCGTTGCTCTCAGAGGCGGTGAAATTGTGAACTTAATTCTCAATTTTTATGCCGCCTACTTATCAAGTGTGTGGATCCCCTTTATCGCCTATCTTCTTGCTCACGGGAAACGATATGTTTTTTCCCAAAGAAGTGTTCGGTTTTCTCTGTTGACCGGCGCGATCGCTTCTGTTGCTACTTTAGGAATCACTTTATTACATCCAGAAGCAATATTTTTTCACAGTAGCGAACTAACAATCATAGCAGTTGGTATGGGAATTAGTTGTACTACTCTATTTTTTACCCAAGCTCTTGAAACTTACAGAACAATGTATAGCAGTCAAGAGGAGATGTAGCTAAAATAAACACAGACCCCAAAAACCCAAACTAAAAAAGCAAATACCGATTCTGAAAATTCAATTACCTCAAAAAATTAGTAACGCTTCTACGAATACTTTTGTTTCAACTGTATCCCTCGCTTAGAGCAGGTTAACTAACTCTACTTCCACCAATTTTCTCCGAGCAAAAAGCTATTTTTTCTTCTTCCTATTCGGAGTAAAATTAGGACTTAATTTCAGCAATATTTTATAAAAATTTAGCATATAGATATGGAAAATTCCTGATATTATTCAATTTAATAAAATTTTGAGGATGATTATGCTAGAACAACAACAACTTAACTACTTGAAAAATTCCATATTTTTTCTAGAATCTCCCGCATTATCAATCTATGCAGATATTAATCCAGCTAATCCTGAAAACAGTCGCAAAGCTTGGTTGCTACGTGTTAAAAATAGCCTCAAAGAACTAGAAGGACCTCCAGAGGAACTGAAACAAAAAGTATTTAATCTCTTAGAGCAGGAACGCCCTGACGCTCAAACACTTGTGATATTCGCTAATGATAATTTCTTGGAAAGAATAGATTTACAAGTAAAGCTTCCAATTGTTGACCTAGCACACGGCCGCATTGAAGCTCGCTGGGGAAATCCTTACATCATTCCCCTACTATATGCATTAGATGAATACGAACGCACGGGCGTCATTTTTTTAGATCGCAAAAGATGGCGAATGTTTGAAATTTATTTAAACGAAATTGAAGAAATTAATAATGCTTTTTTAGATGTCGAACCAGAAAAGTGGAAGCAACTATCTCTTGATAGCGTCGACCGCTACTACACAGGTAAAGCTGTGTCACGAGGAGGTGCAGATTTTGATAAATTCGCCAGACGATTAGAAGTTTGGACCTATAGATTTTACAAACAATTAATTCAGTATATAGATACTCAAGTTCGAGAACGCAACATTCAGCGATTAATATTAGCTGGAACAGAAGAAGAAACTCATTTTTTTAGAGAACTTTTACCCAAAGTACTGCGTGATAAAGTAGTTGCTTGCACCTCGTCATTGACTCACCCAGATGCTAGTCCGTCTGAAATTTTGGACAAAGTTAAACCTATTCTTAGTGACATAGAACGAAAAGCTGAAATAGCTTTGCTCCAACGCGTGCGTGAGGAGGGAGTATGGAGCATGGGAAAAGTGTTAGAAACTTTACAAATGGGACGCCTCTACGTCCTTGTACTACCTTGGCAACTCGATGGTACTGTTTGGCGCTGTTCCAATGGATGGTTGTCACTGACTCCAACTGAAGCAAAGGTACTATTTCCTAATGAAACAACTGAAGAAGTCAATCTTAGAGATGCATTACCCGAAGCTGCACTTTCCTACGGTACGCGCTTGGAATTTGTTTGTGGAGAAGCACAGGAGCTTTTAAAGAAAGATTTTGGAGGTGTTGCTGGCTTACTGCGATGGTAGGACATACTGAAGAAAGGAAACAGCATTGCAGAGAAAGTGGAAGCATGAGCACCACAGTTAGTAGTAACAAATAACTGCAAATATTTTGGCTTGTAGCGAACACCCTTTGTGTTCACTACAAACCAAGTACAGTTCTACTTTTAAGAATTAATATTATTTCCTACAGCTGTTTTATTTCTCCCTCTTCATTCTAGAGCCTTATGCCCTTTTTTTGTCATTGAGTTTTTTAAGTAGCTTGTTTTATGAATACATCTATTCCACCAAACTCTTTTTGGAAATACTGGTTTCAGCGAGAAACTATTGTACGCAATCTAGAGATTTTCCAAGATTTGATTGTCATTTCCTTATGCATTGGTTTATTTTGTGTTATGCTAATTCGGCTAGGTGAAATGTTTCTTTCGCTGTTCAAGCCGATTAATTTTCAAGCAATTACATCAGATATATTATTTATTTTAATTTTGGTGGAAATATTTCGCTTGCTGATTATCTATCTGCAACAGCAGCGAATTTCTATTGGAGCAGCGGTTGAAGTTTCTTTAGTTTCCGCGTTACGAGAGATTATTTTGCAGGGAGTTTTAGATATTCCTCTCGGTCAATTGTTGGGTGCTTGTGCTTTCTTAATGGTATTGGGGGGATTATTATTTTTACGAGTTTGGATGTTTCAAAGGTTTGATGCTATCAAGCAACTCAAAAATGACTCTCGTCGGTCTTATACCATTGAGCAATATCCTTTTTAATTTCAATAATAGAAGTCACTTGGCTGGTAGTAAGAACTTAAGTACTCGCTACAAACTTGGCAATATTATGTGATAATTTGCCCATAGAAAAACTCACACATTTCGCAGTCACGACAAATTTTAATCAGTAGAAAATAAAAAGATTCGTTGGAAATAAACACTATGATTGTGGAAATATTTTTTGTATTTTTATACCAATATTCTTGGCTTATGGTGAGTAATTAAGTGCTCGTTAAAAACTTTGTATTAGTGCTGGGTTGATAAAGTCCTTATTTTCTAAGCTGGTAAGCATAGTTGCGCATAATTCATCTTTCTTTTATTCACCAAGATATATTCCTCTTACTTCAGGTTTGAGAAGCGTTTAGTTTCAGTGCTGATTAATCCAGGACTCGAAATTGTCATTTGGGGATGTGAACAAATTATAATTAAGATTCTAGATGAAAATAATCTATGAAAGCTTGTAAGGGTGGATGAATAGATCTGCTCCTACATGTTTTGAGTGTGAACATTTCTGTGGAAACAAAATGCCAGCTGCCAAGAAAATTTTTAATGTTGATAAACTGAGTGTGCAGATTTATAGCTGTGAAGTCGATTTGGCGGAGGATGTAGCAGAAATTGCACAAAATTACTTACAATCCGTTCTTCAAAAGAACGGTAGTGCTGCTATATTGCTAGCAACAGGAAATTCTCAAATTAAATTTCTAGAGAAATTAGTTGCATTGGATGGTATAGATTGGTCGCGAATTACCTGTTTTCATTTAGATGAGTATTTGGGAATTTCTGGAGAGCATGCTGCTAGTTTTCGTTACTATTTGCGAGAACGAGTTCAAAAGCTTGTCAAACCAAAGGAGTTTCACTATATAGAGGGTGATGCATTAGAACCCCTACGAGAGTGCGATCGCTACACCCGCTTGTTGCAAGCGCAACCCATCGATCTATGCTGTTTGGGTGTGGGAGACAACGGACATCTAGCTTTTAACGAACCTGCGGTGGCGAATTTCCAAGACCCTTACACGGTCAAACTCGTAAAACTAGATAGGGTTAACCACCAACAACAAGTAAATCAAGGTCATTTTCCCAATTTAGAGAGCGTACCACAATACGCTTTTACTGTTACTATTCCTACAATCTGTGCAGCCAGAAAAATTTTCTGCCTAATTTCAGGAAGACATAAGGCTAAAATTGTTCAACAAATGTTACAAGGAAATATTACTACAGATTGTCCAGCATCCATTCTTCGCAAACAACCACAAACAACATTGTTTTTAGATAAAGATGCTGCAGCTTTAATCAAGAATTAAATTGTCATTTTACCTACATATTGCTTGTTCTTTATGTAGGAATTTCCGAGTATAAATGTCGATTCTATAACAAACTAACCGTTATGGACAAGTTATTTTGATTGTAATTCTGACTTTCAGACTATAGGTTTCCCTTGAAATTTACAGGGAAGGTGCTGATACTGCTGTCGTAGCTAGCTTTAGCAGAAAGTAATAAGAGAAAATCAAGAATTTTCTCTAGCTGTAACTTAAAGTTGTCCAAGGAATATGAAGCAATATTTAATACAAAATTTGAGCAGTAAAACTTGAAATTTAGGGCTTGAAAATAAACTGTCGTGTGTATAGAAAGTTGCGGATGACTGCAGTTGTATAAATTCATGAATTGTGATATGTGGTGCCGAAAAATAATTAACGAAATTTACGTTGCTAAACGCACACATTTGTTTTATGTATAGTATATTTCTTAAATAGCTAATTAAATCAGCATTTTTACTGTTAGTTGGGTAATTACTCAATTTTACAACTAACCTTATCTACCAAGAAATTATTAGGATCGATAAAATGAAGCTACAAAAACGAAAATTTATAGGTAGTAGTAAAGTTCTCAAGCTTGTTAGTTTTCGAAAAAAAAGCTCATTTTCGCATTTTATATTTCTGCAACAACGAGTGTAAGCGATCGCCCCCACAAAAAAATTTGCTGAGGTACTATCACAATTTTTGCAACTTTCACCTGGGTAGGAGGTTTAGAACTGCTACGCTGTTGCTAGTTGTACTTAATAAGTCAATCTTAGAGTTACTCAAGCAAATTCTAAAAAAGGTCGACTTTGCAGCTTTTTAGCAATTTAATCCACAGATATTGAGTTTGAGAAAATTCTGAAATTGACTAGAGCGAATACAGAATGAACCACGAAATTTTTGAAAGAGATCGCCAAGATATTTTGATCATCGATTGCATTCCAGATAATCTACAAATTTTATCATCTTTTCTCACAGAAAAAGGCTATAAAGTTCGCCAGGCTTGCAATTGGAGTATGGTATTAACAGCCTGTCAAACTGTACTGCCAGATCTAATTTTACTAGATATTATGTTGCCAGAAGTTGATGGATATGAAATTTGTCAACGTTTGAAAAATTGGAATTTAACAGCTGATATTCCAGTAATTTTTCTTAGTTCTTTAGATAATGTTTTTGATAAAGTAAAAGCTTTTCAAGTTGGAGGAGTAGACTATATTACTAAGCCCTTTCATTTTGAAGAAGTTTTGGTGCGTGTAGAAAATCAATTAGCACTGAAGGTGGCAAGATTAAAAATATTGCAGCTCAATTTAGATTTAGAAAAAAAAGTCAAAGAACGCACTTGTCAATTAGAAAAAGCTTTATACAAACTTCAGCAGGAATGGAATCAACGCCAGCAGTTGCAAAGTAAGCTACTGGAGATAGCATTGCACGATTCTCTCACTGGATTGCCAAATCGAGTTTTGTTTCTCAAACGTTTAGAACAAGCTCTCAAACGCATAAAATTGAAACCAGACTATCATTTTGCTGTCTTGTTTTTAGACTGCGATCGCTTCAAATTAGTAAATGATTCTTTTGGGCATTTAGTAGGAGATGAATTGCTTGTAGCTATAGCTCGTCGCCTGGAAGCATCTCTAAGTCCCTTTGATACCTTAGCACGATTCGGAGGTGATGAATTTACTATTCTTTTGGAAAATATCAAAGATATTCGCATGGCAACTGCAGTGGCCAAAAACATTCTCCAGAAACTATCACTACCTTTTCGACTATCCAGACACGAAGTTTTTATTAATGCCAGTATTGGTATTAATTGGGGTAATCCTAACTATGAAAAGCCAGAGTATCTGTTGCGAGATGCAGATATAGCCATGTATCGTGCCAAGAAGGCTTTTGGCAAAGCGCGATATCATGTTTTTGACCCGAAAATGCATCAAGAAGTTACCGAGCTTTTAGAGTTAGAAAATGACTTAAGAAAAGCTGTGGAGCGTCAAGAATTTGTTGTCTATTATCAACCGATAATTTCCTTAGCTACAGGTACTATTGCTGGATTTGAGGCGCTTGTGCGCTGGCGACATCCAGTTCGAGGGTTGGTTGCTCCTACAAGCTTTATTTCCATAGCGGAGGAAACAGGTTTAATAACTCCTATTAATACCTGGGTATTAAAATCAGCTTGTCAGATTCTATACATTTTGCAAAATCATCCAGCAATTAAAGATTCCGTGACTATGAGCGTTAATATTTCGCCACGTTTATTTTCTCAGCCTGATTTAATCGCTACGATTGATGAAGTTATCGATGATACTAAAATTAATCCCGCTAGTCTAGAATTAGAAATTACAGAAAGTGTACTGATGGAAAATGACGAGAATATCAAAACTATTCTTCACGAGCTGCAAAAAAGAAAAATTAAGTTAGTCATGGATGACTTTGGTACTGGTTACTCATCTTTAAGTTACTTACATAGCTTGCCATTAAATTCACTTAAGATTGACAAGTCTTTTGTGAAATACATGCAGAAAAACAAGCAGATTATGGGACTGGTACCAGCGATGATTGGTATTGCCCATTCTATGGGAATGAGTGTAAGTGCTGAAGGCGTTGAAACCCAGCAGCAGTTAATGCAGTTAAAAAGTTTAAATTGTGATTTTGCACAAGGATATTTGTTTTCTCCTGCTGTCCAACAAGAGTTAGTTTTAGACTTACTCGCTGAGGGAACTCGCTGGTGAGTAGCTGCGACAGTCTTTTTAGACAGACAGGTTCTGGGGGCGACAAAGACAAAATATTGTAAATATTTGTGTAACTTATAATCATCCAAGTTTCAAAATTATAGCGTTCGTGAAGCGTGGCGGATGGCATATCGCCTTTAGGAAAGCGAAATTTTTCTCCAAAAAGTAGTTGCTGGCTAGGTTAGCCGAGTAACAGGTAGATTTTCGTCTGAAAACATCAAATCCACTCTCACTAGATTTGATTGTTTGCTATCTAAATGCTTTTAGCAATGTCAACAAATTAAGTGGTTACCTCCTATATTTTCCTGTCGCGTAGCATAATAGAAATTGTGACTGATTTGTTTGACCCTTTACAATCTCTAAAAGAAGGTCACTGGTTCAAGCTCATTTGTGGAGCCAGCTTCCAGCATCTGCCTGCGGTCAGAAGTTTAACTCTAGCCTATACACTGGCTGGTGCTGACTGTATAGATGTGGCTGCCGATCCGGCTGTGATTGCTGCTGCTCGCTCAGGATTACAAGCTGCTACCAATCTGGCTTTGCAAGCCGAACAGCGTGGTTTTGGCTACAAGGGAAAATTGCCATTTTTGATGGTTAGCCTCAATGATGGCGAAGATCCTCATTTTCGCAAAGCAGAATTTGATCAGAGAAACTGTCCGACAAATTGCCAGCGACCCTGCGAAAAAATCTGTCCGGCACGGGCGATTACATTTAGCAGCCTCAAAGAAGGCTTTTCGGGAGTTATTACCGAGAAGTGTTACGGTTGCGGGCGTTGCATCCCCGTTTGTCCTTATGATATAATTTATACAGTATCCTCTGTTTCGAAACCAGGAGCGATCGCGCCATTAATCTTGTCATCAGGAGTGGATGCCCTTGAAATTCATACTCAGGTAGGTAGGTTAAGGGAATTTCAGCAATTATGGCAAACCATCTCACCTTGGGTTAAGCAATTAAAACTAATAGCAATTAGCTGTCCCGATGGCGAAGGTATGATCGACTACCTTCAAAACCTTTACAAAGAGATATCTCCCCTAAACACCGCCTTAATTTGGCAAACCGACGGTCGTCCCATGAGTGGTGATATAGGTGATGGCGCCACTTTAGCAGCTGTGAAATTAGGGCAAAAAGTTTTATCAGCCAAATTACCAGGATATGTGCAGTTAGCAGGTGGCACAAATAGCTATACTGTTCCCAAGTTGAGGGCAATGGGATTGCTACGCCAAAAACAGTGGGAGGCAATACCTACTTCAGACTCTTCCTTTAGCGTCTTTCCCCCATATATTGCTGGAGTTGCTTATGGAAGTTACGCTCGCCTGTTACTATCACCAATTCTCGAACAGTTAGAAGCAAGGGAGGTGAACGAGACCGGTGTCAAAACAACCGTCTTTTTAGAAGATGAACCAGAATTGCTTTGGCAGGCTGTAGAGCTTGCCCATTCTCTAGTTTCCCAGCTCAAGTCACACTCACAGCGAAGCACTAGCCTTCGCCATTTCTAAAAACGTCACCATAGGAAGCATGACGATTACAGACGATCTCCAAAAGTTATTAGATATTTTGCCCCAAGACCTGCGGCAAGTATTAGAGAAGCATTCCCAGCGAGATAGTTTAGTAGAAGTGGTCTTAGATCTGGGTCGTCGCCCAGAAGCTCGCTTTCCTCATCAAGCTGAGTATTTGAGCGACAAACCCGTGACTCAAGAACAAATAGATAATTGCATTCAGCAAGTGGGAACCTTTGGTGGAGATAATCGAGCCGGAATAGAGCAAACTCTGCACAGGATCAGCGCCATTCGCAATCGCAACGGTAAGATTATTGGTCTGACCTGCCGTGTTGGTCGTGCAGTTTTCGGAACTATTGGCATGATCCGCGACTTGGTGGAAACTGGCAGATCGATTCTGATGCTGGGACGACCAGGTGTCGGGAAAACAACTGCTTTAAGGGAAATCGCCCGTGTTTTGGCAGACGATTTAAATAAACGAGTGGTGATAATTGACACCTCGAACGAAATTGCTGGAGATGGTGACATTCCCCACCCAGCAATTGGGAAAGCAAGACGAATGCAAGTGGCTCATCCGGAATTGCAACATCAGGTAATGATCGAGGCTGTGGAAAACCACATGCCAGAAGTAATTGTCATTGATGAAATTGGCACGGAACTAGAAGCACTAGCAGCCCGTACTATTGCTGAACGCGGTGTACAGTTAGTAGGTACAGCTCACGGCAATCAAATCGAAAACCTGATCAAAAATCCTACCTTATCTGATTTAGTTGGGGGAATTCAAGCTGTCACGCTGGGAGACGAAGAAGCTAGAAGACGGGGTAGTCAAAAAACTGTTTTAGAACGCAAAGCACCTCCCACCTTTGAAATTGCCGTGGAAATGGCAGAACGGCAACGCTGGGTAGTTCACGAAAGCGTCGCTGACACCGTCGATAGTCTTCTGAGAGGACGTCAGCCTACCCCCCAAGTCAGAACCATAGATGAAAATGGCAAAGTTAACATAACTCGTCAATTAGCTACCGTCAACGGTCTTGCCCCATCTTTAAGTCCAGAAGAATCAATAGTACCAGCACGACAAGCCAACGGTTGGCGCGCCTCAGGGCAAATGTTACCTTTGCCGCCTGTAGCGGCAGAACGGGAAAAGCCTTCTCGGCAGAGCGAATTTGACCGTTTGCTCAATGAATCCTTTAATTATACCAACAGTTTCGATCGCGACGAGGTCAAAAACTCCGGACCCAACGGCGAAGATTTGCCATTGCATGTTTATCCCTACGGTGTTAGCCGCAGTCAATTGGAACAAATCGTTCAGGTGTTAAATTTGCCTGTGGTCTTGACAAAAGACATTGATAGTGCTGATGCTATACTGGCACTGCGATCGCACGTCAAAAACCACGCCAAATTGCGGCAAATGGCAAGAGCAAGACAAGTACCGATCCACATGATCAAATCCAGTACTATTCCGCAAATTACTCGTGGCTTGCGGCGATTGCTTAACATTGACGAGCCAGAAATTACTGACGATCGCGAACTGCAACTGTTCCTTCACAGTGCCAGTGATGATGAAATTGACGCCCTAGAAGAAGCTCGACTTGCAGTGGAAAATATCGTCATTCCTAAAGGACAACCCGTAGAGCTGCTTCCGCGATCGCCGCAAGTGCGAAAAATGCAACACGAGCTAGTGGAACACTATCGCCTGAAGTCTCACAGTTTCGGAGAAGAACCAAATCGACGCTTGCGCATTTATCCCGCATAATATTGCACTTTGTCCCCTCTACGTAGCAAAACCTAGAGGGGCTAATTCTGTGTAGTCAACAATATCTTGACCCTGGCAAGTAAGGATACTCCCCAACACTGCTTGCCATCTTTTTTGTTTCATTCATGCTACGCACTTTAGCAATCACCGCTTCCCTCAACACAGACGAAGGGTTGTGGATGTATCGTGGTAGCCAGTTTATCAAACGCCTGAGACAAGGAGACTTTACTCGTACCTTTCTCAAGCACCATGCAGAAGTTCCCAACATGTGGCTCAGCGGTAGTAGCATGTGGTTAAATTGTTGGCTGCACAAACTTTTCAACGGCTTTTTCGGTGCAGCTTTACCCTCAGATATCAGCACCTGTCTAGACATCCAAAAATTTGCCATTCCTCTGTAGGTCATACCCAGTTTGGTACAAGCAGCAATCACTTCTTCTGGTACTGGCATATCGTCTCTTACCCGTGCTGCAATTGGGATTGTTGGCTGGGTTATTATGACTTGCATCAACCAAAAGTGCCTGGAAACCAAAATTTGATTCTCACATTGTATTGGAAATTTCTCACACCCTTGCCGCCAGATGCTTTCCTCAAGATTAATCTGGGCGATCGCTCTACCAACACCTCTGTTGTAGAAAAGGACACATTTTTATTAAATGAATACGCCCCTCCAGAAAAAATTAAACCAAATCCAATGCTATGGGATGTTCATCAACTAAAAATTCCCCTTACTACATCAACCAAGCGCTATCAGATCAACATAGCATGGTTTTCTCGCAAACAAGCAAAATTTCTGGGACAAGCGGTTATTAGCGAAGTTGAATTCTAGAATTACAAGGATGAGCTTGGGGTCTATATAATTTTTTGCTTCATGCCTAAAATTTTGCCGATAGAATTTGCTCCTGATTAGCAAAATAACACTTTGGTAACTAGCAAATTATTAATATAAAAAACCCCGGCTTTAACACCGAGGCGGGTTGGAGGAATCCAAATGTCGATGGGAGATACTGAAGCAAGAGGTAATAATTTTACATATTTTGTTAACTTATGTAAATTATGTTAACGAATTTGTTACAAATAGTCAATACTCCTTGATAAAAAAGGTAAATATTCCATATAGACAATGCTTATCGTCACAAGTAAACCATCGCTGCGATTTTTTTAGCAGCGAGGACTAGATTGTTATTGCTTGCTTGCGCAAACTTTGAATGGTAGAAACAACGTGTTTTGCAACTATATCAATTTCTTGCGCCGTATTAAATCGGCCGATACCAAATCGCACCGAAGCGTAAGCTAACTTTTCCGGATGTCCTAGTGCTTTGAGGACGTGGGATGGGGTAGCAGTCGCAGAAGAGCAAGCAGCACCAGAAGACACCGCCACTACAGGTTGCAATGCTAACAACAATGCTGCACCATCTACTCCCTCGACACTAATATTCAAATTTCCTGCAAGGCGCTGGTTAGGGTGTCCGTTGAGATAAATTCCCTCCAAAGAGGAAAGTACTTCCCACAATCTCGATCGTAGTTGAGCGAGACGTTGGTTTTCTGTGGTTTGTTGTTGCAAAGCTATTTCCACCGCCTTTGCAAAGCCAACAATTTGGGGAGTGTACAAAGTACCAGAACGCATACCCCCTTCGTGTCCACCTCCATGTAGCTGGGGAGCGATTTGCACTCTTGGGTTGCGACGACGGACATACAGCGCGCCAATTCCTTTTGGTCCGTAAATTTTATGTGCTGTGAGGGATAACAAATCAATTTTCATCGCTTGCACATCCAAAGGAATTTTACCGATGGCCTGAGCTGCGTCGCTGTGGAAAATAACACCACGTTCTCGGCAGATGCTACCAATTTCTGCTAGTGGCTGCAATACCCCGATTTCATTATTGGCCGCCATTACCGAAACCAAAATAGTATCCGGACGCAAAGCTTTTTCCAGGTCGCTTGTATTTATCAGTCCGTCTTTTTGCACTGGAAGAATAGTAATTTCAAAACCGAGAGATTGCAGGTAATTGCAAGGGTCTAGAACTGCGTTATGCTCGGTGGCAACAGTGATAATGTGCTGTCCTTTTTGAAAATAAGCTTCTGCAACTCCTTTAATAGCTAAGTTGTTTGCTTCCGTCGCACCGCTGGTAAAGATAATTTCTTCTGGTGTGGCGTTAATAGCTGCAGCTAAAATTTCCCGCGACTTTTTCACAGCTGCTTGTGCTTCCCAACCGTATAGGTGACTAACACTGGCTGGGTTGCCAAAATGTTCTGTGAAATAGGGTAGCATTGCTGTCAATACCCGTTCGTCAACAGGTGTGGTGGCGTGGTTATCGAGGTAGATAGGACGACTAGACATATTAACTTTAGGGAGAAATACTACTGCTGTTAAGTTCAAGCGATCGCACCATAGAAAGTGGCAGTGGTTGTTGACTGACACTATTGATATAATTTGCACTTAGATAGGGTGCGTAACTTAACTGATTGTTAACATAAGTTTGAAAAAAGGCAACGCTCAAAACATCTACATAACGACGTGCTAAGGGAGGATTAGGACCAACGGCCCAGTCTGGTACCGGTACGCTAGAGTTAGGCGATTCTCCAATAGTAGAAAAATGGGTACCATTATTAATTAATACTAAATACTTGTCAAAACTTTTTAACCAAGTGAAAGGCTGAATTTGTTCTGGAAGGGTCAAAGCAATGGGATCGGCGCTGCCAGATACGATCATGACAGGAATTTTGATTTGAGCGAGACTTTTTTGACCAAAAATCACGCTATCAATTGGGTTAATAGCGATCGCTGCTTTGACGCGGGAATCGGAGAGATTGTATTGACGAGACCGGGGTAGCTCTAAAGCCAAACACTGCAGCAAAAGGGAAATATTCAGTGTATCTTTTGTATGGGGACAACTTTTTTGCAGTTGCTCAAAATTAATAGCAGCACCTGCGAGTGCTAAAGCCGTGTATCCTCCAAAAGACTGACCAACTACACCTACTTTTTGCAGATTCAAACGTCCTCGAAAAACCGGATCGACCTGGGAAAGACGAGCGAGTTCGTCCAACAGATACTTGATATCCAAAGGTCTGTTCACAAATTCCCAGGGACTGGTAACTTGATCTGATTTGCCCGACAATAATGCTTGCAGCTGTTGAGAATTACTAGCAGGGTGTTCTGGAACCGCAACCGCAAAACCATAGGAGGCTAGACGTTCAGCCAAATAAGCAAAACTAGTGCGATCGGAACCGAGTCCGTGGGAGATCACGATCACGGGACTGGGGTTGGAGATAATGGGTAGGTAAATGTCCGCAGGAAAGGAACGATGGGACAATTGATTTGAAAGTGTAATAGTTTGCTTTTGCCATTGAAAGGATCCTGGCTGTAGTAAATTTATCTTGGCAGGATTATTCAGCTTTTGAACACTAGCATTTGCCTGTTGCTGGAATTCCTGGTTGATAAGCGCGATCGCCTGCTGAGTTTGATTGACTAAATTGCGAAATGACTGAGCAATCTCTAAACTGCGGACTAAATTAATCGAAATCTCCCTGGAAGGAAATTTACGGAATATATTCAGCAAAGTAAAGTTTCCAGGTTGGGCTGCTGCTAAAATCAAAGCCGCACGAATAGCACGCAAATCAGAAGAATGACCTTCTCCTTGAATAACTTGTGCCAAATTTTCTAACAATCTTTCTCCAATCGGTGTGTAAAGAAATTGCGAAACTTGTACAGCATTCAAAGGAATCGCAGTTAGTAAAACTTTTCGTAACTGTTCGAGTTGCTCCTTGGGTGCATACTGAACGTAGGCCGCTAGCTCATCATCTACTTTGCCTGTTTTAGCATACTTTTCTAAAGAATCAATGGAAACAGAACGCTGCAAAACTCCATAGGAAAGAGTAAATCGTTCTGCACTCCAAACAGGACGAGTAACTAAAGTGGCTATGATACTGGAGCTAATAAATAAAGTACAAGCAACAAGCTGGGAAAAATAAGGAAATACTTTGGGTAAATTTAATTTGAGATCGTGCATGGAAACAACCCCAATGGTAGGGAGAAAATCCAGCTTTATAGATATAGAGATAAACCCAATATAAGCCCTATTTTGACGAACAACTGCCCATCCAAACGCCCAAATTTTGTCTCAAGCTTGTCTTCCGCTTTCTCCTTTAATAACCGCAGCACCAATTAGGTGAGCAAGACGCAACGCTTCTGGAACATGACCGCAATCTGTTAAACATCGCAGTACCTGGGCGCTTACTTCTGGCTCGGCGCCATAAACTTGAAAGTAAAAGGGCGGATATTCATAGATAGGGCCAGCTTGGCGTAAAATTTCCAGTCTTTGTTCTGATTGTGGCAGTTTTTGTATAGCTTCCTCAACAGCGTTTAAGTCTGGTTTGCGTCGCATCAGTGCAATACAAGGACGTTTTAGTCGTTGCGCTAACTGTGGCAAGTTAATCACATTAAACCCGCCTAGAGAAATGCCATCAAGTAGAACCACGTGCAGCTGTGGTAAAAATTTGCTACCAATAAGCATTTGACAGAGAATATCCGTAGCATCCCAACCATCTGCTTGGATTTCACCCCAAACCATTCCTTCAAAGCGAGTATTTGCACAGACAACTCCTGCAACACCAACTGGATAGTTGGAACGGCGAACAAAAGGAGCATCATCAAAACCAATAGCGCGAATTTTGCGGTGATTTCGCAGCAATGCTTCTAGTTCCATACTCACAGGCTAAAGGTTACAGGAAACGGATCAAACCAGATTCTGAAAAGATAGGGTCTCCCTCACCTAGACGTTGAAGGTAGCTTCCCGTCAGGATAGTAGTAAAGGCCTTCCTTTTGCGTGCTGGGCGTACCTTTGCCATCTACCTTGAAAATATCAGATCGAAATACTTAGATAATACAAAAACATGCTTCCCACTATTTCTACTATTCCTCTAGGGCAAATGGCCAGAACGCGATCGCCTGTTTGTGTAAGTATACAAATTTATTGGTGCTTACCATGGTAAAAAATCTACATCCAATCTAATTTACACGGTGCATAAATAGGTTCATCGAGTTTTTACTGACAGTAGATGATACTGATTTAACAGGTGAAATTTGGTTAGTTCCCGTTTGTAACCCCGTGGGAACTAATGAAAGAACTCACCATTTCTCCCGATACTGTGCGTATGAATGCAAAGACTGGAACCGTATCTTTTGGAATTTAGATGAAGAAATTATTAAACAAAATTATCGCCACTTGCTTCAGCAAAATTTTTCTCTTCTCCTCAAAAAATGAATTCCCATACTAGCGTTCATTATACATAAAAATTCTGCTATCAACTTCAATCTTTGTGTATAGATTCTGACTGCTTAATTGATTTGCGCAGCTCCACAAATCAAGGTTTAAATTACATTTTTTATTTCCGAAATCGAGAAGCAACTGCCAAATACTTTTTATTCAAACTGGCAATTTTACTAGATGGATATGAGGCGACGCCTTTGATAAAGCTTTTATAAAGCCCTGGTTGGCACTAGAAGAGCGCTTGAAAAAACTATGTAGAGAAATTCAGTTTAATATAGAATCTTGGAAATTAGAATTAGGAACAGGCATGCAAATACTTTTTAATTCTGTCACCCAGTGTGTTCGCGATCTAAAAAATTATTTAGTCAAAAAGGGGGTATTAAAAATACTAATTTTCCCTAAGAATATAGCAATTATGAAACTACTTTTCCAGTCAAAAGTGAAATTAAAAAATATTATGCACCAGTAGGTGGGATGATTAAATCAAGATCTGAATTAGGTAGTGAAGTTAAAGCCAAAGAACGTATTTATTAAATTCTCAATTTTAATAAAGAAGGTGAGCTACCAAGGGGAATTGATGTTTGTGCACAAGAAGATGGATGTTTATGATGTTTCCACTAACCAGTGCGCCAACTAGGGAGAGTTTGTAATGGGAGTGAGTAGCTAAGGTTTAATTTTGGATCCAAAAGAGAGTGCTTGCTATCAAGGGGTTGTTTCTATACTTGACATTTGCTTTGTCAAATATATTTAGTAGTAGATTAGATATAGGCATAAGCGATCGCGCCCCTTGCAATCATCATGTAAGTATTCACTACCAACAGGTTTAATAAAATTACCGGTGAATAGTAGTAATAATGACAACTTTTCCTTAGAAACAACACAGGGGATGGTTCCCCAAGCTCCTCCCGGATTCAAATCGGGTTTTATCGGCATTATCGGTCGCCCTAATGTCGGTAAATCTACGTTGATGAATCAGTTAGTAGGACAAAAAATAGCCATTACATCGCCAGTAGCTCAAACGACGCGCAATCGTTTGAGAGGAATTTTAACCACAAAAGAAGCACAGCTAATTTTTGTGGACACCCCTGGAATTCACAAACCCCATCATCAACTAGGAGAAGTACTGGTAAAAAATGCCAAAATAGCAATAGAGTCGGTGGATGTGGTACTGTTTGTAGTTGATGCCACAACAATTTGCGGCGCAGGCGATCGCTATATTGCTGATTTGCTTGCTCGCAGCAGTACACCGGTGATTCTAGGCTTGAACAAAATAGACGAACAACCATCAGATTTTCTCAAAATCGATGCTAGCTACGCTCAGCTGGCCAGCTCCCAACAATGGCAAACAATAAAATTTTCTGCCAAAACCGGTGCTGGATTGCCAGAACTACAACAATTACTCATTCAACACCTCGAACCAGGTCCTTACTATTATCCTCCCGACTTGGTAACCGACCAGCCAGAACGCTTTATCATGGGTGAATTGATTCGAGAACAAATTTTACTGCTAACACGAGAAGAAGTTCCCCATTCTGTGGCCGTATCTATCGACCAAGTGCAAGAAACACCAACCGTTACCCGCATCTTGGCAACTATCCACGTCGAGCGCGATTCTCAAAAAGGAATTCTCATCGGTAAAGGTGGGTCAATGCTGAAAGCCATTGGTAGCGCAGCTAGGGAACAAATTCAAAAGTTAATTGCAGGTAAAGTTTACCTAGAATTGTTCGTCAAAGTACAGCCAAAATGGCGTCAGTCCCGCATACACTTAGCAGAATTTGGATATCGCGTGGAAGAATAAAACCATAAATCTCTACCGGCTAAGTTAAGATTTTAAAGCTCCAATACTAACATGTCTGTCGATACTTCTTTGCACCTCCTCCTCCCACCACAAGCTCCTCCTTTGCGAGTCTTGATAATTGAAGACGATCCGATGATGCAGTTGGGTCTGGAACAGTCACTGATAGCCCATCCCCAATTAGAAATCGTCGGACAAGCTGAAGATGGCTACTTGGGCGTACAGGCAGCACTAAAACTCAAACCAGATGTGGTAGTTATGGATATTGGGTTACCGCGACTGGATGGTATTGCGGCAACGCAGCAAATCAAAGCAGCATTACCAGAAACTCATGTAGTCATGCTCACATCCCACAAAACGGAAACGGAAATAATTGCTGCCTTATCTAGCGGAGCAGATGCATACTGTATCAAAGGAGCAACCGTAGAAAGGCTTTTGCATGCGATCGCCGCAGCTGTTGAAGGCGCAACCTATCTTGATCCCCAAATCGCCAGACAAGTTATAGAAAATCTCAAACCGCCCTCCCCAAAAGCAAATATTGCCAACCTCTCCGAACGAGAATTAGAAGTTTTGAAACTGATGGTGGAAGGATACAGCAACCCAGAAATTGCTGAAAAACTTTACCTTAGTCCCAACACCGTTAAAACTCACGTCCGCGGAATTATGAATAAATTATCTGTAGACGATCGCGTCCAAGCAGCAGTTGTTGCTTTACGTTCTGGATTGGTTTAAAGTAAATTTCCCAAAATTAAACTGGATGTCGCTTCTTTAGTCAGTGTTTCAATAATTCTCCTACTTATAGCCACTGGGGTTGCTTTGATCGCGCGACAATTTTGTATTCCCTACGTTACCAAAAACAATGGGTCTAAAGCCTCCCCCTTCTAGGGGACTTTTCCTGTTTCTGTGTTCAGAATAGAATAATTTATATTAAGAGCAACAACGTAAATGCTGGTATTTGAAGCAAAACTTGAGGGCGAAAAG
>Ga0272448_1003145_pt1 | contig 19877 bp, 13 predicted proteins | sample YNPCB0191_FD_202220 | JGI IMG/M metagenome (GOLD analysis project Ga0272448, IMG submission 202220) | Hot spring sediment microbial communities from Yellowstone National Park, WY, United States - YNP-CB-019-1 | ecosystem: Environmental > Aquatic > Thermal springs > Hot (42-90C) > Sediment... | reverse complement strand
AACGCGTTCGGCTCGATCACATCTATTCGCTGGGCATCAGCGCCATCACCGGTAACTTGGGCTTCAGCAATAGCGGCGAACTGATGGAGAATCTGGGCGAAAACTACAGCCTTGAAGAAATTGTGGCGCTACAGCGCGGCCGCCACTCGATCAAGTTCGGCGGCCTGTTCCAAATGTATAAGTCCGGCAGAAACAACGAAACCGTGCCTGAATTTCAATTCGCCACCGTCGCCGACTTACTGGCGAATCGGCCCAGCCAGGTCACCATAAGTTTCGGGGTGCGCCCCTACACGCTCTACAACTGGATCAACGGTTACTTCATTCAAGATGACTTCCGGATGAGCGACAGGCTGATGGTGAACCTTGGCGTGCGCTACGACCATTTCTCGGTGCCCAAGGAGCCCAACGGCCGTCTGTTTAACCGGACGGGCCCGTTTGGCATGGGACCTTTCACGGATCCCGACAGCATTTACGATGCCAACTGGATGGATTTCTCGCCGCGCCTGGGCTTCGCCTATTCGCTCAATCCCAAGACCGTGATCCGCGGGGGAGCCGGTAAGTTCACCAGCAGTCATAACCACTTTGGCGGCCCCGTGGAGCTGATTCAGAACGCCATTGACGAGCCCAACCGGGTTATTTTCACGGGCGCCGAGGCCTTGCGGCTGGGCATTCTGTATCCCACCACCAACGCGACGGTGCTGCCGTTGGTGAAAGGCGGCGCCGGTCCCATTTCCGGCACGGTCATTGGACGGCACTTCCCTCAGCCTTACAGCTTGCAGTGGACTTTGGGCGTCACCAGGGCCCTGCCGGGCGGCATGTCGCTGGAATCGGCCTATGTCGGCAACCACGCGGTCCACGCTAACCTGGTCCGCCGCATCAACAGAGTGGACCCACGGACCGGCAACCGGCCCTTCCCGCAATACTCCGAGTACAACTATTACGACGGATCCGAGAGCGTCCATTACAACGCCTGGCAGAACACGCTGCGCAGGCGGTTCGCGCACGGCCTTCACCTCGGCGCGGCCTACGCTTGGACCAATACTATCTCCTACACCGACGCCGCCAATCTGGGCTACCCGGCTCGGGCCTCAGACACCGACAACATTCGCGCTGACAAGGGACCCAGCCCCTTTGACATCCGTCATAGCTTCAGCACCGATTTCTTGTACGAGATTCCGCTGGCCAAACTGACCGGCTCAAACGCTCCGCTGGCGCGCAGCCTGCTGGGGGGCTGGCAGGTTTCAGGTATTTACACCGCCGCCACCGGCAGCCCGATCAACGTGGAGCAGAGCACGACCCACGTCAGCAGCCGCCCGGACTATATCGGGGGCAATCCTTACATGAGCGACGCGGAGATGACCCTGCAATACCTGAACCCGAAGGCGTTCGCCAGGGTGCCGCTGGGCTTGGGCGGGGCCCCGATTCGACCGGGCAACCTCGGGCGCAACGCCCTGCGCGCGCCGGGTTATTGGAACCTGGACCTCGGGCTGTCGAAAAACTTCCGGTTCGCCGAGCGCTACCGGCTTCAGCTCCGCTGCGATTTACTGAACGCTTTCAACCATACCAGCTTTTCCGGCATTTCCACCGGCATCACGGCCGGCAATTTCGGGCGGTTCACCTCCACGCGGGGCGCCCGCCTGATGCAGCTCAACGCCCGGTTCACTTTTTGACCCGACGGCCCGAGCCTACGTCGTCTCGCACTAAGCCCGAGCGGCCTTCTAGCGCGAGGCGCTGAATTCCGTCCAAGGGTGGGAGTTCAGATCGCGCAGGTACGGCTTCTGCCAGCCGAACTGCGGATACCGGCTCAGGTGCTCGGCGGCTTTGAAATCCAGTCCGCAGGAGTGCCCCATAGCGGCCAGCAGCGCCATACGCTCAGCCATGGCGGCGTCGGTCACCTTGGCTTGCACGGCGCCCGCCGGAGCGAAGGGCGGCTGCCAGGGATGCACTCCGCGCGGCGACAACTCGATGTGGCCGCATAGCGTGCGTTCGTTGGCTTCCTCTTTGCGGGCGAAGGCGTCATAGTGATCGGAGAGAAACCGCTGGCCCGCGGCCACGTCAATGCGCCCTTTGTATTCCGCCATGAGCTGTTCCCAGCGCACGCGCCGGGCGTTGGGACTGACGCTGGGATCGTTCAAAGGAAAGTCCGTCTCCTCGCGCGCCAGTTTTTCGTTTACCGGGAAATTCGCGCCTACGAAATAGCCGTCGCGCGTGCGTTGCAAGGTAACGTTCTTCAAGCCCAGCTCCAGACTGGCGATCTCGCCCGTCTTGGCGTCCGCCACCAGCCAGTTGTTGGCGTATCCGCCGTTGTTGCCCTGCTGCATTATGCGGGCGAAGTCGTCAATGGAGGATGAATACTGCATGGCCTTGCGCGCGCGAGCGAATTCGGGAACGCCTTTCGGGTCGTAGCCCTGGAACTGGCTGATGGTGGTTTCCGTAATCATGATGCCGGCTGCGTTCAACCCGAAATCATCCGCGCTGTGGATCAGGCCGGGAAAGCCGTCCATCAGGATGCGATGGCCGCGCTCGGGAACCAGGTCGAATATGATGTTCCAGCGCTGGCCTTCCATATATCCGGTCCAGGCGTTGTGTCCGATCACCGGCCGGCTGTGGCGTGTATAGCTGCCGGTGGCCACAAAAGCGCTGCAACTTTCGCGCGTGGCCAGCTTGGCGCCGGAGGATTTGCCGCTATGTTTCTCCCACCAGCCGATGTAATAGGGGGAGAATTCCACGAAGCCGTTCAGGGCGGTCACGTCCCAGACGTCCATGCTCACCCCGCGGGCCTTCAAGCCCTCGGCGATGCCTTGCAGTTCCTGCTTGTACTCTTGCTCAACCTTAGGCCAGAACACCGTACGGGCGGCCTCGCGGAAGAAGCTCCAGGGCTGCTTGGTGTCGTGCTCTAGGACCAAGGCGATTACCTTTTGCGCTTCGGCGATCTCTTTGGACAGCAAATAGCCGTGCTGGAAGCCGATCTGCGCGGGCGAGCCCTGCAAATGGACAAAGACCCAGCCGTTGCGCTCCTGGCGGAAGGCGGGTCGGAGTCGCGGGTCGGTTTGCGGCGCCTGCGACAACAAGATCCAGGCTGCGCCCGCCAGCGGCAAGCCGAACAAGAAGGTTCTGCGCATCATTCCTCCGTGCGGTCAATTATAGCCGGGCCGCTTAGCGGGCTGCCGACTCGGGGTTGTGAGCTTGTGCGGCGGCGTGTTATGGTGAGGCTTAGCTGTTATCTCTGGCCTGGGTGACGTCCGAGGGCCGGATCGCCGATTCGAAGCTGAGTCAGAAGGAGCTTTCCCTATGCCAATGGTATCCATGCGCCAGATCCTGGACGAGGCCGCCAAGGGCGGCTACGGCGTGGGCGCCTTCAACGTGAACAACATGGAACAGATTCAAGCCATTATGGAGGCCGCCCGCGAGACCCGCTCGCCGGTAATCGTCCAGGCCAGCCGGGGCGCGCGCAGTTACGCGCAAGACCGCTATCTGTATCACCTGATGCTCGCCGCTGTCGAGCTGTACCCGGAGATCCCCGTGGCCTTGCATTTGGATCACGGAAATAGTCCGGAAACCTGCCGCTCCGCCATAGAGATGGGCTTCACCAGCGTGATGATGGACGGCTCGCTGATGCCCGACGGCAAGACGCCTTCCACCTTCGACTACAACGTCAAGGTCACCCGTGAGGTGGTTGAGATGGCCCATCAGAAGGGCGTTACGGTGGAAGGTGAGCTGGGCGTGCTGGGCGGCATTGAGGACGGCCACGGCGCAGGCGTAAGCGGTTTGGCGCACCTGACCGATCCCGACCAGGCGGCCGAGTTTGTGTCCCTCACGGGAATTGACGCGCTGGCCGTCGCCATCGGAACCAGCCACGGCGCTTATAAGTTCAGCCGGAAGCCTGACGGCACCGTGCTGGTCATGGAGCGCATCAAGCAGATCCATGAGAGGATTCCCAATGTGCACCTGGTGATGCACGGCTCCTCCAGCGTGCCTAAGGAGCTTCAGGACATCATCAACCAGTACGGGGGCAAGATCAAACCTACCTGGGGCGTGCCGATCGAGGAGATCCAGGTGGGCATCCAACACGGTGTGCGCAAGATCAACGTGGACACCGACAACCGGTTGGCCATCACGGGCGCCATCCGAAAAGTGTTTTTCGAGAAGCCCGAGGAATTCGATCCGCGCAGCTACCTCAAGCCCGCGCGTGAGGCCATGAAGAAGGTGGTGATGGAGCGCATGATCGCCTTCGGCCAGGCGGGTCACGCGGGCGATTACGAGCCGATCCCGCTGGAAGTGATGGCCCGGCGGTACCGTAACAAGGAGCTGTAAGTCGGGGCCGGGCTTGCCGCCCTCGCCTTGCCGGCTGCATCGCATAATAGATTCCAAGGAGGCGGAATGCTCTCTGCGGGCAAGCTCTTACGCATGAAGCGACTGGCCAACCAGTACGGCGTCATCGCGGCCGCCGCTATGGACCAGCGCGGCAGTCTCAAGAAGATGCTGGCGGCCGCCCTGGGAAACGGTGCAGTCAGCGATGAGATGATGGCGGAGTTCAAGACCGCCGTAACCAAGGTCCTTAGCCCCTATGCGAGCGCCATTCTCCTGGATCCCGAACTCGGCCTGCAAGCCGCCCGAACGCGGGCGCCAAGCTGCGGCCTGCTGCTGGCCTACGAGAAAAGCGGCTACGACAACACCCGTCCGGGTCGCTTGCCGGATCTGCTGGAGCATGTCTCGGTCAAGCGCATCGCCGAAGATTGGTCTGCGGACGCGGTGAAGGTCCTGATGTACTATTCGCCCTTCGAGGATCCCGCGATCAACGACGTCAAGCAGGCTTTCATCGAGCGCATCGGCGCCGAGTGTGAGACCTATCAGATCCCGTTCTTTCTGGAACTGGTCAGCTACGACGTGCGGGGCGGCGATCAGAAGGGCTTCGACTTTGCCAAACAGAAGCCGGAAGTGGTGACGCGGAGCGTGGAGGAATTCTCCAGACCGCAGTACCGGGCCGACGTGCTCAAGGTTGAGATTCCCGTCAACACGTGCTTTGTCGAGGGGGCGGCGGCTTACACCGGGCCCTCCGCCTACACCAAGGCCGAGGCGCTGGAGCATTTCCGCCGGGCGGCGGAGGCCGCGCACAAGCCTTTCATTTACCTGAGCGCGGGCGTAGGCAACCGGCAGTTCGTCGAGTCGCTGGAGATGGCAGCCGAAGCGGGCGCGGACTTTTCCGGCGTCCTGTGCGGGCGGGCCACTTGGAAAGAGGGCGTGCCGGTCTATGTCAAACGGGGCTTGAAGGCTCTAGAAGAATGGCTGGCGGGCGAGGGCGCCAACAATATACAGGCGGTCAACAACGCCATCCGCCATGCCACGCCTTGGTGGCGCAAGCTGGGCCTTTCCAACCCGCCGGCGGCCTGAGATCAACCCGCATACTCGCTGCGGTAAGGCGGATCCACCCAGCGGTTGGCGCGCTCCGAGCTGATGATCCTCATAGCGGTGGGATCCCATTGCAGGCGTTCGCCCGGGAAGCGCTGCGCCAAGCATCCCAGCAGGAAAGCTTCGGTGACCGGACACTGTATTTCGAAGTTGGTCAGCGATGCCGGACCCCCGCGACAAGCGGCGATCCACTGGTCAAGGGCGCGGTCTCGCATGCCCGCGCCGGGTTGGCGCGGCGGCGCTTGATACTTTTTCGATTCCGGATAGACACGAGGGTTATCGCCGTTGAATCCCCCCACTATGATTCCCTTGTCGCCCACGTACATGACGCCTTCCTGGCCCGGGCGGAAACGCCGCTGATCCTGCTCAGCGAGACCGGCCGGGCGCGGCGGGCGCAGGCCGCCATCGTACCAAGTTATTCGCACAGGGGAGCGGTTGCCGCGCGCCGGAAACTCCAAGTGCACAATTGAGGCCAGCGGGAAAGTTTCTTCGTGCGATTCGCTGGTGGAGGCCTCGACCGCAACGGGCGCTGTCAGCTCCAGGATCTTGAACAGTCCCGCGAAGCTGTAGCAACCCATGTCTCCGAAGCTGCCGCAGCCGAAGTCGTACCAGCCCCGCCACACAAACGGCAGATAGGCCTTGTGGAAAGGCCGCCAGGGCGCCGGGCCCAGCCACAGGTCCCAATCCAGACCGGGCGGTACGGGCATCTCCTCCTTGGGGCGTTCGACGCCTTGCGGCCAGTAGGGGCGGCTGGACCAGTTGTGCACTTCGCGCACCTGCCCGATGGCTCCGTCGGCAATCCACTCTGCGATCAAGCGAGTGGACTCGCTGGAAGGATTGTTGACCGGCAGCGACGTGGCGACTTTGGCTTGCCGAGCCGACAGCGCCATTCGCCGGGCCTCCCCGATCCAGTGCGCCATGGGCTTCTGACACAGCACATGTTTGCCCTGACGCATGGCGGCCAGCGATATTGGCGCGTGCCAGTGATCCGGCGTGGCGATGTAGACGGCCTCCAGGTCGCGCTCCTTGGCCAACAACTCGCGGAAGTCCCGATAAGCCGCACAGCCTTTATAGGAGCCGGATTTTTCGCGTGAGGCGTAGTAGGCTTCCACCAGCCGGCGGGCCGGCTGGCGCCCTCCCATGCCCAAGCTGGTCTTGAAGGTGTGGGTCAGTTGCACGACGCCCGGCGAGGCCAGATCCTCGCCCCAATTCTCGTGTCCCGGACCGAGCAGCTTGCGAGCGGCATTCAGCAGGGCGTTCGGGCCGTACTCGGCGTAGTCCTTGCTGGCCTCGTTGCAGTCGCAGACCGCCACCACCTGAATCTCCGGGCGAGTCAGCAGGTCCATGGTGACCACCATGCCCTGCCGGCCCATGCCGATGGATGCCAGGGTGATCTTGTCGCTGGGCGCCACGTAGCCGCGTCCCCCCAGCACGTGACGCGGCACCAGGGTGAAGGCCGTCGCGCCGAAGCTGCGGCGCGTCAGGCCGCCGGAAGCCGAACTCATCTCAGCTTTCCTCCTTGCGCTCGAGATTTCAGGCTACTCCATAGTACACCCGCTTGCCGAAAGCCACAGGGCGCGCCGGCTGACGCTTGCTCCGCGCGCCCCGGTGCCCTATACTCATACCAATACCCTGACGCGCTGCTTGCGCCACCTGCACACGCGGGCGCCAGGCGGGGCCGCCGTCGCGAGGGTCGGCGGCTGACGCCCGCTGCCGCCAGTCCACGACGCGCCGGCGCCGCACGAAGGCAAGGCGTATGCAGGAAAGCAGGAGTAGCAAGAAAAGAATGAGGAAGTTTGACCGGTGAGCATCAGCCAGCTAGCACGATCCATATCTGAATCCGTCACCTTGAAGCTGAACGAAACGGCCGCCTTGCTGCGAGAGAAGGGCGAGCCGGTGATCCACCTGGGCGGCGGCGAACCCAAAAGCCGCGCGCCCGTTGACGCTATCGTGGGTTGCACCGCGATGTTGAACACCGGCGAGGTGCGCTACACGCCCCCCGACGGTATCCCGGCGCTGAAGAAGGCCGTCATCCGTTACACCGAGGAGCACTACCGCAAGCTGGTATCGCCGGACAACGTCATCGCCTCCAGCGGCGCCAAGCAGGCCATCATGGTGGCCCTGTACGCCATTCTGGAGCCCAAGGACGAAGTAGTCTTTCCCGCCCCGTATTGGGTCAGTTACCCGGAGATGGTCAAGCTGGCGGGCGGAGTCCCGGTGCCGGTGACTCCGGAAGACGGCACCTTCCAGCCCACCATCGAGGAGATTGCCGAAGCGGTGGGTCCCTACACCAAGGCCGTTATCATCAACAGTCCCAATAACCCTTCCGGCGTCATGTACAAGCGGGATTTCATCGCCGAGATCGTCCAGTTCTGCGAGAAGAAAAATCTCTGGCTGATCATGGACGACACCTACAACCGCTTGCTTTTCGACGGCCGCAGCCCGGTCAACTGCTACGAGTTCGCCACCAACCATACCGAGAGTTCGAAACTGATCCTGATCAATTGCGTCTCGAAGATGTACGCCATGACCGGGTTCCGGATCGGCTGGGCGATCGGCAACAAGCAATTGATCCGGGCCATGATCAACATTCAGTCGCAGCAGACCTCCGGTCCCTCCGCTCCGGCGCAATGGGCCGCGGTCGGCGCCCTGAACGGCGTGCAGTCCACCATTGACAGCCTGCGCATGACCCTGGAGAACAACCGCAACGTGATGATAGACCGGCTGCGGGCCTTCGACGGCGTGAAGGTGGTAAAACCCGACGGCACCTTCTATTGCTTCCCGGATTTCAGCGCCTACATGCGCGACTCCAACAAGCTGGCCGCTCTGCTGCTGGAGAAGGTGCGCGTGGTCACGGTTCCCGGCAAGGAGTTCGGCATGGAGGGGCACCTGCGCCTCAGCTTCTGCGGCACGATCAAGGAAATAACCGAGGGTATTGAACGGATCCAGTGGGCGCTGGATCCAAAGTCGCCCAATGAGCTGTATCTGGGCACGCGCAAGCTGGTGAGGGATTGGCTATGAAGCTTTACCTGGACCTTTTCTCACCCGCTTCCCAGCAAGCCGGCGAGAACGCCAGCCAGTACGGCCTGGACAACCACGGCCTCACCCACTTGCGTCGCGTTTATTGGAACCTCCCCACTGCGGCGCTTTACGAGGAGGCGGTCTTTCGCTCGGAAGGGGTCATCTGCCACCAGGGCCCGCTGGTGGTCTCCACCGGCAAGCACACCGCACGGGCGGCCGCCGATAAGTTCGTAGTCCGCGAGCAGACCACCGAGGATCGCATCTGGTGGGGCCAGTACAACCGGCCTTTCAATCCGGAGAGCTTCAGCGCGCTGCTGGCGCGGCTGGCGGGATACCTCCAGGGTCGCGACGTTTTCGTGCAGGATTGTTTCGTCGGCAACGATCCGGACTACCGCATGCCCATCCGCATCGTTACCCAGTACGCCTGGCACAGCCTTTTCGCCCGCACCATGTTCATGAAGCTTCGCACCCAGGAGGAGATGAAGAAGCACGTGCCGGAGTTCACCGTCATTGCCGCGCCGGGCTTCAAAGCCTCGCCCATCATTGACACCACGCGCACTGAGACCTTCATCGTCATCAATTTCTCGCAGCGACTGGCGATCATCGGCGGCACCGCTTACGGCGGCGAGATCAAGAAGACCATCTTCACGGTGCTGAATTTCCTGCTGCCGCTGGAGGGCGTGCTGCCCATGCACTGCTCGGCCAACGTGGGCGACGAGGGCGATGTGGCCATCTTCTTCGGCCTGTCCGGCACCGGCAAGACCTCGCTTTCGGCCGATCCCAGCCGGCACTTGATCGGCGACGACGAGCACGGCTGGACTGAAAACGGCGTGTTCAATTTCGAGGACGGCTGCTACGCGAAAGTCATCCGCCTGTCGCCGGAAGCCGAGCCCCAGATCTATGCGACCACGCGCCGCTTCGGAACCATCCTGGAGAATGTGGTCTACGATCCGTTGACCCGGCGCCTGGACCTGAACGATGACCGTATCACCGAAAACACGCGCGGCGCCTACCCGCTGGAGTTCATCGAAAATTATTGGCCTCCCAAGATGGCCGGTCACCCGCGCAACGTGATCTTCCTGACTTGCGACGCCACCGGCGTGATGCCGCCGATCGCGCGCCTGACGCCGGACCAGGCGATCTACCACTTCATTTCCGGTTACACCAGCAAGATAGCAGGCACCGAGATCGGCCTGGGCATAGAGCCGGAGTTGACTTTCTCCACCTGTTTCGGCGGACCTTTCATGGTGCATCACCCTTACGTGTACGCCGAAATGCTAAAGGCTAAGATCATCAAGCATGGCGCGCGCGTCTGGCTGGTGAACACCGGCTGGACCGGCGGGCCGTTCGGGGTCGGCAAGCGAATCTCGATCCAGCATACTCGCACGCTATTGAATGACGCACTGAACGGCAAGCTGGAAAAGGTGGAGTTTTACGAGGATCCGGTCTTCGGCTTCCAGGTTCCGAAAGCTTGTCCCGGCGTTCCCAGCCAGTTGCTCAATCCGGCTGAGACGTGGGGTAACCGGGAGGAGTACTACCGCAAGTACGATGCCCTGGCGGCCCGCTTCATCGAAAACTTCAAGCTGATGATGGACGGCTGCCCGGCCCACATCGTAGAGTTCGGTCCCAAGCGCATTGACCCGGCAGTGCTGGCCCGCCGGTGAGGCTGCGCGGCGGGCCCGCGCCGGCCTTACAATCGCACGCCCTTCGGCGCCGAGACGGTGCGAGGCCGCGGCGCAGGCTCGCGGCCTTCCCAGCGTTCCGGCTCGATGGTCACCGTCAGCGTCGTTTCCTGGTGGTTGCGCACCACCGTCAGCGGGAAGGTGCGCTTCTCGCGAAGGCTGCGCAGCCGGGAGGCGATCTGGTTGGGAGTGCGGACCGCCTCGCCGTCCACCTTGGTGATCACGTCTCCGGCCTTCACGCCGGCCTTCTCGGCCGGAGTGCCCTTTATCACCGCGCGCACCAGCACGCCTTCTTTGACCCCGAAGAACTCGGCCAACTGCGGGGTGAGCGATTCGGCTTCCACCCCCAGCATGGAGCTGCGCCAGGAGATGTAGGCGCGCGGCGCGTCAATTTCGATCCGCAGATTCCTCATATTCTCGCGCAGCCGTTCCATGTTGGCCTCGAACTCCGGCCCTAGCGCCCATGCCCGGGCCTCCCGCTTGCCGACCGTAGCGCTAATAATTTGTGTGGCGCCGTTGCGGCTGACCAGCAGAGTGACCTTGCGGCCCGGCGGCGTCTCACGCACCATGCGCACGAACTGCTCGGTGCCCTCAACGCGCTGCCCGTTGTACTCCAGCACTACATCGCCTTGTTTGAGACCCGCCTTATCGGCCGGGCTGTCCGGCTCCACCCGCGTGATCTCGACGCCCCGCTCCTCGGCCAGCTTTAGCGCCTTGGCCCGCTCGGCGTCAATCTCGGCCACCCCGATGCCCAGGTAGCTGCGGCCAACCAAGGGCGCCGCCACAAACGCGGGCGGCGCAGGCGCGGCCGGCGGTTCCGGCGGCAGCGGCGGCGCGGGCTGCACGGCGGCCAAGAGTTCCTCGACCGCCTCGAGCCCGGCCGACTGTGCCATCACTGGCGCTGCCGCCAAGATCAATACCAATGCAATAATTGCCTTTCTCATTTCCCTATCTCCTCGGAGCGCGTTACTGATTACCGGCTCCTGACTGGCTTTTCTTCGCTCTTTCTCAAGTAGATGGTTCCCCCGGAAGCGACCAGCCTCAGCCGCGGCCCGCCGCCGTTCAAGGCTCCGCGAGCCTCCGAGCCGCGCCCCTGCCGGCGCGGTTGGATTTGGGGAAAGTCCGACACTATCCTGGCCCATCCCCCTCCGCTGTTGATCGCCTCGACGGTCACCGCCAGATTAGACGGAATGAAAACCGTAATGTCACCGGCGCGAGCATTCAGTTGGGAATCTTCGAAGGGCTTGCCCGCGGCCAGCATGGCCGTGATGTTGCCCAGATCGGTGCTGGCTTGCAACGCGCCGGAGACGTCTTCAAGCTGGATGGCGCCTGCGCCCGAGCTGACTCGTAGGCCGCTGGCCGCGCGCACCTTGACCGTGCCGGCGCCGGTTTCCGCCACCACCGGTCCCATCGCCTCCAGCACGTCAATCAGACCGCCGGCGGTGGTGGCCGTGACCGCCCGGGCGCGCTCGACGCGGATATTGCCGCCGCCGGCGGCCAGGCGCAGGTCGCGGGCCGCCTGCCGGACCAGAATCTCACCTCCGGCCGTAGTCAGTTCGGCGTCCGCTTCGAGCTGGAATGCGGTAATCGGACCGCCGCCGGATATGCAACGCACCGCCCCCGAGATCTCTCTCAACTGGATGGCTCCGCCGCCCGAGCTTACCGTCAGGGCGCCTTGGACGCGGGCCACACGGATCCGTCCGCCGCCGGTCTCGGCTCGCAAGGCGCCCGCCAGATTCTCGGCCTCCAGGTTGCCTGCTTGCGAGATCAACTCCACCTCACGCAGGCTGCGCGGTACACGGAGGCGCAATTCGGCCTCCGCCGAACTGCGCGGCACCCGCAGCGTGATTTCGGTTGCGTCGCCTTGCCGCACGGTATGCATGCGGAACTGCCGCAACAGCTCCCGGGCGGCCGCTTCCGTGCCGGCCTTGACGCGCTTCTTCAAGGCGTAAGCGATGTCGGCGCGATCTTCGCCTCGCAGGCTCACCTCGCCGCGGGTGGAGAGCCGCAAACGCCCGCCCTTCACTGCCGGCGCCGATCCGCCCGCCGCCTCCACCCAGTAACGGCCTTCGCGCGTGACGGCAGCGGGGTCTTGCGCCCAGACTGCCAAGACTCCCGCAGCCAGCCATAACCTCCGGTAGTTCATCAGAACGTCCCTAGCGACGCGTTCAGTTCCTGAAGGGCCCGCTGGCAACGAAGCCGCACATAGCTGTTGTCTTCCTTGTTGAGCAGTTCCTGTAGCAGGCCGACCAAAGCTTCGTGCTGGTGTTGCTCGATGAGCAGATCAATCGCCTGGATGCGCACGCCCGGATTCTGATCCTTCAGTAACAGCCTCGCCAGCACGGCCCGCACCTCGGGCTGGGAAGCGAGCGGCTTCAAAGCTTCCAGAGCTTTCAAGCGCACTCCCGGATTAGGATCGTTTTCCACGACTTCCAGAAGCGCCCGCCGCACGTGGTCCTGCTGCGCGCGGCCGCGCAGTAGATCGAGCGACTCGACGCGCAAGCCGGGATCGGCCGCCTCGCGTGCGGCCGCCAGCAGCAGGCGCTGAATCGGCTCTTCATCCGGGCGTCCGCTGATAATGCGCTGCCGGGTTTCCTCTACCGCGATACGCACCCGCCCGCTAGGGTCGGGCTCCACGAACCGGATGTGCGCGGGTTGGATCTCTGTGGCGCCCTCCGCCGCACGCCGCGCGGGCGTCTGGTTCGTCCAGCGTGCGCCGAAGAATCCCAGGGCCAGCAGGGCCATAGCGGCCGCCGGGCGCAGCACGATCGCCGCCGGAACCATTGAGACCCGCGCGCGCAGCCTTTGCCACCATCCTTGTTGCCGGGCGGCCAGCTTCAAACGCAGGCTGAGTTCGCGGCGGCAGCCGGCCAGCAGGTCGGCTGACGGTTCCAGCGCGCGCTCGTCCAAAGCCGCGTGCAACAGGCGCTCTTTGTCCAGCGCCTGGCGGCACTCTGCACAACTGTCGCAATGGTCCTGGAGCGCCTGTTCCTCCTCCAGCGACAGCTCGCCGTATAGGAACAAGCAAAGCGACTTGCGGACGACCTCGCAGTTCATAGCTTGTCTCCCCGCTTTTCCCTGACCCTCCCGCTCTGCGCCTCTCGTCTCATAGAAAATCCACCAGCGCAGCCCGCATTTTCTGCGTGGCGCGGAACAGGCAAGTCTTGGCGGCCTCTTCGGTGCTGCCCAGCAGCTCGCCGATGGTTCGCAACCGCAGGCCCTGGTAATGCCGCAGCTCGAAGACCATGCGCTCGCGGGGCGTCAGGCTTTGCAAGGCGCGCTGAATGCCGGCGCCCAACTGGCGGTTCAGCAGCGCGCGCTGCGGATCGCCCTGGGCGCGCGGCTCGGGCAGCCCTTCCAGCCGATCGCGCACTCCCTCGTTGGTCTCCATTAGCGCGGGCTCCTCGCGGCGGACCTTGCGCTTGCGCAGGTAGTCCACGCACACATTGGTCACGATCCGATACAACCAGGTGTGGAAATTGGAGTCCAGCCGGAACGAACGCAGGTTCCGGTGGACCCGCAGGAACGTTTCCTGGTAGACTTCTTGTGCGTCCTCCATGGACCTCAGCAAGTTGAGCGCCAGCCTGAGGACACTGCGGTCGTAGATGCGAACCAGCCGCTCGAAGGCTTCCTGATCGCCGCGTTGCGCGGCCCGTATCAGGGCGGCTTCTTCGAAACCGACGCCGGTGGCCGCATCCACCGCCGATGCGGGCTCAGGCTGAGGCGTCACCTGATATGTAAGACGGGGCAGCGAGGTAAGGGTAACGCGCCCGGAAGGCTGGAGCGCTTCCGGGGTGCTACAATCGCTTCATTCATGACTGATTTCGTGGTGGTGGGGGCCGGGATCGCCGGCTTGCGCGCGGCGATCGAGCTGGCCGAAGCGGGCGAGGTCCTCATCGTGGCCAAAGACACTTTGCGCGAGTCCTCCTCGGAGTATGCCCAGGGGGGCATCGCGGCGGCGGTGGGCGAGGACGATTCGGCGGAGCTTCACGAGCAAGACACGCTGGCCGCCGGCGATGGCCTCTGCGACCGGGAGGCGGTGCGCATCCTGGTGAGGGAAGCTCCGGCGGCTATCGAGCAGCTCATTGAGTGGGGAGCGCAATTCGACCGCGAGGACTCGCGCCTGTCGCTGGGGCGCGAAGGCGCCCACAGCCGGCGGCGCATACTGCATGCCCGGGGCGACTCAACCGGGCGGGAGATCGCGCGCGCTTTGTATCACAGAGCCGCATCGCTGGCTAATGTGCGCTTCCAGAGTTTTTCCGCGGTCACTGATCTGCTGCTGGCCGAGGGAGAGGTCGCCGGCGTGGTGGCCTGTGACGCTTCCACGCGCCGCTCCGTTCCCATTTACGCCCGCGCCGTCCTGCTGGCTACCGGAGGGTTGGGACGCGTTTACTTTGTCACCACCAATCCGGAGGTGGCCACCGGGGACGGCGTAGCGGCGGCCTACCGGGCGGGCGCCGTGCTTAGCGATTTGGAATTCATCCAGTTCCATCCGACCGCGTTGCACCTGGAGGGGGCGCCGCCCTTCTTGCTCTCGGAAGCTCTCAGGGGCGAGGGCGCCTGGCTGATCAACGCCGCAGGCGAACGCTTCATGCCGCGCTACCACCCGCTGGCCGAGCTGGCGCCGCGCGACGTGGTCTCACGCTCAATACTTCAGGAGATGGCCCGCACTCGAGCCCCCCAAGTGTGGCTCGACTTGCGGCACTTGGGCGGCGATTTCCTACGGCGCCGTTTCCCGCGCATCTTCGAAACTTGCCTGCGTTACGGGCTGGACCTGGCGCGCCAGCCGGCGCCGGTGCATCCGGCCGCGCACTATGCCATGGGCGGGGTGTGGACTGACCTGGAAGGGCGCACCTCGCTCACCCGTTTGTTCGCCGCCGGGGAGGTCGCCGCCACCGGAGTCCACGGCGCCAATCGCCTGGCTTCCAACTCTCTGTTGGAGGCGGTGGTGTTTGGAGCGCGCGCCGGAAGAGCCATGCGCGAATGGGCCGGCGCCGCTCATCTGGGGTCTGCCAGGGCGCCGGAAGCGCGCTTTCCCTCCATTACGGCGGAACAGTTGCGGCGGCTCGCCTGGGAGCACTGCGGTATCATCCGCTCGGGTGAACGCCTGCGACGCGCCTGTGAGATTCTGGAAGCAGTGGCGTTGAGAAGTTGCCCGGAGCCCGACCGGGAGCTGTTCGAGATTCGCAACATGCATACCGTGATTTGGCTGATTGCCCGCTGCGCTTTGGCGCGCCAGGAAAGCCGCGGGGCGCATTACCGCACTGATTATCCGGAAAAGCGTCCGGAATTCCAGAAGCACTCGCGGGTCAGCAAGGATCATGATGTCCGGTTTGAATAGCCGCCCGCCGGCGTATGCGGGGCGGGCTGCGGTCACGATGTTTGCCCTGCTGGCGCTGGCCGCCATACCCATCCGGTCGGCCAGTCCGGCGACTGCCCTGTGGGCCACGCCCGCCATCCTGATCGCCGCCATGCTGATCGCCTGGGCCGCGGAGTCGGCCCAGTTTTTCGTGGCGCAGGGGTTCGCACTGGCGATCCTGGCTTGGCTGCAAACGCTGCCGGAGTTTGCGGTGGAGTTCGTGCTGGCCTGGAAGCAGCATGTGGACCTGCTCATGGCCAACCTCACCGGGGCGCTGCGCCTGCTGACCGGACTGGCCTGGCCGGGCATCTACTTTATCGCCGCCCTGTTTCACCGGCGCGCCGAGGGCCGCCCGCTCAGGCGGATCCGCCTGGAGGACGAGCACTGTGTCGAGGTGGTAGGCCTGTTGGTTCCCCTGCTTTACATGTTCTGGGTTTGGGCCAAGGGCTCTTTGAACCTTGTGGATGCGGCGGTGCTGATCCTGATTTACGCGGCCTATCTGTGGGTGTTGCGCAAGATGCCGCCGCAGGAGGCCGAGAAGGTCGAGGAGCTGGAGCGCATCCCGCGCTCGATAGTGCAAGCCCGGCGCACGGTGCGCAACGCTTTCATCATCGGCTTCTTTGTGTTGGGCGGGCTTTTGATTTACTCCAGCGCCGAGCCGTTTCTGGCCAGCCTGTTGGCGATCTCGACCATTGTGGGCGTGCCGTACTTCGTGTTCGTACAGTGGGTGGCGCCGTTCATTTCGGAGTTTCCCGAGAAAGTTTCCGCGTTTTACTGGGCGCGCACGGTGCACCGGGCGCCAATGGGTCTGATGAACATGGTTTCCAGTAACATCAACCAGTGGACGCTGCTGGCGGCCATGCTGCCCATCGTGTACTCTGTCAGCCGCGGGACCCCTTCCTCCATCCCGTTCGATGAACGGCAGAGCCTGGAGTTGCTGATGACGCTGGCGCAGTCGCTGATCGGCATGTTCTTCCTCATCAACATGGAGCTGGCCTGGTGGGAGGCGACCGTTTTGTTTTCCCTGTGGTTCACACAGTTTGTGTTTTCGCCTCTGCCGGCGGGGCCGGGCCTGCTGGGTTTCATCGCCACCCACATTCATTGGTGGGTGACAGTGGCCTACCTGGTCTGGTGCGCCCTGGCCGGCGTAAGAATGCTCGCCGGCAAGCGGCAGCCCCACGCTTTCAGATTATTCGTGCGGATGTGGCGGACTCATGTTCGCAAGCCGCGAGCGGCCTCAGTCGTGCGCTAGCGCAATGTTCCTGTTCCCGGCTGTTACCATGGAGTGTTCCAGATGACAGAGAGCGATCCGGCGGGCGGCGGCATTCTGTGGCGTGGCTTGGCGGGCATACAGCGGGGGGTGCTGGCAGGCTTGGCGATGCTCGCCTGGTTCTCGCTGGCTTCGGCGTTGCTCCGCCAGTCATTGTGGGTGGCGCCGAACCTGTTTGGGATGCTGGTTGACGAGAACGCCCCTTTTCAGCAGGGTTTTGGCCGGACCGCGCTGGCGGGGCTCGCCCTGGTGGTCTTCGTCGGCGGTTTGGTGGGCGCTTTGTTTGCGCTGGCGACTAGCGCGGTGCGCAGCCGCCGGAGGCTGCTGTTGATGGGCATCCTGGTTGGCGTGGTGGGGTTCTACTTCTCCAACGCGGTGGTCTTTCGAAAGCTGGGGGCAGTGGCTTGGGTCTACAGCTCACCGCGGTCCTTGCTGGTGGCGCATCTGCTGTTCGGGATCGTACTTGGCAGCCAGCCGGCCCGTCCTGAGGCTTCGCCTCCGGCGCCGGGCGCTGGCGGGGAAGACTGACCTTGCGAGCGGGGAGATTCGGCTAGAATGGGAATTCAGACCTGCGCCCAAAGCGGCGTCCGTTGTAACCCAGCAGAGCGATCATACGTCACAGAGAGGGCGCAGAGTGGACCGCCGCTTGGTGCGGCCGGCGGGACGAGCAACTGCGGGCTGCACGGCTCATGCGAGCCAGGCGGTGACGACGGCAGGAGAGGAACTCGGCTTTCATGAGGCTGAACAGGCGCGCTCGCCTGCGCTGGACGGGATTGCTGGCCGCCGGATGTCTGTGGGTTTCGGCTGCGGCGGCTCAGACGGCTCCACAGGGCGCCAAGCCCAGCCCGTTCGAGCCTGTACCACAGGCTGCTGAACAGCCCCAATCCCGGCCTGGGCAGCAGCCCGGCAAGCCTACTCCGTTCGAGCCTGTGCCCCAGGCGCCCGAGCAACCCAAAGCGGAACAGGCCAAGCCGGCTCCCGCGCCCCCCGCGCTGGAGGCGCCCAAGCCCGCCGCCGGGCAGCCTGCGCTGCCGGTTGAGAACATCATCGAGGCCATCGAGTTTCGCGGCGCACGGCGGGTGCCCCAGGACACGCTGCGCGCTATGATTTTTTCGCGCAAAGGGGACCGATACGACGAGGATGCTTTGCGCCGCGACTTCATGCAGTTGTGGAATACGGGGCGCTTCGACGACATCCGGCTGGAGGTCGAGCCGGGCAAAACGGGCCAAATTGTTCGGTTTGTGGTGGTCGAGCGCCAGGTGGTCCGGACCATCAAGTACGAGGGGGTAAAGTCGGTCACCGTCTCGGAGATCTTGGACCGCTTCAAGGAGCGCCGCGTCGGGCTGAGCGTGGAGTCGCAGTACGACCCCAACAAAGTGCAGCGCGCGGTAACCGTGCTGAGGGACTTTTTGGCCGAGCGCGGCAGACAATTCGCCAAGGTCGAGCCGGAGCTGCGACCGATTCCGCCTTCTTCGATGGAGATAGTCTTTCGGGTGCAGGAAGGCCCGAAGGTCAAGGTGGGCAACATTGACATCCAGGGCAATCAGGTGTTCGGGGACCGGGCCGTCAGGCGGGCCATGAAGAACCTGCGGCCCATCGGCATCCCTTACTCGTTGCTGTTCGAAAACCTATTCGCCAAGAGTTACGACCTCAGCAAGCTGGAGGAGGACAAGGAACGCATCCGCGACTGGTACCAGCAGCGAGGCTACTTCCTGGCCCGTGCGTTGGACCACAAGGTCTCCATGCGGGACGTAGGAGGCGGCAAGTTTCGCGTGCCGCTGTTCTACATGAATCGTCCGGGCAAGCGCGCCGACATCGAGCTGCCGGTCGAAGAGGGGCGCCAGTACCGGATCGCCAAGTTCAATCTGGTGGGCGTCAAGCTGTTCCGCGCGGGTAGTGAGCGGCTGACCCGCGAGCTGTTCCAGATGGGGCCGGGCGACGTGTTCTCCACCGCCAAGTTCCGCAAGGGGCTGGAGAACATGCGCAAGCTGTACGGGGAATTCGGCTACATTGACTTTGTTCCCGAACCCGACTTCGAGCCCTTCCCGGCTGAGGGCAAACTGAACGTCATCATCAACGCCGACGAGGGAAAGCAGTTCTTCGTGCGGCGCATTGATTTCGTAGGCAACACCACCACCCGGGACAAAGTCATCCGTCGCGAGCTGCTGATTGACGAAGGCGATATTTTCAACACCCGGCTGTGGGAAGTGAGCATCCTGCGGCTCAACCAGCTCGGTTACTTCGAGCAGCTCAAGGAGAACGAAGCAGCCGAAATCAAGCGCGACACCCGCACCAACACGGTAGACATTACGCTGAAAGTAAAAGAGCGCGGCAAGAATTCCGTGGGCCTGACGGGCGGAGTGTCGGGCATCGCGGGCAGTTTTGTAGGATTCAACTATTCGACAAATAACTTTTTGGGGCTGGGTGAGACGCTCTCTATAGATACTCAGTTAGGCGACCGGTTGCGCGCCGTGACCTTCGGCTTCACCGAGCCGTATTTTTTGGACCGCCCGATCCAGCTCGGATTCACGGTGTTCACCCAGCGGTTCAACTTCGATCAGGGGCGCGAGGTGTCTCTGTTCACCGGGCGCAACTTGCTGCCTTTTTTTGAAGCCTTGGGTAAAGACAATCTGCTTAATTACGTCTCCAACGGGCACGGCTTCACGGTTTTTACGAGTTATCCCCTGCGGCGAACTTTCGCCCGGGTAAGCCTGACTTACGGCTACAGCACTTCCAGGTATACGGTTCTGAGTACGGCCGCCAAGACTTACTTCGATTACATTAACTTCCAGGGGCTCGGCGGCCCCAATACCCTGAGCGGCATCCGCACCAGCCAGATCATTCCCTCTTACATTTACAACACCGTGGACCATCCGATCACGCCCAGCCGCGGCAAGAGCCTTTCGGTTTCGATGGGCTTCGCGGGGTCCTTTTTGGGCGGCAATGTCAATATGATCCAGCCGTCGCTGGACTTCAAGTGGTTCCGGTCCGCCCTCAAGAAGGGCCACGTCATCGGCATGCACTTTATGGGGGCTTTTGTAAGCGGCTACGGCGGGCGTGTGGCGCCGCCTTTCAACCGCTGGTACATCGGAGGGGAGCAGGACATCCGCGGGTTCGACATCTGGGGCATTAGTCC
>Ga0272448_1003142_pt1 | contig 19893 bp, 22 predicted proteins | sample YNPCB0191_FD_202220 | JGI IMG/M metagenome (GOLD analysis project Ga0272448, IMG submission 202220) | Hot spring sediment microbial communities from Yellowstone National Park, WY, United States - YNP-CB-019-1 | ecosystem: Environmental > Aquatic > Thermal springs > Hot (42-90C) > Sediment... | reverse complement strand
GGTTCCGGTCACAAGCCTTCGTAAAGGCGTTCCCCCAAAGCTCTTGGCAAGCCAGCGTCGAATATCTTCCGGACGGCTGCGCTTATTTCATAAGTAGCTCTCATTAGCTTGACATCTACCGCCTTGCCATCGACAGAGACCACGGCGAAGAAGGCGCCAGGCTCGCCGTGCCTAGGCTGGCCCACGCTACCAGGGTTGAACACAACTCCTCTTTCCACCTTTGCTATGAAAGGTACGTGAGTGTGACCCAGGACGAGCACGTCGGCGGCGTGTTTTTCAAGGTAGTAATCAAACAAGTCACGATGGGTCTGAGGGTAAACATATTCGTGAATAGGGTCTTCCGGGCTGCCGTGGACGATCAAGAAGCGCGATCCTTCCGCTTCGAACCTGAGGGCTCTAGGGAGGGCCTCCAGAAAGGTCACCTGGTCCGCTCTAAGCTTGCTTCGCGTCCAAGTTATGGCCTGGGCAGCAAGAGGGTTGAACCAGCCTGTCTCGCCCGTGACGACAGCCTCGTCGTGGTTTCCCATCACGCTCCTTATCTTGTGGGATCTTACCCAGTCCAGCACTTCACAGGGGTTGGCGCCATAGCCCACGAGATCACCGCAGCAGTATGTGGGGAGGCCCAGCAAGGAGGGCGCCACCGCCTGAAGCGCTTCCCAGTTCGAGTGGAGGTCGGAAATGAAGGCCAACCGCGTGACCACGGGCTCTCCGCCTCCCTTCTCGTTCAGCCCCAGCGCCTGTACAGCGTATGAGGAAGGTGAAAGACGTCAAGGATGCGTCCGACCACCTGGTCCACCATGGCAGAAACGTCTTTGGGGTCGTTGTAGAAGGAAGGTGAAGCTGGCATGATGATGGCGCCGGCCTGTGAGCATCTTAACATGTTCTCGATCTGAATGGTATTGAGAGGAGTCTCCCTTATTAGGAGTAAGAGAGGACGCCTCTCCTTGAGGGAGACCATGGCGGACCTCACCACGAGGTTGCTCTCCAGCCCGTGAGCTATGCTTGCCAAGGTCTTCATGCTGCAGGGTGCGACGACCATTCCGTCGACCTGGAAGGAGCCGCTGGCTATGGGCGCGTCCAGCTCGCCTTCCTGGTGATAGTGGGAGGCGATCGACTTCAAATAGTCCGCCGAGTACTCCGTCTCGTATTTGAGGGTCAGAAGAGCGGCATCGGTGACTACGGCATAAGTCTCTACTCCTGACTGCTTCAACACTTCAAGGAGCCTTACGCCGTAGGCAACGCCGCTGGCTCCAGTGACAGCCACCACGAGCTTCATACAGCATCCCGCCCAATTCGTGGCTTAAAAAGCTAGATATCGTTGCGCGAACGACGCCCGGCCAAGCGTCGGCCGAAGCAACGCTTTAAAGGGGGTCTCCTTCACAGATAAGAGTCAAAGCGAGAGGAACCTCGTGTGAGCGAAACGGGCCCAGGGAAAAGAGCCGATAAGTTCGTCCTCAGCCAGCAGTTCGACCTTAGAGCCATCGAGGAATCTGTCAGACTGTTCTGGGAGAAGACGGACGTCAGGGCCCAAATCGCGAAGGCGCGTTCGTCGTCAAGGACGTTGGGGTTCGTGGAAGGGCCTCCCACGCTGAACGGCGAACCTCACATAGGCCACGTAAGGGGAAGGATACTGAAGGACCTTTGGTACAGGTACGAGACGATGGCAGGAAACTACGTCCTGTTCAGGTCGGGCTGGGACACTCAGGGACTTCCTGTGGAGCTGCAGGCCGAGAAGGAGCTGGGCCTGAGCGGCAACAAGACGGAGAACCTTAGAGCTATCGGCGAAGAGAAGCTTGTGCAGGCCTGCAAGCAGCTGGTCAAGAAATACGGGGCGAAGTGGCTGGAGGCCGATAGGTTCCTCGGTTTACTCATGGACTATAACGGCTATTGGACGTACAAGGACGAATACATAGAAAGGGAGTGGAAGATCCTAGAAGCCGCCCACAGACAGGGCCTCCTGGGCGAAGGTTATAGGGTGGTTGCCTACTGCCCCAGCTGCCAGACTTCTTTGAGCAACAGGGAGGTTGCCGATGGCTACGAAACCGTAAGCGACCCGTCCTTGTACTACAAGGTCAAGGTCAAAGGGGAGGACACGTACCTCCTGGTCTGGACCACCATGCCATTCACGGTGGTTACCGATGAGCTGGTCGGGGTGCATCCGGAGGCCGACTACTCTTACGTCAGAGTGGGAGAAGAGACTTGGGTGGTTGGAGAAGGACGCCTTGATGAACTGGCCAAGGAACTAAGGCTCGATCCGTACCAGCGGATCAAGACGGTCAAGGGAGCCAGCCTGGAGGGGTTGAGGTACGAACCGCCTCTCGGCGCCCTCGTTCCAGGCCAAAGGAAGCTCGCCGAGGGCGGGGCCGTCCACAAGGTCGTGGCTGAGGAGTTCGTCGACTCCAGCACGGGCTCGGGGATCGTGCACCTTTCGCCTGCCAACGGAGAGGAGGACTTTGAGGTGGCTCAAAGGCGCAAGATACCAATCTTCAACCCCATCGACGACGAGGTCAAGTTCACTTCCGAAGCGGGGGCCTTTTGTGGCCTCTTCGTCAGGGACGCCGACGACAAGGTAGTCGAGGCCCTTAGGGAAAGAGGCCTTGCGGTGAACTGTTCCACCATCACTCATGAATATCCCACGTGCTGGAGGTCCCACCACAAGCTGGTCTACCTTCTGCGGAGAGAGTACTTCTACTGGGTGGATAGGATCATCGAAAAGACCGTGAAAGCGGCAGAAGAGGTGGAGTACTTCTACGAAGCTCCCAGGAACCGATTCATAGAAATAATAAAGGAGGCGCGCCCCTGGAACATAACCAGAGAAAGGGTCTGGGGCGCACCTCTGCCCCTCTGGGCCTGCAGCAAATGCGGGGAAAAGACAGCTCTGTTCAGCCGAGAGGCCATAGTCAAGGCGGCCATCAGGCTCCCTGATGGACCCGGCTTTGAGCTACACAGGCCTTGGATAGACAGGGTTGTAGTACGTTGTGAGAAGTGTGGAGGGGAGGCCTACAGGGAGCCGTTCGTGCTCGACACTTGGCATAACAGCGGGGCTGCGCCCTACGCCGGAGCTACCGACGACGAATATCGTAAGCTCGTTCCCGTGCCATTCTTGACGGAGGGCATCGACCAGACGAGAGGATGGGCCTACACTCTTTTGGTGGAGAACGTGATCCTATCCGGGAAACCTCAGGCGCCTTACAGGGCCTTCCTCTTCCAAGGACACGTGCTGGATGAGAAAGGAGAGAAGATGAGCAAGAGCAGGGGAAACACCGTGGAAGCCCTGCCGCTCTTCGCCGAGCATTCGGCAGACCTTACACGTTTCTACCTGCTGTGGAAGGGGACCCCTATCGATTCCGTCAACTTTGACCTGAAGGAGATGTACGGCAGGCCGTTCCAAGTCCTTAACACCCTTTACCACCTCCACCTCTATTACAAGTCCAACAGCGAATACGACGGGTTCGTTTGGAGCGAAGAAAGCTTCGAGTCGCTGCTGAAGGGCGAAGGACTGAAGCCTCAGGACAGGTGGCTGCTCTCCAAGCTGCAGAGGCTCATCGAAGACGCTCAGCGCGCGTACGAATCTAAGAGGTTCAACGAAGCCGCGAGAGCTCTCGAAGTCTTCATCATTGAAACCCTCAGCCAGCAGTACGTCCCGCTCACCAGGAGCGAGCTTTGGGAAGACCTTCCTGAAACACGGGCCAGGAGGCTGGCCGTTTACGCGGTTCTGGCATATGCCCTCAGGACGCTGGATTTGGCGGCGCACCCCTATGTGCCGTTCATCACCGAATATCTGTTCCAGTGCATCTTCAACAAGGGAGAGGACAGCATCCTGCTTGAGCCGAACCCGCTAAGCAGGAAGGAGCTGGTGGACCTCAGGCTTGAAGACGAATACGACGTAATGTGGGGCCTGCTCTCTCTCGTCAACTCAGCTCGGATGAAAGCCAAAGTGAAGAGGAGATGGCCATTGAAGAAGGGCTACTACTGCGCTCCTGCGCGCCTTTCTGAGCCCACAGAAAGGCTTCTGGCGGAAGTGGCGAACCTGCAAGGTCTTGAATACAGGCCACAGAAGCAGATGCCAGTGAGGCTGAAAGTAAGGTTGGATACGGCCGTCGTGGGCAGGAGGCTTAAGAAGGACTTTAACCTCGTAATTGATGCGCTCGGCCGAGCCGACCCCTGGGAACTTCGTGCCAAAGTCGAAACGGAAGGCCGATTGGTTGTGAACGTGGACGGCAGAGAGCACGAGATTGAACGCCAGGAGCTGCTCTTCAGGTTCGACGCCGATGAAGGCTACTCTGTGGCCGAGGCCGGCGGGCTCTGTGTCACCATCGACGTCAGGAGAGACGAGGAGTTGGTGGCGGAGGGCGTCATCAGAGACTTGGCCAGAAGGCTGCAGTCTCTGCGCAAGCAGAGGGGGTACGTCCCGACCGATGTGCTTCCTATGGCTAGCGTAAGGGGATTGGACGAGGAGACGGCCAGAATGGTGGCGGCCAGAAAGGATCGTCTTCTCTTCCTGGTCAGGGTCAGTAATGTGGACATATCGACGGCACCAGCAGAGGGAGAAGGATGGACGGAATCGGAGCTCGACGGCCAGAAGATACAGCTGAAGATCTGAGGCACGCCCGTTGACCTTGGTGTGAACCACATATGACATGCCACCTCTAAACTTGCCTTGCCTATCCGACGAAAGGCGCCCGACGTTTGACCGAAGCCCATTCCGAACGCTATAACGGCACAAGCCCCCTTCGGGTCCCTGGCCTGGGGACGATCGCAAGGCAGCTTCTTGAAGAACACGGCGTGCGGACTCTGGGCGACCTGGCTCGGACTGACCCTTACGACACCCGATTCAGGATATTGGGCGAGCCCTTTCCTTCTTGGGTAATGTATGCTAGGGCCATGGTGGCCGAGGAGATAATCGTTCACATCGAAGTGTCACCGAGAGCCATACGCGTCGTATGCAGAAAGGCTTACGATAGGCAGGCTTCCCGTAACGCCGTGCTTGGAAGGATGGGTGTGTATGACATATACGTGAATGTGGGGACGGCTGAAAGGCCCGATAGCTATGAGTTCCTCATCACGTTGAAGCCAGAACAGGTGAAGTTCGGGATGGCGCAGTGGATGGAGTACCGCAACAATGCCGTGCAGCTGCAAAGAGAGCTGGAGATGAAGATGGCGTCACTTCAGAGAGAAGCTCCGTTACAGGAAGCGCGATGGCCGCTCGATAGCTTCGTGGCTGACCTCAGAGAACGCGCCAGAGGGGTGCAAGAGCTGGAACAACTAATGGAGCTTTGCTACAGGATCTGTTCAACCGATTCGTTCAACCTGCTCGTAATATGGGACAGGGATTCGATGAACAGGAGCCTGGTGCGTGGGCTGCTCGCCGAGTTCGTACCAAAATGCGTCCACGTGATATGCGGGGGCAACTCACCAGTTGAGATGCAAGAGCAAATAGCCTTGGAGGGAGACGGCGGAGTCGTCATCTTCGACGACCCCGACAGGGGCACTCCTGAAGAAAAGAAGATCATTCTTGACCTGATGGCCACACGCGGCACGAAGATAAGCTACGGCGGCAAGAGGACAGAAGTGAGCGTGAGGGCGAAGTTCATCCTCAACGTCTGGCAGCCTGAACGTGGCGATGAAACCATTCTCGACCCTGACGCTTTGGGGCTGGTCCACCTGGCGTTAAAACTGCCGCCGAACACCGACAGGCAGGCGTTTAAGGCGGCCTTGGATAAAAAGCCACCAGTGGGCCAAGACGTGCGAGATGCCCTGGCTGAAACGCTCTCCGCGGAAGTGGGCCTAGTTGAGGCGCCTCAGAATATGTTGGAAGAGCTGAACGGTTATAGGCCGCCTCGTCATCTTGAAGGATACGGCGAGAGGCTAGACGAAGCGCTGAGACAACTGGCTGTGGCGCTGGCAAGGCAAAGGAGGTCGCCGATCGTAGAGCCTCAGGACTATGACGATTCTATGGATTTGATTCGCGCCGCCAATTCGACATTGGTCCACAGGTCTCGAAGAGGGAATAGGGGCACCTGACATCCTCCCACCCATGAAGGGTGTGGGCTTTCTGCGCTATTTGGTAAACCGACAATGTTAAAGAGGGGCGACCTTTTTCGCCTCATGCAAATTCGCCTTGGTCATCCAGTTCTACCTCGAGTTCGTAAGGGACGCCCTAAGAACGGCCCGCGAGTCACTCGAAACCGCTTACAGGGAGGGAACGGCGGCCAGAACGGTCGGCAGGGGGTTCTACGGCGATACCACCTACGAGCTGGATAGGGCCGTCGAAGAGGCCGTGCTTACGCTGGCCAAGAGGCGGCTCCCCAAGACGACTGTAATATCGGAAGAGAGGGGCATCGAGCCGGACCCTTCAGCGAAGCTCACTCTCCTCCTTGACCCAATCGACGGCAGCACCAACGCGAAGAGGAGGGTATCCCTCTGCAGCACAAGCTTGGCGCTGGCAGACGGAGCCACTTTCGGGGACATTTTCGTGGCCGGGGTCATGGACCACATGTCGGGCAGGATGATTTGGGGGAGCAGGGGTGCCGTGTACGAAGACTGGGCGCTGGCCAGACCGAGCAGGATGCGGGACCTCAGCGACGCGATTTTGGCCTTCGACTCGAAGGTCTACAGAGTCCCCCATGAGAGGGTCGAAGCGCTAGTCCGCCTCATGAAGGCCACCAAGTACCCGAGGATCGTAAGCACAGCGGCCCTCGAGACGGCGTACGTCGCGTCCGGCCGATTCGAAGCCTTCGTCGCCCCATATGCGGACCTCCGGAGCTTCGATTGCCTGCCGGCTATCTTTCTCGTCTTGGAGGCCGGAGGCGCAGTCGACATGCCTGAAAACGAGTTGAACACCATTCCTCTGGACGGCTCGAAGAAGGTCAACTATGTGGCGGCGGGGAACAGGGCTCTTCTGAAGGCCATACTTGGCAGGCTCAACGATGCTTAGAGGTGAAAGGGAATGCCTCTCTTGACGACTTTCTCCTGAAGGCGATCTCTGTACTTCTCGAGGAACTGGCGGTCCTCTGATTCGTTGCGAAGCTCGTCCGGAAGCATATGTGGAATGCCGTCCATGACAGGGTACCATCTGCCACACTTGGGGCAGGCTAGAGACGCTTCCTTCAAATCGTAGCTGAAACATACTTCGCAGTCCTCAACAAGGTCGGGTTTTTGGATCTCCTTGATCATGCCACCGTTGTAGACGCAGTACAGTTCGCAACCGACTTTATCGCGCCGCTTGGCTTCTCCTTTGAACGCCTCCAAAACCTGAAGCTCAAGGGGGAAGGCCTTGCATATGGGGCAAGCCAAGATGTCCATCAGCCTATACTTCAAGCGGTCCCCACCACCAGATGGACTGAGGGAAAACGAGGCGCCTATAATAGGCTTCTCTAACCTCGGATCCGCCTGGCCAGCTCGATGGAGCGGCAGCTCAAACCCAGAGGCAGCACGTAGGCGCCTAACTTGACGGTTCCGCCCAAGCACGACTCGGTTTCTTCAAATACGCGAATGGCTGCCTCGATGGAGTCGCCTTCGATATCGGATGAGGAGCTGAGCTCCCTGCGCAGGCGGTCGGGGAGGAATACACCGTCCAGCCTGCGAAGGGCCTCCAAGCTCTGTCTGTGCTCAATAACGGCCAGGGCGACGAACACGGGCTTATCCAGCCTGGATCCGGCTGCCCTCAGGCGATCCACGAAGGAGGGAAGGGACGCTCCATCGAAACTGACTTGCGTAATGAAGAAGTCCACGCCTGCGTCGAGCTTCTTCTTCGCCAGCTCCTCTTCTCCCTTGCGATTAGGCAGCAGCGCCGAGCCGACGAAGAACTTGGGATGCCCCGAGATTTTGCTCCTTCCGCGAGGGGTCGTAACCCACCCGTTGGCCAGCTCCTTCGCGGTCCTTATTGCGCTCACTGCTCCACCGTGACGGTACGTGACTTGACGCCGTCCCACGAGCGGATCGCCCATTACGATGTGCAGGTTCCTTACTCCGGCTATCCACAGGCCAAGCATCATGGCGACGCTGGCCTCCTGGCTCCTGTGGCGCACGGATAGGCTTGCGATGACGTCTGCGTCGGTATTAGCGAGCACCATGCTCGATATGGCCAAAGGATCGGCCCTTATCCTGCCCGTAGGAACGTCGGGGATGAGATAGGAATCGACGGTATCCTGCCCCATTCTGGCGAACTCCATCACGGGATCGCACTCGACCCCTCTAGGTGTGGGAAGCTCTATCACGACGGGCCTGCGAACGGACAAAACGGCGTCGCAGAGGCTGCGCCTTTTCGGCTCCTGAACGCTCACAGCTTGTAGGACACCTGTTGGCTCCGAGTCAATATACGAGGTGCTGCCTCTTCAAGAACCCTTCCCACATGGTTGGAATCTCGTTAAGCGTTTCCGCAACTATGGGCTCAGCCAAGCGCCTAGCCCTGTCTTTGCTGATATTTCCGAAGACCTTGATGTGGACTGACTGTGGCCTGTCTACGGGACGTCCAATCTGGCTGAGCATGTAACAGTACGCCTGCTCTATGTCGGGCTCATCCTTCACCATCTTCTCGACCACTTGGCGCGCGGCTATCTGGTATATCTTGCCGACGTGGCTGGTGGGGTTCTTGCCGGCCATGGCCTCAAGCGTCATGGGCCGGAAGGGCGTGATCAGGCCGTTCGCCCTGTTGCCCCGTCCCACTTGACCATCGTCGCCCTGCTCGGCGCTGAGCCCGGTAACGGTAAGGTAGAAGATGCCCTTCTGTTCGTCGTCGGCCGCGTTGACGTCCACGGCGACCTCCCTCTTCGTATGCCTCAAGGCGTTGTCCATTATCCTTGAAGTGATCTCCTTCTTGACTTCGACGTACTCCGATGGGCCCTTCACGAACTTTGATACGATGGCCGCCGCTACGGTTAGTCGTATTGAGTTCCCCCTGCGCAGCCCCATGACCTTCACGTCCTCGCCCACCGAAGGATGTTCTTGCTTGAACTTGGCTGAGTTGAGCAGCTGTTCAGTATCGAAGACGATGCGTTCGGTTTCGGTCAGGGGCGCAAAGGCCACCCCGAAGCTCGTGTCGTTGCTTCTGAGCGAATTGGACCCAGCTTGGTAGTTGTGGACCAAGTCGGCGCTTCCTGGCCTGATCCTGTAGTCCACCACTACGTGTGAGTCCACATCAAGGTTCCTGAACGACTCCCTGAGCCAGCCCCTGGTGGTCTTCTGCACCAAGGTCCCCAGTGGCACGGCGCGTGTGCCATCGGTGAAGACGCTGGTCGCGGCCCTGCCCACGAGGAGCAGGTACATTGGCTCGAGCACCTCGCCGCCACCGAAGTGCACGTGGGCCTGCCCCCCAACCAAGACGCATTTGTCAACGTTGTGGTGGAGGACCCTCCCGTAGTTATCCAAATAGTAGCGGCTCAGGGCTATGCTGAGCTCTTCAGAGGCCCTGTCGCAGATCGTATCGGGATGGCCCTTGCCCTTACGCTCAACGAATTCTATGAACTGACGCTCGACGGAAGGTGTGTCGTCCTTCTCCACCGACAGGACATCGGACAAGGCCTTTAGCAAGCTGACTTCACCTCTTCTTGAGCAGGTCCGACCGCGTGACGATGCCCGCCAGGTTGTCTCCGTCGTAGACAAGGACGGCGCTGCAGTAGTTCAGCATCTTCGCCACCATTTCGAGCGGCGCGGTTTCGCTCACCGTGGGAAAGGGCTGGTCCATAATGGACTCCACCCTTTGCTTCATGATCTCTTCGACGCCGTCGCCTCTGGCAATCCTTTCCACGATGACCTTCTCCGAAAGGCTTCCGATGACCTTGGTCTCCCTCACTATGGGGAGCTGACTGATGGCCTTCCTGTTCATTATAGTTACGGCTTCGCCGACGGGGGCATCATAGGGGACGGTGATGACTGAAGTCACCATGATATCTGCGACGCTCTTACGATCCTGCTTCTGATACGACTCCAGAACTTCGAATATCTTTTTCGCTCTGCTGTAGGACGGGTCGACCTTGCCAGCTTCGATCTTCGCAATCAACGACTGGCTCACGCCAGAGACCGAAGCCAAGTGCGCTTGAGTGAGCCCGAGGAGCCGCCGCATCCTTTTTATGTCGGCCAACTCATACATAGTTAAAGGAATCCAGGGTACTAGCATATAAGAATTTCCGAGATTTGCGTTTTATTCCTAATAGAATAAGTGGCAAAGGCGAAACGAAATCTGCTATCGCCTTAAAAGGGAGGCGTGTGCCTACGTAGAAGACTCATGGCTATGAGTAAGACAAACGGCAGAGACTTGGCCGACTTGAGCCGTGACGTGACAGTGGGAAATACCCCCTTGGTCGCCCTTGGCGGAGACCTAGACGTCAGAGCCAAGCTCGAATGGATGAACCCCTTCGGGTCCATCAAGGACAGAGCCGCCTTCTGGATGATCAAGGAAGCTCTGCAATCAGGGATGTTGGACAGGGGGAAGGTGATCATCGAGCCCAGCAGCGGGAACATGGGCATAGCCCTCTCGTCACTGGCGAAGAAGTGCGGCCTCAGAGCCCAAATCGTCGTTCCCGAGAAAGTAAGCGAGGAGACCAAGGGCCTTCTCAGGGAACTGGGAGCCGAGGTCTTCGAAACGGCCGACGACCTCTGCCCCAGGGTAGGGAAGGGAACAGACCAATGCATCGCCCTCGCCAAGTCCTACAGGGATGCCCATCCCCATCTCTACTTTATGCCGAACCAGTACGAGAACGCGGCTAATTTCAGGGCCCATTATAACACGACTGGCCCCGAAGTGTGGCGCGACACTGGCGGAAAAGTGGACGCGTTCATCGCAGGCATAGGCACTGGTGGGACCATTACGGGGGTAGCCAAGTACCTTAAGGAAAGGAGGAACGTCAGAGTCATCGCGGTGCAGCCTCAGCCCAACCACAAGATCCAAGGGCTCAGGAATATCAGCGAGTCGGCGATGCCTGCCGTGCTGGAGAGGGGGAAAGACCTAGTGGATGACTGGGTGACGGTGAGCAACGAGGAGGCCTTTGACGCTGTGAAGAAGCTGGCGCTCAGGTTCGACCTGTATGCTGGACCCAGCTCTGGAGCCGTTTACGCTGCGGTCGAGAGGCTTGAAGATTCATTGAGAGGAAAGAGGGTAGTGGTGATGTTCGCCGACTCAGGGCTCAAGTATCGCTCAGTCTATTTTGACAACGACGTCTTTACACAAAGGGAGATGGACGCCATAGTACAAAGGGCCCGATTCAGCGAGCTCAAGGAGAACTCCGCCAACCCGGCCATCAGGCTGGCCAGGAGGGCCGAATAGGTAGATGCCAGTACCTTCGGAGGCGGCCAAGCTGGGGGAAGCCTCGAGCTACGACGAGGTCTTTTCGATAGTGAAGTCACACGTAGAGAGCGTCCTCGGCCTGCACAGGGCGGGGCTAACCATGGGCCTGACGAGCCTGCCGGCTTCCGTCGGAGCCTTTCACGTTTTAGGCTCCAACTTCATCGTTCTGAACAAGGCACTTCTGCAAAGGGTGAATGGGGAGGAGCCCAAGGAAATAGTAAACTCTTTGCTGTATATGCTCCTGTTGCACGAATACCTGCACTCTTTGGGAATATTGGGTGAAGAAGAAGTGCGTAGAACAAGCGCTGAAGTGGCCGAGCGAATGCTGGGCAAGGGGCACCCGGCTTCGATGCTGATAACCCAACCGATGAACCGCCTTTTCCCTTATATTGAAGCTCTACATTCTGAAGGGCAGTTCGAGGGAGAGGTTGAAATAGTCAAGGGCTTCGACAGCAAGAGCTACCCTTTCATATCGTGACAGAAACAAAACCGAGAAGGCGATGGGACGTCTAGGCTTTCTTGCCGAGGCTCACTTCGATCGTAGAGACGTTACGCCTCTCTTCGCCTTCACCTAGCACCTCAGTATCGATCTTGATCGACTTGACATCGATCTGGCCGTTGCCCAGGCGCTTGATGACGACTTGAGCGACGTCTACGGCCCTCGATATGGCCTTGCCGCGTGCCCTCAGCACGACTTCGGGGTACTGAGTCAATTGCATCACGGCGGAGAGCGCGTAACCCATGACCGGCTTCTTCCCGATGAATATGTGGTTCGGTGGGACGTCCCTCCTGGGAGGCATCTCCTCCTCAGGGCCCGATTCGTCTTCGTGTTCCTCCGGTTGAGGGGCGGAGACGGCTGAAGTCGGAGCTGGAGATGGGACAGGAGCCTGCACGATGGTCGGCCCCTGCTTCTCTTCAGGCGTGGATGAGGGATCCTCACTTTCTTCGGACGAATTCATCGATTTGTTCTGACGTTTTGGCATGTGCTGACACCGAGTGCAGAAAACGGGAGGGCTGACAGTATTAATAGTTTTTGCGCAGTTGATGTCCGCTACATGAGTTCGGCGATGGGAATGTTCTGATACTGCCCTGAAGGCAGCGTTCTGCGTATGGAGATGGGGAGAGCCTTGGTGGCTAGTTCAGCGCGGGAAATGCTCATGGCATCAGCAAGGTCTGGCGTCACCTCGATAAGAGGTGGGGCCCCGAAAGAAAGCTGAAGGGCCCTGGCGCCCATTATCCTCGCCCTTTCGAACCTCGTCAAGTGGCTGGGGCCTATGAGCCCCTCCCTGACTTCCTCAGGGGCCTTCTTCTTGGAGGGACCAGGTCTGGGCTGGCCGGCGGTGGCCAAAACTCCCTTAATCACCTTGATCCTCGCAACCTTCGGCTTGACAACTTTCTTTTCGCTGGGACCTCTTTCCTTCCTGCCCGCTGCCTTTGTGTGAACGGAAGTCGCCTTGGTCCCAGACATCCTCAAAAACTCACGCATCAAGACCGAGCCGCTATAAGGTAATAAGTTTTTTTGTGTCATTTAGATATGTAATCGAATAATCGGTTCTTTCCTGCGTCCTTAGTTCGACCAAACGTATATAGCCCCAGGATTCCCCTACGAACCCAGTCCGCCACCAGGTTAGGAGCAAACTCTTGGACATGTCATCGGGACAACTCGTCGTCATTTGTGGCCCCATGTTCTCGGGCAAGACGTCCCGCCTCTTGGAACTGCTAGAAAGGGAGATGATCGCCGGAAGGAGGATAGAGCTCTTCAAGCCGGAGATCGATGCGAGGTACAGCTCCTCGGAGGTGGTGACGCATAAAGGGCTCAAGCTCCCCGCAAGGGTAGTGCCAATCACCGGGGCGGGGGTGAAAAGGATCGTGGCCACGAGCAGGAAAGTGGACGTCGTGGGGGTTGACGAAGCGCAGTTCTGGCCGCCGGCTGTGGAACTGCCGAAGGCGCTGGAGATGCTCGCCTTTTCCGGAAAGAGGGTCTACGTTTCAGTTCTGAATAGGGACCACGCTGGAGAACCCTTCGGGAATGCGATGGAGCTGCTGGCTAGGGCCGACGTGATCCACAGCCTGACCGCTGTCTGCGTAAAATGTGGTGGTGAAGCCTACTTCACACAGAGGACGTCGGAGGGGAGGGAGGTGTTTGGCCCCCAAGTCGTAGTTGGAGGCAAGGAGCTCTACGAACCCCGATGCAGGAAGTGCTATGTGCGTCCAGCCGGGCACTAACCAGATTGGATGCCCAACAGGCGCGATAGCGCTGCCGATTGGGCGGTCCTTTCGGCGGCGATGTTCAATTCGACGGCCTCTCGCAGGTCCTTTCCCACTGTAACGAGGCCGTGTTGCGAGAGCAGAAGGGCCTTCAGCCCGTCCTTCATCCTGTCCGACACCGCCTCCGCGAGACGAAGCGTCCCCGGCGTTTCGCGCCCAATAATAGGTATGCCCTGGGGGAAGTAGAACTGGGCCTCGGTCGTGACCGGATCTATGGGCTTGCCTGCCACACAGAAGGCGGTCACGTAGGGCGGATGTGTATGGACCACCGCGTTGACGTCCTTTCTCTTCAAGTAAATCAGCCTGTGCATGTTCACTTCGATGCTGGGGCGCCTGCGCCAGAAGGATTCCTTGCCAGCCAGGTCAACTCTGATGAAGTCGGCGGCCTTCGCGTCGGAAAGGAACTGACCGGTAGCCTTCACCAGCATCGCGTTGCCGAATCGTGCGCTGATGTTGCCTTCCCTTCCAGCGACGAGCTCCAGAAGGGCTAGACGGTGGGCCTCACTGGCCAGGTCCTTCCTCAGGGCACCGATTCCGGATCTCAATAGCTTTCGCTGGAGCTATTGCCTCGCGTGACTTAAAGCCTTCCGCTCAATAGACTGGAGTGAGCCACGCCGAGTACTTTGGGTCCTCACCTTTCGTCACTTTCGTCAATGCGGCCTTAATGCGCGCAGTAACGGGTCCCATCTGGCCGTCTCCGACTTTCTTCTTGTCGATGCTCAGTATTGGAGTGATCTCCGCTGCGGTTCCGCTGAAGAAGGCTTCGTCGGCGACGTACAGCTCCGACCTGCTCACCCTCCTCTGCACCGTTTCGATGCCCATGTGGGCGGCAAGAGTGATTACGCAGTCTCTGGTGATGCCTTCGAGAATGGACGACGATAGATGGGGAGTGAGCAGCTGGCCGTTCCTGACAAGGAACAGGTTCTCGCCCGTTCCTTCGCTGACGTAACCATTCAGATCCAGCATTATGGATTCGTCATAGCCGTTCCTCAGCGCCTCCATTTTGCCGAGGACGGAATTGGAATATTGGCCGCCTATCTTCGCCAGGGGATAACCTGTCTCATCAGAGGTGCGGCGCCAACTGGAGACTTGCACCGACACGCCTTCTTGGTGGAAGTACTTCTCAAAGGGAAAGGCCATGATGGCTGTCTCTACGGGAAAGCCGGAAAAGTTGATCCCGATTCCACCAAAGCCGACAAACACGATGGGCCTAATATACGACCTGACGTGAAGTCCATTCTTCCGTACAGTGTCCACGACGGCCTTGCAGAGCTCGTCTTCCGAATACCTGAGTTCAAAGCCGAACATCCTACAGCTGTTCGCGAGGCGCCTGACGTGCTCGGGAAGGCGGAAGACGTTCATCTGCTCCCCTGAAGGATAGGCCCTAATTCCCTCGAATGCGGATGTGCCGTAGTGCAGGGCGTGAGTCATGACATGAACCTTGGCGTCCTTCCAAGGGACGAAGCGACCATTCATCCAGACATAATCGGCTTCAACGTTTGGCAGGAGCTTTCACCGTTTCCATGTTTGGGATGGTGGGATATATAAGTGGTTCATAATAGATGTAAGAAAGGAATTTGGCTGACGCCTTCATTTGATAGAAATGGCAGGAGCATCTTTGGCCTCCGGTCCCTTGTAGTAAGGCTCCCTCACCCAGACGCTCTTTATGAACTGGGCAGCTATGCTCTCGTCTCCGCTTCCGTCCCTCAGGTACTTCCTGAAATCCACCATGTTGTCATCTCGCATCAGACAGGGGCGGAACTTCCCGTCGTGCGTGATCCTCATCCTGTTGTTGGCAATACAGAAGCTGGCATTGTGGACGGGCCTCACTATTTCGACCTTGACGCCGTTGGGAAGGGTGTACTGGGGCCTGTTCTGCATGTCCCTGACCTCCATCGACACTGCTTTGTCTCTGACCTGATCCTCAACGGCGGCCATATCATAGTGAAAGCGCGTGTAGAACTGTTTGTCAACCGGAACCAGCTCAATGAGCTGAACCAAAGCAACGTCCCCGCCACCGAGAGACTCGGCGTAGTCCACCATGTCCCAGACCTCATCCGTATTGTAGTCCTTCAGAAGGACCATGTTGAGCTTGACGGGGGTCATCCCCGATTCGATGGCCGCCGAAATGGCCTGAAGGGTTTCCTTGAACCTTACGCTTGAAGTGATCCACTTGAAACGCTCTTCCCTCAGGCTGTGGATGCTGATGTTGAGCCTCTTCATTCCGGCGTCCCTCAGGTCCCAAGCAAGCTTCTCGATCCTTGTGCCGTTGGTGGTCATTGCCAGGTCGTCTGGATGCAGTTCACCTATCTTCCTGCTGATTTCAACGATGTCGTGGCGAGACATTGGCTCGCCGCCCGTCAGTTTGACCTTGCGGACCCCGAGCTGCATGAGAATAGATGTGACCCTGGCGATTTCCGAGGGCGTGAGAAGGTCCTGCGCGTGACCCACAAAGCCTTCGTTATGACAGAACACGCAGTCGAAGTTGCACTCAGGAGTGACCGCTATCCTGAGCGAGGTGACCGATCTGCCGAACCTGTCAACGAGGACCAAGGAAGTAAACACCTGCGGTTACGTGCAAGCGTTCGTTTAAACGAAGGCCCTTATAAGAATGCCGCGGGTTGCGATGAGGAACGATCGACTCAAGTCAAAAGGCGAAACGCATTTGAAACCACTATTAGAAAGGAATAAATATAAGGGTATCCGAGTGTTATAACGGCGTTATAATATGGACAACTCACAGCTCCTTGCTGCGCAAGTGCCAAGGCCAGTCCCTGCCGAGCTCGGCGCGACTGGATGGATCAGGTTGCTTGACGTCCAAGTGAACGGCATCATCCCCACGAGGATGAGACATGTAATCAAGAGGTATCTGAAAAGGATCGGTTTCAAGACTCTCAAAGTGGAACATCTTTCAGACTCCAGCCCATTTACGTTGAGGTTGGTTGCCCACGGTCACGCTTTAGTGCCTGTCAATCAAGAGCAACTGCAAAAGCTGCAGTACTTGCAGGAGTCAGTGACAAACGCGCTTGCCTACAACAAGATGGGCTACGTCGCGCACGCATCCAAGGCCGATCCCGAACTGCTGAGGCAGATGTTAGCCAAAGTGGAACCTAGCCTCAACAAGATCTACTATACCGTCGCCTGATCGACCTCTTGCGGCGGCGCGGTTTGACGTGGGACGTCCCATCGCATGACTTCGACAATTTCGTTTTCAAACCTCAGCGAAATGAGGGGAGTCTGCCCCCTGAGGGCTCGTAAATAGAATTACTACTAGTTGCTATTCCTCTAGCTAGAAACTCTTATCAGCGCTGACAAGACAGCTACGGACAGAGGGAAAATGAAGTTCTTTGCATCTTTTTGCTGGCTGGCGAAGGGAGGTCGAAGGACTTGATGACGGAGGTCAGGTTTCACGGCAGAGGAGGTCAGGGCGTGGTTTCAGCCGCGCGTATGGTGGCGGAAGCCGCCGTGAGCCAAGGAATGTATGTCCAATCGTTCCCCGAGTTCGGGGCGGAGCGTTCGGGGGCGCCCATAGCGGCATATGCCCGCATAAGCGACGAACCGATCGAAATACACTCTTTCATCTACAGGCCCAACATTGTGGTGGTGGTCGATAAATCTATGGCGTTCGCGAAGAGCGTGGCGGCAGGCCTCGAAGGCGGAGGCACAATCATAGCCAACTACGATGGAGATCCGACTGAGGTTCGGTCGAAGCTCGGATTGGCCAAGGGTGTCAAGGTATATTCCGTCGACGCCACGGGTGTAGCGCTGAAATCAATAGGCAAAGACTACCCCAACACGCCGATGCTGGGAGCTCTCGTCAGAACTACTTCCATCGTGAAAATGGAGGCGCTGTCGAAGGTGCTCGCATTACGCTTTAGGGGAGAGATGCAGGCCAAGAACGCCGAAGCCCTGCGTCTGGGCTTCGAAGGGGTGAAGGCAGGTTGAGCTGGAAGGAACTCAACCAGGCTGCAGTCGTGAAGGGCGGCACGTCGGTCGAATACACCACGCAGGGCTGGCGGGTCCTCAGGCCCATCATTGACGAGTCGAAGTGCACCAACTGCCTCCTTTGCTGGATCTACTGCCCCGAGCCTGCCATTGTGCGCCATGAAGGGGCCAAGGTCACCATAGACTATGACCACTGCAAGGGCTGCGGCATCTGCGAGGCCGAGTGTCCGACCAAGGCCATTACGATGGTGAGAGAGCCTTGACGGAAGCTCGGCTGGCCAGGGCCGTCGCATGGGTGGGCGACGAAGCCGTCGCGGAGGCCGTGATGCAGTGTGACGTCGACGTGGTGGCGGCGTATCCCATCACCCCCCAGACCATCATAGTGGAGAAGCTCGCAGAGTATGTCGCTAACGGCGAATTCAAGGGCGAGTTCGTCGCCGTCGAGTCCGAGCACAGCGCACTCTCTGCGTGCCTTGGAGCGGCGGCGACGGGCGCCAGGGTCTTTACTGCCACATCGAGTCAGGGCTTGGCACTCATGCACGAAATAATGTACAACGCCTCAGGCATGAGGCTCCCCATCGTCATGGCCGTAGCAAACAGGGCCCTGAGCGCCCCGCTGGTGCTCAATGCCGACCACGGCGACATGATGGGCTCCCGAGACTCTGGCTGGATACAGGTGTACGCCGAAGACGTGGAGGAAATCTACGACCGCACCATCCAGCTTTTCAAGCTGTCCGAGGACCCCGGCGTGCTTCTTCCTTCCGCCATAAACTTCGAGGGCTTCATACTTTCGCACGATCTGGAAAATGTGAGGCCGTTGCCCACCGACGCCGTTCACAGGTTCCTCGGAAGGCCGAACGCCAAGTACAGGCTGGACCCATCGGACCCCACCACCTTTGGGGCCATTGCAACTCACGATAGCTACTACGAGTTCAGGATGCAGCAGGTGGAGGCCATGGAGAGGGCGCTGGACGCATTCAGACGAATGGAAGACGAGTACGAAGCCATAAGCGGGAGGCGCTATGGCGCCGTCGATGCCTACAACACCCAAGGCGCTGACTGCGTGGCCGTGGTCAACGGCTGCACCGCAGGCACCATGAGGGCAGCAGCCAAGGAAATCAACAGGGCGGGTGGGAACGTCGGCGTCCTGGCTGTGAAGCTGTATAGGCCATTTCCTTCTGAAGATATCCTGAAGCACTTGGAGGGCGCCAAGGTTGCGATCGTAATGGACAGAAGCCTCAGCCTTGGAGCCCCTTCGGCCCCGTTGGCTGAAGATGTGGGCGCCGCGCTCAGGGCTGGCGGTCGAAACCTACGTCTTCTCAGCGTCATCTACGGCATAGGCGGCCGAGACTTTTCCGTAACGGACGGCAGAAGGGTCTTTGACCTAGCCAAGGGTGGGTTTGAGTTATCGCGAAAGCCCGTCATGTACGGGGTGAAAGAGTAGATGCTGGAACCAATAAAGGGACTGAAGGAACTTCCTTCAGAAGAACCACTTGCTCCCGGGCACAGGCTTTGCGCCGGATGTGGCGCCTCCATGGTCGTCAGGCAGGTCCTCCTTGCGGCCCCCAAAGACACGGTCGTGGCTACAGCCACGGGATGCCTTGAGGTGTCGACCGCCCTGTACCCCCATTCGGCGTGGAACAGGCCGTGGATACATTCCGCCTTCGAGAACGCGGCGGCCGTCGCTTCGGGCATCGAAGCTGGGTTCAAGGCCCTCTCAAGGCGGGGCGAAGGAGGCCTCCATCCGATAGTGGTGTTCGGTGGCGACGGCGGAACATATGACATAGGCCTTCAGGCGCTTTCGGGGGCCATCGAGAGAGGTCACCGTTTCCTGTACGTCTGCTATGACAACGAGGCCTACATGAACACTGGGATACAAAGGTCAGGAGGCACACCGTACGGAGCCTGGACGACGACCACGCCCTTCGGAACAGTGAGAGCAGGGAAGACGGAAACTAAGAAGGACCTCGTAGCCATAGTGGCCGCCCACCACGTGCCCTACGCCGCCACAGCGTCCATTTCACATTGGAAGGACCTGATGAACAAGGTGCGCAGAGCGCTCAACAAGGACGGGCCCACATTCATTCATGTGCTTGCGCCGTGCACTAGGGGATGGCGCTTCGATAACGCCAAGACAGTGAAGATCGCAAAGATGGCCGTAGAGACTCGCTTCTTCCCCCTTTATGAGGTCGAGGACGACGTGTATCGGATAACGGTTCCCCAGCCCAATCCCAAGCCAGTCGAGGAGTACCTGAAGCTTCAGGGCAGGTACCACCACCTGCTTACTCCCGCTTACCAAGAAGCGTTGGAGTCGCTAAAGGGAGAAGTGGACGCCAACTACAGGAGGCTGGAGAAGCTTTCACAACTTACCGCTGAGATGGCCTCTACCAGTTAGA
>Ga0272448_1003141_pt1 | contig 19906 bp, 21 predicted proteins | sample YNPCB0191_FD_202220 | JGI IMG/M metagenome (GOLD analysis project Ga0272448, IMG submission 202220) | Hot spring sediment microbial communities from Yellowstone National Park, WY, United States - YNP-CB-019-1 | ecosystem: Environmental > Aquatic > Thermal springs > Hot (42-90C) > Sediment... | reverse complement strand
CAACTACCAACGCAACCAATACAGCCAAAGGTAAAATCTCAAGAGATAATTGAGATAGACGGCAACTATTTCTTAAAAACAGAGTTTGAGCCAGTGCTTAATCCGATAACCAAAGAAATGATAGACAGGGTTCAGCAGCAATTGGCGGATGAAAAGGCAAAAGTAGAAGAAGCAATAAAAAAGGTCGGTGATTGGAGTAAAACTTTAATAAGCAAAACTCCAATAAACAAAGATTTAATGAGTGAATAATTATGAATTTAAAAGAAGAAAAAGAAAATTTAATTTCAGAATTTAATAGAAATCAACAAGTTTTAGCACAACTACAGGCAAGACAACAACAGATTTTAGGTCAAATCAATTTAATTGAGAGATTAGAACAAGAAAATTCAAAAGAAGAGAATAAAGAGAATAAAGAAAATAAAGAGGATAAAGAGAATAAAGAGAATAAAGAAAATAAAGAAGAAAAAGAAAATAAGAAATAATATGCAATACATACCAACACCACAAGAAAAAAAAGTTATAGAAATAATGGAAAATGAATTAGCCGAATGGAAAGACGGTAGAGTTTGGGTTAATGATAGAATTAATTATAAAATGCTTGGTGTTGATGGAATTATCAATAAGGCACGCAAAAATTATTTAGGAAAATTTGATAAAGAATATGATGAAGTGACAAAGAGAAAAAAGATATTTTTCCCAGTTACTGAAGATATGGTAGAAGTGGTTACTCAAAACATAGATTTAGATTCAGCCGATATTAATATAAGAGCAACTAATCCTAATGGATTTTCAGCCGCTTTGATATTAAGATATTTGGTTGGTTATTTTATGAGAAGGAATTATTTTGGTGAGATTTTGAATGAATTATTAAGACAATTTTGCATAGATGGGACAATAGTTTTAAAAATAATAAAAAATTTTGATCCATTTCTTAAAAAACAATTAATAAAAACGCCGATTCCTGATATTACTAATTTTTTCATTGATCCATCAGAAAGAAATATACAAGAGGCTGGTGCAGTAATTGAAAGAAATGTTATTAAATTGTCTGAAGCAAAAAAATATGACTGGGACAATTTAGAATATATTAAAGGGGAAACTGAAGTATCAAGATTGCTGACTAATTACAGAAATATCAATGTTCAAGTCCCTTATGTTGAAATCTATGAGAGATGGGGCGATTTACCATTATGGTGTATTACTGGGAAAGAGGAGGATAAAGATACTTGGGTTCCAACAGTGGCTATTGTTTCTAATATTTATTCAAATCCTGTTGTTCATAAAATTAAATTAAATAAAACTGGAATAAAGCCGTATGAAGAATGCAGGTTTAGAAAAGTATTTGGCAGATGGCACGGCAGAGGAGTTGGAGAAATTACTATGGATTTACAGAGTTATATCAATGAGATAGTTAATTTACGATTAAATCAATCACGAATTGCTCAATTAGGATTATTTAAATTTAGAAAAGGTTCTGGTATAACACAGCAATTATTAAGTTCTTTGGTTTCTGGCGGTGGTATACCAGTTACCAGAATGGACGATATCCAAGAATTAAGAATTTCTGATATTAAACCATCATCTTATAGAGACCAATTAGAGGCTTATACTCAAGTTCAGAGAGTAACTGGCGGTTGGCAAATTGGCAAAGGTGAAACATTGCCCGCTGACTTACCAGCAACTACTGCCGTTTTACAAGAAAGAGGAATGAGAACTGGTTATAGTTTGCTTCAAGAAAATCTTGGAATGTTTTTATCAAGAGTATTTGAGAAACACATTATCCCGCTTTTATTAGAAACTATTAGTGAAGAAGAAATAATTTCAATTATTGGTTCTCCAAAAGATTTGAAAGAAATAGACGAAAGTTTTATTAATTATCAATTAAACAGAGCAATTCTTAATAGTTATACCAAAGGAAAAGGATTTCCGCCAGCTGATTATATTGAACATTTGAGAAAGATATATCAAGAAAATCTGAAAGCATTTAATAAAACAAGATATTTCAAAGTTGAAAAAGGATTTTTAAAGAATTGGCAGTATGAAGTAGAAGTATTTGTAACTGGAGAAAGTTTTAATAAAGCAGTTATGGTTAATCAATTGAATAATATGCTTATGGCTTATTCAAGAATTCCAGGAGCAAATCTTGATGTAGATGCTTTAATGAAAGAGATATTGGATTTAATGGGTTTAAGCGGTGCAAGATTTTTAAGAAAACAAGATGAAGCAATACCAATTCAGACACCGAGAGAAGTTCCTGTTCCAACAACTCCACAAAGTGAAACAGAAATGGTTGGTGAAATTGTAAGTGGAGAAAAAACTGGTCGTGGAATGGTTCCAACAATTAGTAAATAAAGGTCGTAATAAATAATTATAATAATATCTTATTATGGCACAAAAAAAATCAGCATTTTCATCAGCACCATTGGGTGAAGGTGACAGATTTGCCGCTTGCGTTAGAAAAGTTATGGCTTTTTATGAAAAAAAAGGCAAGAGTATGACTGAAGAAAGGGCAAAGGCAATATGTGCAAAAATTGGAAGAGAGGCTTACGGAAAAACAAAAATGACCAAAATGGCAGTGGCTGGTAGAAAAAAATAAACATTATGCCTATTCCATCGCCAAAAGGTAAAGAAGAAAAGCAACACTTTATTTCTCGTTGCATTTCAGTAGTAAAAAAAAGAGATCCTGAAAGACCAATAAAACAGGTTATTGCTATTTGTTATTCTGCTTGGAGAAAAAGTGGAAAGAAGTAAATTAAAACAAAATATGCCCAAAAAGAAAAAAGAAATTAAAATAATAAAAAAACCGCCGATTAAAGAGGAGATTAGAGAATTAATAAAAAATCAGGCTTTTCAGTGGTTATTACAAAGAATTGCTTTTCATTTAAATGCCATAGATACGGTTAGAGATATTACTCTGGGCAATTTAGATGAAGTATTGGCAAGAAAGATGGCAATTGAAATTATTGAAAATGCTTTAGCAGATATTTGGCAGGAAGGCGATTTACAAGAATTACAAAAAAAGATTTCTGAAGAAGAAGATTCAATTATTAAAAGGCTTCAAGAAATGAAAAATGAATATTAAAGGTCGGGTTTTAGTTCCTACCTTAATGGAACAAATAGTTCTTCAAAAAAATGGAAGAAGAAACAAACCTTAATCTGACTGACGCTGGAGATGTAGACGTTGCATCTTCAGTAAGTCAAGAAGATGTTTCTCAAGCTGATAACTTGGAAAACAAATCTCCAGCTGATGAATCAGATTATTACAAAAGATTAACTGGCAGAGATGATATTAAGACAAGAGAAGATTTTGAAAAACATTACCAAGGATTAAAAAGCCTGGTCGGCGACCAGAAAATTGCTGAATTAAGAAGGAAAGCAGAAGAATATGAAAAGTTGCAAGCTGAAATTTCTAAAGAAGCAAATGAATTCCTTGCTTCTGAAGAAGGGCAAGAAGTATTGAAAGATTTTACTGGTTCGGCAATAGAGGAGAAAGTTAATCAGCTGGAAGAAGAGATAATGACATCAAAGTTCCTCAAGAAAAACCCCGCTGTTGAGCCATTTATGGATATAATAAAATCAACAGCCAAAGCAAAAGGGATTTCTTACGAGGAAGCTTATGATGGTTATCTTAAAGATTTGATTAACACCAAGTTAGAAGTTGATAAAGCCAAATCTGAAGAAAAGTCAATAGCAGTTGAAAGTAAACAGAAGACAACTTTCGGAAATCAGGCTGAATTCAATCAGTTAATAAAAGCCGTAAGGGAAACTGATTCTGAAGCAGCCAAACAAAAATTAGTAGAAAAATTTCTGAAGTTGTCTTAACGATAAAATGGCTTCAGAATTGACGACTTATACAGGCAAAGATGTTATTAGACTAGACGTTCTGCCGTTAGTTGAGATATTGACAGCGAAGGAAAACTGGTTCCTTACCAATTTGCCAAAAAGCACTGCTACCTCAACCATTCATCAGACATTGGTTGATACGTTAAGAACTACTGCTTCTGCGGCAGTGGAAGAGGAAAGTGATTATACCAATCTTGAAAGAACAACGCCTTCGTTAATTTCAAATATCGTTGAAATTATCGCTATTCCTTTCAGAGTGACAAATACTGCTGCACAAGTTCAGTATTATCACAATGAAAATGAATTAGCGAGACAAACAACGAAGGCATTGATTGAATGGGCTAATGCGGCTGAATTTGATTTGGTGAGAAGCACACTTGTTTCTGGAACAAGTGGCACTGCACCAAAGATGAATAGATTATTGACACGATTTCTAAAACATATTAAAATGGAGGTATGGAGACAATTTGCAAATCGTGTCATAAAAAATTCCATACCAAAATATCAATCCTTAAAAATGGCAAAGGAAAATTTTGTTCCCGTGCCTGTTATGGCAATTGGTTAAAAACTGCGAAGATAAAAAGATTTGATATAGCAGAATGGGTTATACAACATCGGGATGAGTGGAGAGAAAAACATTTGAAGGCAGTTAAAGGATGTATCCCCTGGAACAAAGGAAAGAAGATATGGGTTGGAGAAAAAAGAAAAAATTTGAAATTACCACCAACAGGTAGTGGTGAAAAACACCCGAACTGGAAAGGAGGAAAATGGTTTTGGGCAAGAAGGGTAACTCTTAAAAGAGATAATTACACCTGTCAAATATGTAAATTAAGAGAGCCCAAAATTATGGAAGTAGCACATAAAAATAGAGATGGTAATTATGTAAATCATTCCGAGAGCGTTAATAGGACGTATCTTGTTCATAATCCCGATGATCTTATTACTCTTTGTCCTAATTGCCACGCTAAATATGATAAAGGATTGATAAACCTCTAATAAAATTCTGTTCATCTAAAACCTGCCTAATTCGGCGAAAGCACCCAAGCCAACGCCGAGCTAAATTTACAAGAGACAGAACGCCTCTTGTAATAAAGGTGTAGAGACTATACAGCAGGCTCGCAGGAATGCGATGAAGACATAGTCCAATAAATGGGAATTATTAGGGGTATTAGCAAGTCAACCAACTACACTGCTCAAACTTCTGGAACTATATTTTCTGCTTCAATTCTTAAGGGGTTAATGAAGAATTGTTGGGAAAAAAGTAATGGTGATGTAGCAACTGACATCTTTGTTGGTTCAGCACTATCTGATAGAATAGATGACTTTACCAACAAAGCATACAATGTTGTTACTGGCACTAATATCAAAGAAGTTGTAATGGCGATTGATGTGTTTGAGACAGGACTTGGTAAGGTTAGGAAACATACTCATAGGTATGTTCAGCAAGCATCTGATGGCACTGCCAGAATACTTGGAGTTATACCAGAAAAACTTGGTATTGCTTATTTGCAAAAACCATTTATTGACACTGGTTTAGCGAGAAGTGGTGACTATGAACAAAGAGCAGTTGTTGGTAAATTGACGCTTGAGGTTAAGAATAAAGATTCAAACTTCTTTGCCGAAGGTTATTTAATTTAATATAACTCTTGTGGCTGGATTCTCGGCTTTTGTGGGCAATCTGCTTAAGCCGAGACCAGATTGCCATTCAGCACACAAGTTAAAATAAATATGGAATACAAAGAAAAAGAATATAGAAGAAAACTTATTGAGGCAATTGTAGAAGAATATATTAAAAGATTTCCTTTGGAATATATGGCTGTTTGCCATTCTGTTAAAATCCAAAGGAAACTTAAAAAAGATAAATGGGGATTAACAGATAAAGATAGTGCTTATATGCGATGGACATTAAGAATACCAGCCAGATTATTTAGGATTTTAGATAGACAATTGCAAAACCCAAGATTTTTAGAAGAACAATCAGAAATTGATTGGTTTAAAAAAAGATTTAGAGAATTTCGTGTTTGTGAAAAAGTATGAAATTATCGCTTTGTTTAGTTGTAAAACCAGACAATAATGAAGCGAAATTATTGGATAGATGTCTTAATTCTGTTGCTGATTATGTTGATGAAATTTGTATTACTGTTAGTGGCAAAAATAAAGAGATTGAAAGAGTTGCTGAAAAATACAAAGCAAAAGTATCTTATTTTAAATGGAATAATAATTTTGCCGATATAAGAAATTATAATTTTTCGCAAGCAACTGGTGATTATATTTTATGGTTAGATGTTGACGATGTATTAGAGGGTGGCAAGTTTCTTAAAAAGATAATTGAAAATATGGAAAAGAATGGTGTTAATGCTGGTGTCTGTGATTATTTATATGATTTTGATAAGTGGGGACAATGTGTTGTTACGCATCGCAAAACAAGAATTATCAAAAACAATGGATTTATAAAATGGGTTGGACAATTACACGAAGATTTACTTCCCGCTGGGAAAATATCGCCAGACAGATTAAGAGTATTTTTATTAGAAGATATTAAAGTAATACATAAAACGACAGATGAGAGAAAAATAGAAGCACAGAAAAGAAATTTAGAAATGGCTCTTTTACAATTAAATAAAAATCCAGATGACCCAAAATGTGTTTGGGATGTGGCTAATGCTTATTTGGCTATGGGTAAGTTTAAAGAAGCAATTGATTATTATGTTCAATTTATTCCCATTAGTGGTTCAGAGGAGGAAAAATTCCTTGCGTGGCACAGAATGGCAGAAGCATTTAAAAAATTAAATAGACCAAAAGAAGCAATAGAAGCGGAATGGGAAGCAATTAAATTAAGACCCTGGTATCCAGATGGTTATTTAGGAATTGGCGAAATTTATTATTTAATTGATAAGCCGAAATATGCTAAAGAATTTCTGATAATGGGATTAGCCAAAGATGTTCCAAAAGATACTGCTATTGTCTATAATCCACGAGATTATGATTATAATCCATTACAGATATTGGCAAGAGTTTATTTTCAATTAAGCAAACCAAAGGAAGCAAAGCAATGTTTGGAACATTGTCTCAAATTATATCCAAAAGATGAAGAAACAAAGAATATAATCAAGCAATTAGATGTTGAAATTAAAAATCTTGAAAAGATTGATGAGATTTATGAAAAAGCAAAGAAAGCAAAATCAAAGAAAGAAATTAAAAAACTTTTAGATAGTGTTCCAGATTATTTGAAATGTCATCCAAAATTGATCCATTTGAAAAATATACATTTTATTAAAAAAGAAAGTTCAGGTAGGGATTTAGTGATTTATTGTTATCAGACGAGTGAGGAGTTTAATCCAGAACTTATTCTTAAAAGAGGAACTGGGGGTTCAGAGGAAGCAGTTTATCATATGTCAAAAAGATTGGCTGATTTAGGATGGAATGTAGTTGTTTATGCTAATTGCGGATATAAAGAGAAAAGATTTGGTAAGGTTATTTGGAGACCTTGGTGGTCTTTCAATCCAAGAGATAAACAAGATGTATTGATAGTTTGGCGGCATCCATCTTTATTTGATATTGGTGAGATAAATGCTGAAAAGAAATATGTTTGGCTTCACGATATATTGGAACAAGTTGAATTTACTCCTCAAAGATTAAAAGAAATTGATAAAATTATTACACTTTCTGAATGGCAGAGAAATCTTTTTCCTAAAATACCAGATGAGAAGTTTATGATTAGCAACAATGGAATTGATGTTGAAATGTTCAATAAAAAAGTTGAAAGAAATCCTTATCGGTTGATTTATACAAGTTCATATGATAGAGGTCTTGAAACATTATTAAAACTATTTCCATTGATAAAAAAAGAAGTGCCACAAGCAGAACTTCATATTTTTTACGGCTGGAATATATTTGACCAAACACATTCTAATAACCCAGAAATGATGAAGATGAAAGAGAGAATAATTAAACTTATGGATCAAGATGGGGTTTATGAACACGGCAGGGTTTCACAAGAGCAAATTATAGAGGAATATTTAAAATCAAGCATTTGGGCATATCCAACTGAATTTGGAGAAATTAGTTGTATATCAGCGATGAAGGCACAAGCGGCTGGTTGTATTCCAATTACTACTAATGTAGCGGCTTTAAATGAAACAGTTCAATTTGGCTTAAAGATTGATAGCAAGAATATTTATACAGATGAGGATGCTCAAAAAGAATTGGTTCAGGGAGTGATAAATGTTTTGAAAAATCCCCCAACAGAAAAAGAGAGAGAAGAAATGAAGCAATGGGCAAAGAAAAAATTTAATTGGGATTTAGTAGCACAACAATGGCATAAAGAATTTTTAAAAAAAAATTCACCTAATAAAATTGAGGAAATTAGAATGGATAGATTTAATTGGATAAAAAGCCAATGTTCAAAAGGTGAAAAAATAGTTGATATTGGAGGGAATAAAGGACATACATTCAATGGATGGGATAGAAAAAATATCATTACTGTGGATATAGATGATTATTCTAATTTAGTTGAGAATTTTGTTAGAGCTGATGCTCATCATTTGCCGTTTGAAGATAAATCTTTTGATACGGCGGTTTTGGCTGAAATTTTAGAACACGTTGAAAACCCAATTCAAGTTTTGAAAGAAGCAAAAAGAGTAGCAAAAAAAATAATTATTACTGTGCCAAATGAATATGCGTGGGAAGAAGAATTAAATCCTTTTATGCCAGCAGAAGAAGCAGCCAAAAAACAAGGATTAACTTTAGAAGAAATGGTTAAAAGAGATAATCATGCCAAAGAATTTTATTCTGCTGATAAATACAAACATTTATTTCATAACCGTTATTATACTTATGAAATGTTAGAAAATCATTTAAAAGAATCAGGGATTAAAAATTACAAAATATCAAAGTTAATTGATGAAAAATTTGTTTTTTGGGTAGTAGTATGCGATTAGCATTTGTTTGGGACTGGAATAACACATATAAGCAATTATTAAACTGGCAGGATGGATTAGCAAAAGCAATTGGTATTTTATCAAAAGAATGGGAGGTCAGGGCTTATAGTATAGGACAAGATATGATTTTCCCCACTCCTTATATTCCAATTATTTTAAAACCATCATCAGAATTATTAGCCAGAGAAGTTCTTAATTTTAAGCCAGATGCGATATTATTTTTTGCTGATTTGACAAGACCTACCATTCCTTATTTAGCCAATAGAGGAATACCAATGGCATTATGTTTTGCTGGGGGACCTTTTAGAAATTATGTGAATTGTTTTGACCTGATTTTTGTAGAATCAGATGTCTATAAAAATCAGTTTGAAAACGAAAATAAAAAAGTTATTAAAGCATTTGGGACAAACACAGAACTTTTCAAACCAATAAAACAAACAAAAATTTGGGATGCTATTTTCCCCGCTACTTTTGCTCTTTGGAAAAGACATAGATTATTTGCTGAAGCAGTGGGCAATTCTGGTTTAGCGGTTGGTTGGATGTATCAAGACCACGAAACAGAATGCTGGCAAGTTTGTCAAGAAAAAGGAACAATGATTTTACCATATGTAGACGCTGAAACATTGAACTATTTATATAATGCTTCAAGAACTTGTGTTATAACCTCTGATAAAACTGGCGGAAGCCAAAGAACAGTATTAGAAGCAATGGCGTGTAATATACCAGTTATAGTGATGTCAGATAGTGATAAAACTACTGAATATGTAAGAGATTGTGTTATTGGTGAAATAGTAGAACCAAACATTCAAGCGATACAAGAGGCAATAAAAAAATGGCGTGATAAAAAAGTTAATACAAGAGAATGGGTAATACAAAATTATTCAGCAGAGATTTACGCCAAAAAATTAAAAGAAGGAATAGAAAGCATATTGTAGTTGCGGCGTCTGGTTATTTTAATCCAATTCACATTGGACATATCAGATATTTAAAAGCAGCAAAAAAACTTGGAGATAAATTGGTTGTGATAGTTAATAATGATAATCAGGTAAAAGTAAAAGGTTCAGACCCCTTTATGAAAGACAAAGAGAGAATGGAAATTATTGCCAATTTAAAATGTGTAGATAGAGTAGTTCTATCAATAGACAAAGATAAATCAGTTCGTAAAACACTTAAAATGATTAAACCAGATATTTTTGCTACTGGTGCAGATAGAACGATATTTAATATACCAGAAAGAGAAACTTGTAAGAAACTTGGTATTAAAATGGTATTTGGTCTTGGCGGAAAGAAAATTCAATCATCTTCAAAGTTATTAAAAAATTATGCCAGGTATCTCCATTCTAACGCCAACCATTAGACCACAAGGATTAGAGATTGTTCAGAAATGCCTTGCCGAACAAACTTTTCAAGATTTTGAATGGTTAGTAGAAGTAGGAATTCCAGAAAGGGGACACGATTTATGCAAAGCATTAAACAGAATGCTAAAAAGAGCGAAATATGATTTTATAGTGATGCTACAAGATTATATTTCTATTTTACCAGATGGATTAGAAAGATTTTTAAAAGTGGCAGATGAGAAAAAATTCATTACTGGGGCAATGGGAATAACTCCAAATTGGAAAACAATAAAATGGGATTGTCGGGCTTATAAACAAGGTTTCCAAGAAATTCAGTATTACGAATGGGAAGAAGATTGGGCAATAGCACCTAAAAAAGCATTTTTTGAAGTTGGCGGGTATGATGAGGAGTATGATAATTACTGGGCAATGGGAAATGTTAATATAGCATTTCGGGCAATGAAACTTGGATATACTTTCTGGGTTTTGCCAGATAATAAAGCAATTCAATGGCAACACGATAAATTTCAGAAACATCCTTTTAGAGGTAGATATTTTCCTATATTTCATCAAGATAAAATTCGCAAAATAGAAATGGGCGAAAGTCCATTAATACTTAATTATTTAAAATAATATGGCACAATTATTAACATTGCAAAATAGGGTAAGAAGGTTAACCAACACAGATGATATTTCTTATCCTACTGATGAAATCAATGATTCCTTAACCGAGTGGGCTCATTTGTTCACTACGGAGATTTTGGATTCACAAGATGAGTGGGATTTTCAAGAGGATACAGCAACAATTGATTTACTAGCTAATCAAAGAGAATATCTTTTCCCAACTGATATTCTTAAAGTTAAAAGAATTGAATTGAAGTTAGATGGATCTAATTGGACACCAGCAACTATTGTAGATAAATCAGAAATTCCCTATCCAATTTCATCAGAAAGCGATATTATTAAATATTTTAACAATACAACGCCTTATGTAGCATTGTTTGGAAATAGTATTTATATTTTATCTGGACCAATTATTGATGTTAGCGGTGGAATTAAAATTTGGTATTCAAAAGAAGTTGTTGGCACTAATGAATTAGGCAAAGACATTACTTTTTTTTCTAATGATGGTGATACACCAAATATAAGAGAAGCATTTCAAAGAGGATTAGTTTATGGTGCGGCAAAAGATTGGTTTGATAAATATGAAATTCAAGATAGGTCAGCCGCAATGGATGTGCAAATAGAAAAAATAATTGCCAGAATGAAACAATTCTATGGCAGTAGAATACAAGACAGAAGAATTATTATGAAACCAGCAAGCGATTTGAGATATTATGAATAATAAAAAGAACTAAACTATAAATAAGATATGAAATGGCAAATTATTATAGACAATTTTAATGGCGGTTTTGCTCCTGGCTGGTATTTAGCAAGTTATCCTTCTTATGGAAATAAAAATCAAGCAAGTGATATGCAAAATGTAAATTTGACTAATCCTTCTTTTATAACACAAGGACCAGGTTTGGCTGATTTAACCAATGGAACGCAAGCAGGAGCAGTTACAACTTTGATAAAAGGAATTTTAGATTATGCTGTGTCATCAGGTATTACTTTCGCAATAGGTGGAACTAAACTTTATAAATTAAGTTCTTCTGCTGTTACCAACGATGGAACATTTCCCAGAGTAGTTACTAATATGACAGACGGACAAGATGTGGCTTATTATCAAGGCAAGATTTATTATTCTTATAATAAGTCAAGTGGTGGAGATATGGGGCAATTAACATTGCCTTCTACTTTTGATGATGATTGGCTTTCTACTGTGCCGACTGGTAAATTTAGTTTACAAGGCAATGTCCCGCATCCTTTGTTGGCGGCTGGTAATGATATGTTATACATAGGAAATAAAAATTATGTTAGTTCATATGATGGTTCTGTGGATACTGCTACTGAAAAAGATTTAGATTTGCCAAGTGATTGTGTTATTCAAGATTTGGCTTGGGCTTCTAATAGAATATGGATTGCTGCTAATAGACCAGATGTTTCTGGTTCTAATAAAAACATTGCTTCAATTTATGTTTGGGATGGCAATTCTCCATCTTGGGATGATGAAATAGTGGTTATGGGAAGAATAGGTGCTTTATTTGTTAGAAATGGTGTTGTCTTTGTTTTTTATCAGGATGTTACTTCAAGTGGCGGATATAAATTAGGATATGTCAATGGGCTTTCAATTTCTGAAATTGTTTCATTTACTGGTTCTTTGCCGTCATTTTATCAAGTGACTGATTATAAAAATTTTATTTTATGGGTTTCTGGAGGTAAAATATGGGCTTGGGGTGCAGCAGAAAGAAATACTCCTACTTTACTTTTTCAAATAGCAACTGCTGGATATAGTAATGTTGGTGGTTTGGCTTGTCCATTCGGCATACCAATGGTTGCTTCTTATAGTGGAACACTTTATAGATTAGCCAAATTTTCTGGTTATAATGTTAATTGTTATTGGTATTCATTGTTATTTGATGTCACAGATAATTATAGAAGGTCAATGATAGATAAGATAAAGTTTAATTTTGATCCATTAAATGCAGGAGCAGGTTTTTTTTATACTTTAGAGAATAATAAAGGTTCTATTTTAAAAACTGGAACAGTATCTTATGAAAGCGATGGTGCTATAACAACAAAAGATTTTTATCCAAGATGCGAGGCGGAGAATTTTAGAATAAAATTAAGTTGGAATAATGGTTCAACTACCACTCCAGTATCAATTAGAAATATAAAAATTAGTGGTCATACATTATCATAATATGACGGAAGAAAACAAAAAAGAAAACAAAGAAGAAGAAATAATTGAATTGTTCCAAGACCAAATACCAGTTTTAACATACGAGGAACTAATTAAACAAGAAAACATTTTTAGATATCCAACTCTTGTTGGTGCTAATTTGTTTGGCGGTAAGGCAATTTTCGGAAGTGGCGATAAAATAATGAGGTTTGAACAAGATAAAGGATTATGGTTGGGTAATGCTAATTTTAATTTAGCTCCTTTCAGAGTAAATATGAGTGGAGATGTTGTTGCTAATTCTATCACAATTAACGGTGTCACTGGTGAGCAAATTAGTTATGTAGCAAATCCAACAGCAGATGCTGTCCCAACAGGATTAACTTGTTCATCTACTGGAATTACAACTGCTGATGATGGGACAATTTCTGCTTATGTAGTTTTAACCTGGAACGCAATTAGTTCTGATACATTTGACCATTATGTTGTTCGCTATAAAAAATCATCTCACACTTATTATACGCAGATTACAGCGACTACTAACACAATAACCATAGATGGATTAGTTCCAAATATTTCTTATGATTTTGGCGTGGCTTCAGTTAACAAATATGGCACAGTTTCTAATTTTTCTTCTGATATTTCACAAACAACTGCTTCTGATACAACCCCACCAGCAACAGTGACTGGAGTTTCGGCTACCGCAGGAATACAATATGTGATATTGGAATGGACGCATAATACAGAAAATGATTTAGATTCATACAACATTTATAGAAATACAACCAATGATAGTGAAACTGCCACTTTAATAGGAAATGTCAAAACAAACTATTTTATAGATGGTGGTAGAGAAGGTGACCAAACTTATTATTACTGGATAAAGGCAGTAGATACTTCGGGCAATATATCAACCAATTTTTCATCAGAAGTTTACGCTACTCCAAGAAATGTAACTTCTGATGATGTAACAACTATTGCTGCTTCCAAAGTTTTAATAGATGGCACAGTTTATCTTTCAAATTGGAGACATTCTTCTGATTTTACTAAAATAGATGGCGGGAAAATTTATGCAGGTTCAGTAACTACTACTCAACTTAATTTTACTCCAATTACATCAACAAATGTAATTGCTTCAATCAATGCTTCAGAAGAAGGAATTAAAATTGAGGCTGATAATATCACGATAGGTGGTGCAACAACTTTTGAATCTGGATATGACCCAACTACCAAAACAGCAAAAGTCGGAGGAACTTATGATAGTGCTTTGTCAGGTGCAAGGGTGAGAATTTTTCCAGATAGTAATACTGGCATACAAATTATTGATGACAGCGGAAATGATGTTTTTAAGGCATTAGTTGGCGGAACAAATGTGGGTGATGTTATTATAGGCAATTATGCTGGTGGTCAAGGAATATTCTATGATAAATCAGAAAATAAAACTACTTTTGCTGGGAACTTATCTGCGGCAAGTGGGACATTGGGAACAATAACGGCTGGTTCTTTTAACGGTTGCACAATTACTGGTGGAACAATTCAAACAGCTTCATCGGGGGCAAGAATTAAATTAGATAGCACAAATTATTTACAAGCATACGATAGTAGTGGATATTTAAGAGTTAAACTAACTACAGATTCTTTAAGATTTAATAATGAAGGTGGTACAGAAAGAGGTTATATTAAAGCCAATACATCTGACATTATTATAGAAAATAATTATGGTGGATATTTGATTTTAAAAGCTGGTGCTTCACCTTATGGAATAGCCTTATATTCTGGAGGAAATGCAATCGCAGTTATAAGCACTACAGGATTAGTAATGCAAGGGACTTATGGAATTAGTTTAGGAAGTGAAGCTACTGTAGATGGAGTAGATATTTCAGCTCACGCTTCTAATGCTAATGCACATCATAGTTCAACTTCTTCTGGAATTACGATTTATCCTGCAGGATGTTTTCCTTATACTAATGGAGGTTATGATTTAGGTTCTTCCTCATATTATTGGAATAAAGTTTATTGTAATTATATTAACTTCAATCCAAGTTATGGTTATATTCAGTTAGGAGGAACTACTTATATGACTTTTTGGACTGCAAGTAAATTAAGTGTTGCTTTCCCATTTGGATTTCAGGTAAGAGCAGGAACCCCAGGAGCAGCTTCATCTTATCAAGGATATATGTATTTTGATACCAACCAACAAGATTTAGTTTTTAGTAATGGAACTAATTGGTATAAAATAACCGCTCAACAAATATAATGAAAAATATATTTAAAAAATCTGTAATAAACTTGAACAATTAGAATTAAAATTAAAACAATAATATGGCAGATTACCCAACCGTTTCATTACAACCAGGAATGACTGGACCTGAAGTAAAAAAACTCCAGGATTATTTGGTTTCTCTGGGATATATGACCCCAGAAGAAGTGGCGACAGGTCCAGGCATTTATGGACCAAAAACAACTGCAGCAGTTGCAAAACTTCAAGCTGCTTTAGGAGTTGATACTGGTGGCTATGCTGGTTATTGGGGACCAAAAACTTTGGCTAAATTACAATCCTCAACAGTAGCACCAGCAACCACAACACAGACAACCACAACATCAGGAATGTCAGCACTTCAGCAGCAATTAGGTATGTTAGGTGATGTATATAAACAGTCATTAACACCGACAACAAGCACATCAAGCACAGCACCATTTTCTTTATCCGATTACAACCTTATGACACTTCAACAGCAATTAGGTGCTTTAGCAGTTGCTTATAGGCAATCACTTTATGATGAAAAACTTTCAGCATTGAAACAGGAGCAAGAAAAAGTAAGTCAAGCAGTAGAAAAAGGAGGAACTACAACTACAGCAGGGACTTCAACTATAATACCAGCCAATGTTTCAGAAAAATACCAAATTGAAATGCCGACTAAACCACCAAGTGTTTCAGAACTTGGTGAAATTAAAAGTAAAACTGATGCTCTCTTAAAGTGGTGGGAACAAGAACAAGCAAGATTAGAAAAAGAAAGAACGACTGCTGAAGAAGAAAGAAAGGGTTGGCTTGAAAAGATAAAAGAAGCCATAGCTGGTAGACCATCAATGGAAGAATTATTAAAGGCTGGGCAAGAGAAATATAAAGTGCCAGAACTTTATGAAAAATTGCTTGCTCTGACACCAGAAATTGATACTCTTAATAAGAAAATGGCTGATTTAGATACACAAGAACAGCAACGACTTTTGATTTCAGAACAAAAAATGGCTCCAATGGTATTTATTAGAGGTGAGCAGGCTTTAATTCAAAGACAATTTGCTATTCAAAAATCAGCAGTGGCAGCAGAATTGGGAGCAAAAACTGCTTTGGCAGAAATGTATCGTGGCAATATAGATACAGCAAATAAATTGATAAGTCAAACAGTAGAAGCACAATTATATGATATTAAACAAAAAATAGATGATTATAAATTTTTCTTTGATTATTATAACGATTATTATAATACTTTGGATAAAGACATCAAAAATACTATTGATAGGCAATATGATATATTAACTCGTCAGGAGGAATTAGAAAAGCAAAATCTACTGATGAAGTATGAGTTAATTCAAACTGCTTGGAAATATGGAGTTGATCCAGGACTTTCTGCAAGTGATATCAAAACAAAATCGTTTGATGATATATTGGCAATTATTACTTCAAAAGTAAGTTCTAAAGCTGCGACAATAACAGCAACAACGCAAGTTCCTAAAAGCATAACTGGTGTTGATTATAATACCAGATTAAAAGAAGAAATAAATAATCTTTATGCTGGTAGATATGGGGTTGAAGGGGCGAGAGAAAAAGTTATTAATATACTTCAACGAGAATTTCCAGGCATTGATGTAGCAGCAGATGTTTATAGTAGAGCACCAGATGGATGGGAAAGCGGAATGAAAGGTGCAACTCCTACTCTTGAAGAAATAAAATCTCAAACTAAATCTATATTTCAACAATATAAAGATATTGGATATACAAGAGAACAAATAGAAGAACAATGGAAAGCAGATAATAATACTACTGAATTAACACCATTAGTTGAAGATACTTTAAATGAAATTTTTGGTAAAAAAGAATCTTGGTGGAGTAGACTTTGGAATTGGTTAACAACAAAAAAAATAATATGACATTACCTTCATTAAAAGGAATAGGTATTATTCCATCTATAGAAAATAAAACAAACACTGCGATAATCACACCACAAACTCAACCTAAAATTGGGCTACTTGATGTTTTAAAAGAAGTTCCAGAAGCAACTAAAACAGTTTTTAATACGATTGGTAAATTCACAAAAGAAATAGGTCAAAGTATTGCTCGTTCTTTTATTGCTGTTGGAGCAGCAGTGGCTGGCGGAGAAAGACCAAGTTTAGCCAATACCTATACTCCTCAAACAGAAATTGAAAAAAAGATATTCGGAACAGATAAACCAATAGGGTTTAAAACTATTGGCGATGAAGTTTTGGCTATCGGCGGAGAAGACTTTAAACAAAGATGGAATAAGGCAGCAATACCAATAGGAATGATAATTGCTGGTTTAGATGTTACTCCAATTGGTTTTGGCAAAAAAGATATAATGGAAAAAGTAACTCAAACTATAGCCAAAACACACGACATACCGACAATAGTTAAGGCTTTAAAAACTATAATCAAAGGCAGTGATGAAGAAGTTGAGTTTTTGGCGAAAAGTTTAAAAATGGTAGATAAAAAAGAAGATGTATTAAAGATTCTTCAAGAAATTGGAAAAGCCAATAAAGTTAAACAATTATTAGAAAAAACTAAAATACTCAAACCATTAGCAGAACAAGCAGAATTGACTGAATCAGTAGATGAATTAAGAGATATTATAGTTTCAAGTGGAAAAGAAGTAGAAGTCAGCAAAAATTTAAAAGCGATTGGGTTTAAAGATTTGGAAGAATTTTGGAATACGATTAAAGGAATAAAAGAAGTTAAACCAGAAGTTCCTCCAATTAAACCACCAACAAAGCCACCAATTTCAGAAATTTCAAAAGAATTGCCAGAAGAAGATTCAGTTCAAAAAGTTATTAATGCTCTCAAAGAAGCAAAACCATTAAGAAGAATACAAGAAACTTTATATACAGAAGAAAGAGGAAAAAAAATGGCAGAAGCATTAAAAGTTGGCGAAAAAATAGGTGGTGAGAAAGGATTTTATGCTGAAAAAGGAGCATTAAAAGGAAAGTTGCCCAAAGTTCAGTTTGAATCTATCAGAAATAAATTAGGGAAAACGCCAGAGGAAATACAAAGTGTAGTTGATGATTTATTCAACCGAGTTAAAAAAAGTCCTTTGTTGACAGATTGGGAAAAACTTACAGCCAGAGAAGGATTAGCAAAATTATTGGGAGAATATGGCGGAAAGGTTCCGACCGAAAACGAAATAGCATTATTAGATAAAGTTTTTGGCAAGGAATTTACTAAAACTGTATTAGATGCCAGACCATTATTGGATAAAATGAAAGAAGCAGGATATCAATTAGCGAATATTCCCAGATCTATGATGGCTTCTTTTGATTTTTCAGCATCTTTAAGACAAGCAATATTTTTAGTGCCTCGTTATCCAAAAGAATTTGCTTCTGCTTTTGTTGAACAATTTAAATACTTTTTAAAAGAAGAGGCACTTCAAGAATTGAATGAAACAATAGCCAAACATCCTAATTTTGAATTAGCAAAAAAAGGAAAATTAGCTCTTACAGAAATGGGAAGATTTTTAGGAGAAAGAGAAGAAAAGTTTATGTCTAATTTGGCAGAAAAAATACCAGTAATTGGAAAAATAATAAGAGGATCTGGTAGAGCATATACAGGTTTGTTAAATAAATTTAGATTTGATGTTTTTAATTCTTTAGTAGAAGGAGCAGAAAAAATTGGTCGCAATCCACGAGAAGATATAGATTTGTTAAAAGAAATAGCTAATTTTGTTAATGCTGGAACTGGTAGAGGTTCGTTAGGTAGATTTGAAAGATCTGCTGTTGGGCTAAATACATTTTTCTTTTCTCCTCGTTTAATAGCATCTCGTCTCACTTTATTAAATCCAGTTTATTATATTAAAGCCGACCCATTTGTAAGAAAAGAGGCGTTAAAATCTTTATTTGCTTTTTTAGGAACAGGAATGACTGTTTTAGGAGTAGCCAAATTAGCTGGAGCAGATGTTGGAACAGAACCTAAAAGTGCCGATTTTGGAAAAATAAAAATTCATAATACGAGATTAGATATTTGGGGTGGTTTTCAACAATATATTAGATTGGCTGCTCAACTTTGGTCAGGTCAAATTGTCAGTTCTACTACTGGGAAAATAATGACATTGGGAGAAGGATATAAACCACTAACCCGTTTAGACATTTTAAACAGATTTGTGGAATATAAAGAAGCACCGATTTTCTCTTTTATTACTGGCTTAATGAAAGGGCAAGATTATACTGGAAAACCAATAAATATCACAAAAGAAATAGTAAAAAGATTTGTGCCAATGATATTACAAGATATGTATGATATTGCTAAAGAAGATCCAGAATTATTACCGTTAAGTGTTTTGGGAATATTTGGTGTAGGATTACAAACTTATGAACAACAAGCCAAAACTCCAAAAGGTTATCCTCAATTAAAAATGGGCGGAACAAAACTTCCCTCATTAAAAGGAGTAGGAGTAGGAATTTTCAAATAATATGAAATGGCTACAAAAAATTTTGTTTAAGATATTAATGTGGGGATTGTTTATATTAATTATATGGTCTTGGATTGTATTTTTTACAAGTGATGAACCTATGTGTGGTCCAGATGATGTTTATGATTGGAATTGTGGAGATTTATATTTAGAACAATAATTAAACTAATACCTAATAATACAACTACTATGTCTGACTTATCACCATCAGAATTAGGAGCAGTAATTATTCTCTGTCTTGTCATAATTAGAGAATGTTTTCAATTGGCAAAAAGTGCCTTGCAGAAAAGAAACGGCACAGAAACCAAAAAA
>Ga0272448_1003140_pt1 | contig 19908 bp, 25 predicted proteins | sample YNPCB0191_FD_202220 | JGI IMG/M metagenome (GOLD analysis project Ga0272448, IMG submission 202220) | Hot spring sediment microbial communities from Yellowstone National Park, WY, United States - YNP-CB-019-1 | ecosystem: Environmental > Aquatic > Thermal springs > Hot (42-90C) > Sediment... | reverse complement strand
CAAGCAGCATTATAACAGATATGATAAAAGGAAAGAAGATTGATGATGCGTTGAAAATAAGCAAGGATGAAATTGCCAAAGAGTTGGGAGGTTTGCCTCCAATAAAAATGCACTGCTCGGTGCTTGCAACAGAAGCGCTGAAGAAAGCGGTTGAGGAGTATAGAATGAAGAAGGCTAAATCCTCTCGTAAGGCAGCTTAAGGGTTTTTAGAAATTCAATCACTTTGTCTCTCTGCTCCTTGTTCATTCCCTTCCAATCCAGCAGCGCAAGCTGAATTTTCTCAGCAGATTTCTCCACTCCCTGTTTGAAGGATTCAAAATCAACCTCATCTATCTGATACTTCGGGAGCATGTGCCCAACTGCATACTCCTTTTCAAGAATCACTTTGGTGAAGGATGGAGCGTAATGGCCGCCCCCTATTCCAAAAGCAGCTGGGAAGGTTTTGTTTGAGGAAAGCATTTTCATAACTGCGGATGCGACAATCTCCCCTGCTTTTGGGTTCTCCCACTCCTTCTCACTGCTCCCTATCTCAACGAACAAAGCAGGCGCTTTTGTTAATGGGCCGTGGTGGTCAACCTCTGCGCATACCTGCCAGCCAAGAGTGTTCAGAGAATTCATCTCATTCAGAACAACTTTCAGCTTGCTTGGAAAACAGCTGCAGAGAGTTTTCTCCTTCCCGCCAAGCTCAGCTTTTCCCCAGTTTCCTGGCGTGTGAGCTGTTAGGCATGGCTTGCCGGTTTCACTTCTGTGCTTGCTTATGAAAACAAGAAAATCTGTTTCTTTTTCATACAGCTGCTCTGCATTAACCAACCTTGTTTCAACCTGCATCAGCTCCAGTTCACCCCTCCTCCACCCATCCTCTTTCTTTTCAAAGCCGAATTGCTTGATGAGCTTGTCCGCTATGTTCTTTCCTGCGGTGTCTTGAGATGAGAAAACAATTGTTGGCATGAGTAGAATATGGAATTAAATTTATATAATGCTGGGCTCGTGGTTGAATGGTAAGACGTCACCCTTACACGGTGAAAACTCCCGGTTCGATCCCGGGCGGGCCCATTTTTGATCGCGTAGCTAAATTGAGGATACATTTAATGCATGCTCCCAATGTTGCATCTACAGAAAAACAGATGTATTTAAATTTGCTAAAGAAATAGGATTTAATAACCCCAAGCATAGGCCTGGGAGTGGTTTGCCTTCTTTTATCTCATTTATGATAACTTTTTCTATCGGTCTAATCCTTTTTATACACTCAAAAGCTCCAACCCCTGGGAGGACCAGAGCAGAGCTCCTTTCAATATCAGTTTTTTTATTTGATACTTTCGCTTCAGTCCCTAATCTAGCAAAAGCATTGAAGATGAACCCGAACAGCGTCACGAACCTGCTGAAGCTGCTGATAGAGAAGCATCTGGTGACGAGGACTGCGGACTTCAAGCACTATGCGGCTGGGCCAGGCTCTGTAGAAGAGAAAAAGTAGAAATAAATTGGTGTTTCAGCTTACTAAAAAAGTTTCTACGGAGAAAATACCCTCTCTCCCAGGTAACATTCGATAGTCCTTTGGCAATGGTTTTTCTTTTGGTGGTGAAGGAAGAAAGAAAACTGATAAAGGTCTTTTGGTGTACTTAGCTAAAATTTCCAATTGTCGGAGAGTTGGATATTTCTCACTTTTAATCCATTTTTGGATAATTTCTTCTGAAACTTTAAGTTTTTCACTTAATTGTGGAATATTCCAACCAGATGTTTCAATAGACCATTTAATTATTTCTGGCTTAACCTCTATTTCGAAAGTTTCCATTTTCATTTTTCCTCACCTTCAATTATCTTAACCCAAGGATGCGATTTGATTTTCTCAATCTCTTTCATAACTTTACTATCATTTCTGATTTTCTCAGCAACCTGTTTAATTGTTTTCAATTTTTCCTCATCAGATTTCAGGTTTTCAATATCTTTTAAATATGGTTCAACTAACTGCAAAAGATTTGTTTTTATTCCATCTTGTTCGAATTTTTCTTTAAAATAAAGCTCATAAACTAAGGAGTCAATAATTTGTTTATCGATAAAATCAATAATGTCTTTCGCCGACTCTCTTCGTTCTTCTGTTTTGTTTAGGAAGAGCATGTAATCACAAAGAGTTATGAAGGGTTGTTGGTTTTGTGGGAGTTGAATCGGAAGATTTTTTGTATTCTCTGGGAGCACATGAAGTTGATCTGATAAAAACGATATTATAAAATAATTAATAAGTTTAGAATTTATTATAACTAATAGAGTCTTGAGATTGACATCTTTTTTAATATTTTTTTCAGACGGTAAAATAGACTCTAGATTTAAAATATTAATGGTTGTATGGTCAGAATATATTTTTTCATTTCCCGGAATAAAGGTAGCTTTGATTGGTTTAATACCAATATCCTTTATAATAATTCGATCATTTTCAAAAATCTCTGGAAATAATGGATTGTACATACTTTTTAAATATGCTAACCATTTCCCACTCCAATTAAAATAAAATCTACCGACATTTGCACCTTTTATTATTTTTTTGCATGCATCTTTATTTTTTGTCCTCTTTAAACATTCATCAAATGAATTAAATACATATTTTTCTGATGGTGAGGGCCTACAACCCCAATTCACATAACAAATATCACCGATCTTATAAGAACTCTCTGTTATCGCCGAAATTATTGATAAATCTTTTGAAGATAGGTCTAATCTCAAATTGTATCGTGGGTGTTGTTTTACCGCAGTATATGAAAGATAGTTTTTAATTTTAAATTTAGAGTCGCTAATAAAAATTTTATCAAATTTATTATTTTTGTCTAAAAAGAAAACAATGTTCCTAACTCCAACACCTATAAATACTGGGAGACTTCTAAAATCAACAATCTCTCTGATATTTTGATTATATATTACAAATTCTCTGAATTTATAACCATACTCTGCAGCAATCCATTTGTCAGAAGTTATATAAGAGAATTTCCCAAATCTATTGGAGAGATTAATAGATCTTTCTATAAAAATAAGATAAATATCATATTTTTTATATGCGAATTTATATAAATTTGAATAAATCTCTTTTTCTTTTTCTGAAATGTTGTAGATATTAATGTATGGTGGATTCCCAATTATTATATCAAATCCCCTTTCCTCTGGATCTTTAGTTCCGAAAACTTTAGGGAATTCATAACTCCAATGAAAGGGCTTAAGTTCTAAGAATTCTTCCCAGCTTATATTAATGTTTTTATTTTGCAGTAATTCATAGAACTTTTTATTCAAATATTCTCTATTTGGTTTGTCGATTTCATCAATTTTTTCTTTTATTTTTTTTCTCTTTTCTCCAGATGCAAGCTTAAATTCATCAACTAGTTTTTCTTTTTCTTTGATTATATCTTGATATTCAAAACTCTCAAGAGACAGGTATTTTGTTTTTAAATTTTTCCAGACTAATTTATCTTTTCTCTTCGTAGAAGGTAAATCTGCTACAATTTTTTCCTCGACAAACCCTATTAATGAATTGCCGACCATCAGGTTAAAATCTAAGTTTGGTAAAGTTTCAATCTTTTTGTTTTCAATCCATTTTGGGTCAATCTGAGAAATTAGCCAGAGCCAGAATCTTAGTTTTGCTATTTCAATAGCTCCGTCCATTATATCTACCCCATAGAGATTATTGGTTATGATCTGTCTAACAATGTAATAATTTCTGGTTGGACTTTTTCTAATCTCTAAGGTAATTTTTTTTACTTCTTCGTCCTCGCTTTGTTCTTCAAGAATTTTTATCACCTTACTGTAAAGTCTTAGTAGAATGTCACCAGCTGCAATTAGAAAAGACCCAGACCCACAAGCATTGTCACAAATTTTCAATTCTTTTAAAATCCTGAAATAAAGAAATTTTACAATTTCAACTTCTTCTTTTGTTAATTTTTCTTTATTTAAAAGTTCATCCCAAATATTTTTATAATTAGTTTTGAATTCCTTGTTTATTTTATCAGTTATGTAAGGATAGATAGTATTCATTGAGATATAATTTGTAATCTCAGCAGGAGTATAGTAAGCACCAATTTTCTTTCTTCCAGCTCTTAATTCACCTTTTACTGTTTTTATATCATTTAGATTAATTCTTTTCAACTGTTTACCTAACTCTTCTAAAGATACAACAAACTTTTCGTAAATGTGTCCAATTATTTCTGGAGTCAAATCACCGATAACATCTTCCTCTTCTGGTACTTCTTCTCCTATGACCCAATTATATTCGTTTAAAATCTCAAGGATGAGTTCTTTTATTCCCTTAATTCTTATTTCTCTTTCGTGTTTTCCTTCAAATTCATCTTCTACAAAAAGTCCCCCATTTAAGGAAGGTGCGGCAACAGAAAATTTTTCATTTCCGATCTCAAATTGTTTTAATGACCAGCCGTCTTCTCTTACCTCACCTAAAACATCAAAAAACACTTTATTAAGAAAGTCTTGCAATTCTTTTTCAGATAATACTTCACAAATCCATTTAAAAAACTCTCTAGTTCGTTTTCTGTCAAGTTTCCAGTCTATTTCCTTATTTTTTATTCTTACAAGCCCTAATTGAGCTAAAAAATAAAAGAAGATTAACCTATCCAGAAGATGTTGAACAACTAAAAGTTTATTTCCATCTTCTTTTAAATCTTGAATGCTTTTTGCCAGTTTTATCCTTACTTCCCACAATTGCCAATAAAACTTTTCAGCAATATCGCGGGTATCAAAAAGAGTATCCATATTCTTTACAGAAAATTTATTGAGTTTATCTTCTCTGCTTTTGAGAAATTCTTTCCTAAGCTCTGGCTTATACCAAAACCAAGGTAATTCTCCGCCATATCGCCTGAAAACCTTTACTTTTTCTTCAAATGGAAAATAAAACCATATATACTTGATTTTTTGTGCAGAAGAGGATAACTCCTTTCTTATTTTCTCAGCTTCTTCATTATTTGAAACTTCTATATAAGCAAGTAGATTATTACCATCTACAACGACTTCTTTGTCTTCAATTTTAAGAGGAATTATCTTCTCGAAAAATCCCTTTTCTTTAAGCCAGTTTATATCATATTTAACCATATTTTATCACTGCTAGAAGTTTTGGTTTTGCTATACTTTTTTGATAGCCACGGGCCACTATCTTTTTGTTAAGTAATGCTTGTAATTTCCCTATTTCTTCCTCTTTTTTCCAAGGTGATAATTTTTCGATTTTTTTAAGATAATCTAAAATAAGTTTCTTGTCTCTTTTGGTAAAACCTGAAATATCCATGCTTTTAAAAATATCTTTCAATCTTCCGTTTTTTTCTGATAACTTTTCTACTTGAGAATCAAATCTATCCTTTCTAGGAGTTGTTTTCAAAAACTCTTTGTCAAGCTCTAAGCACTTTTCTGAGATTAAAGAGTTAATCTTTTCCAAATCCCCTTTTGTTATATTAGTATCGAGTTTTTTTTCCGAAAATATGAGTTCACCTAAAGTATGAATGCCTCCTCTATATTCAAAAACAACAAAATAATCTGTAGTGCTCTTTTTAAGTCCAGTAAATATGGGCTTTTCATAGCCTCTAGCCAGATATTTAACAGTCTCATCAGAAATCCCCCAGTATTTTATAAATTCTCTAAGTGCTTTATCCTCTTTCGAGAGAGTCGGAACAATTCCTTTTTTAATTTCGTCGGGTGTTTTCGTCGCCAGTAAATCTTTATATTCACGGATTAATTTAATTGCTCTCTTTCTATTTTTTTCAGAAAATTTCTTTATCTTTCTCTGTTCAATTGCCCAAATCACAAAATCTAAACCTATTGTAGAAATTATATTTTCTATCCTTTCCGCAACCCTATCACAAAGTTCCAGTTCTTTGTCAATTCTTTCATCAGGTTCAAAATTATAAATAAGGATTTTTTTTGGATGGTCAATTCTTATTGCTCTTCCATCTCGCTGAATTAATCTAACGGGATTGTAATGAAGATCAAAATTTATCACAACTGGGTTCTTATTTTCTGGTCCTGGTAAATTTGTACCCTCACCCATTATATCAGTCGTTACTAAAACATCAAATTTGCCTTTATTGAAATCTTCTTGAATTTTATCTTTGTCAGTAGTAGGTATCTCGATTTCCTCTCCAATTTCTTCGTCTATCGGAACCTCACCGCCATACGCCAACTGAAACTTAAACCTTCCATGTCGCTTAAGCTGCTTTCCTATGTAGATACCGGTATCTCTTGATTCAGAAAATACAAGTGTCGGCTTTTTTTCTTTTTCAAGAATTTCAAATAACTTTTTAATTTTTTCATCTCTTTCCTCCAAATCTTCAATCTTTTGAATATTCTGCAACATAGTATTAATAACATCTATGTCCGACTGAAACCTTTCTAAAATTTCTTTCTTTTTTGAGTTAGAAAGGGAAAGGAAAGTGTTTTTTATATTCTCTAATCTTTCCTTAGAAAATAATTTTGTTTTCTCTTTATACTTAGCATTTGCAACCACTTTCACCAAAAACTCTTTAAGAAAAATATTCTTCTCCAAAATATTTTCAAGGCTGATTCTAAAAGCAATTATACTGCTTTCAAGTCTTTTATACAATCTCCATTTGTACCACCAAATAAGGTTTTTATCCTCCTTGTATTCTTCCTCCCAAAGTTTTGTATATTCGAAGTTTAACTTTTCAAGAAACGGTACTACCTCATCAAAAATGTTCTTTACAATTTCTTCATCATATCTATAGGTTACCTGAAATACATCAGGGCTTTCAATTTTTTCTTTTCCTGATATCTTCTTTAAATCTTCAGGAAAATACTTTATGATGTCAGGCCATTCTATTCTTATAGTGAATTTTCTTATTAATTCGTTCAATTTTTCGATGACTTCGTCTGTTATTTCTTTCGCTTTCACATTGCGTTCAATTTCATGTATTTTGGCAAGTATTCCTTCTGTTTCAAATCTTTCTTTATAATTTCCTTTCACAAAAAGTTTTAGGAGTTCTGTAAAGTCTAGTAAAGAAATATTTATTGGCGTTGCTGTTATCAGAAGTATGTGAGAATTTGGATTTATTTTGCCTATGTTTTCTAAATTTTCTCTTCGATTTGATTTAGGTTTTGAAACTCTGAAATGATGTGCTTCATCGACTATGATTAAATCAACACCCTGATATTTCTCGTAATCAAAATCACTTTTTTGAAGCATACCTCTTGATAACCATTCCACATCACTTCTCTTCAACCCGACCTTCTCTAAAGTTTTTTTCCAATGTTCCTCGATTACTGGTGGATAAATTATCAAAACTTTTTTTCCAAGTTCTTTGTAATATCTAGCTATCATGCATCCAACATCTGTTTTTCCTAATCCGTAGGAATTCGCTAAGATACACCCACCATAAGTTTTCATTTTCTCTAAACAAAGATAATGGCTCATGTTTTGGAATTCTCCAAGATAAGAAAGATCGGAACTAATGTTTTTGACTAAATACTCTTTACCCATTATTTTTAGTAGATTTAACACGAATTCACGAGGATGAAGATAAAGTACCTCAGATAAAGAGGCTTTTCTAACTATATCTATTACTTTCAAATTTTCAACTTCATCGCTTGATTTCTTCCATATTTCATTAAAAAAATGTCTGTAGAGGTCTTTTTCGTCAATTGTAATTCCAGTAGGTACAATCAATTCAACATTTTCTGCTAACCCAGCCTCAGTTAAATTTGCTGAACCAGCCCAGACTTCTAAACCACTTCTAGCAAAATCAAATATGTATAGCTTTATGTGAAAACCCCTCTCTAAAAAGATTCTAAAATCAAATTTATTCTCATCGTAGAGCTTTTTAATAAATTCAAATGTTTCATCGTTAAGGATAATAGCATCTTTTTTCAACGCCTCTAGGACTTCTTTTGTACTTTTTCTTGTTTCAGGTCCCATAACAACCTTGAATTCCTGAAGAAGGCCTTTTTCATGCAAATCCTTTAGCAGGGAGTATATCTTCTGAAATCCTTCGAAAAAGAAGAACCCAACGGCTATATGAAAAGAAATTTTCTCATTATTTTTTAACGCTCTAGCTATACGCTCTTTAAAAACATCTAATACTGTTTTTTCATCTGTTAATATTCCAGCTCTATTATCAACTACAAATGTACTCATTCTATCAACCTTTAGCAATTTCTTTTAATGCATCTTCAGGACCTATTAACTTGTATAGTCTTTTCCTCGAATCATTCGGGTCTAATCTTACTTCTAGCCAACCAGCTTTTTTCAAGTCTGATAAAATAATACTAATCATTTTATCATCATTAAGTGTTTTGGAAGCATCATCATGATTGAATTCTTTATTTTTAAATTTAGTCCAAAGTTTAGAATAGGCTTTCTATTCCCTCCCTCATATCTTCTGAATTCCTGAACTTTCTCAGAGAGATAAATGAACTTAAAACGCCTTTCTCCTGGGCTATTTTCTTGAATTCTCTGAGCAAGCTGGTTTTTCCTATTCCCCAACTCCCAAGCACTAAGAAATGGTTTTGCCTGCCCAGAGTTAAAAGCTCATTCAAAGCTTTCTCAAAATACTTTTTCTCAGCTTCCCTACCAACAAAATTCTTGGGTTCTAAACCGCTTCTTGGCGTAAAAGGATTTGGAGCTACCATGCCCACCCCTTATCTACAAAATCTACAAATTTCGGCTTGTTTTGTAGATTCTGTAGATGTGCGTATATATAAATATACGGCACGAACAGAATCTCGGGCTTTCTCTCATCCATACCTAACTCCACTTTCATATCACGTTTCCTACTTCTTGTTAAATAAATCGCCAACCTTTAAAACTTTGCAAGTGTTTGGCGTTAATTGATCACTTTCTATTTTCAATATATTTGACTATAGTATTAGTAATAGACCTCTATTGCCCCCTTCGCTATTACTCTACCAGTTTCTGACAGATATATCCTTCCCTCTCTTGTCTTGATCACATGCTGCTGCTCGAGTAGCTTTTTTATCAGTGGGCTTTCCTTGACCTGTATCGCGCTTTCCGGAGAAAGTGCCTTCTCCTTTAGTAACCCAACTAGGAACTCTATATCCGGCGTTATGAAGGGGAAGTGGCTTTTTATCACTTTTACCTGTTCCTCCTCCGGAAGGCTACTCAGTTCCTTCAGTTTTACCAGTTTTGCAGCCTTTGTTTCTATCACTTCAATTTTCGGCATTATCTGCATTCTCATGATAAGCCCTACATACCTCTTTAATGTTGAGGGGTATACCCTACTCCTCTGAGAAATTTCATTTAAGCTGAGGGGCTCTTTCGACTCCATCAGGACCGTTTCGATACTCTCGAGTATCTCTTCTGGAGTTTTTTTGGGCATCGTCACCACCTCTTTTTTTATAGTAGTATTAATAGTGATATTAATATTATAATATTAGTATTATACTACTACGTAGGTATTATAAACATACATATTTATATACTTTTCCATATAAAATAATAGCAAAGTTCCTATATAAGAATGGTGAACGTATAGGGGCTTGGTGCCTACAAGGTTTTTACATGACCTCTATAGGTGCATTGGAATTGTATGAGAATGAGGTGTTGAAGAGAATGTATGATAAAGAAATTATCGGCATGAATTATTTTGCTGTTGAGAAGGTTGCCGGTATTGTTAAATGGGATGAGATTGCCAGAAATTACAGGGTAAAAAAAAGCTTCAACAAAGTTGTCCGCCATTTGAGGAATAAGGGTTTGGTGACAGATCACGGAAAAAGTGGGGCTGTTGTTTCACTTACCCAGATTGGAGTGTTGTATGTGCGGGGGCTTCTAAAGAGGGCTTGAGTAAAATGGCTAAGCATCGTGTTTTTATTGCAATTGTGATTATCATCCTTATAGTCTGTGGCGTACTTGGTCTTTCTTCATTCCTTCTTTTATTTTCTCCACAGCCCGAACTTGCTTTAGGAGTTAGTATCGTTTACTCGTGCATTGACAGCAAACAATGCCGTGAATCAGTTTATCCGGCATTGCAAGGATACTCGGTGACTCCTCAATCCCAAAGCACCACCGCATATTTTTGTACCAGACCAGGTGTTAGAATAGCAGTGCATAACCCTCTTCAGTCTAGTGATGTAAAAGTTTCGCAGAATGGTCAAGAAATAGGCGAGATTGGAAGAGGTGGAACAAAGGAATTTTATATTATGCTAAATCCTTTAAATCCTCGTTTTGGAGTAGGGGAGATAACTGAGACCAGAACCATTGCAATAGATAGTGAGTATCTTCGGGGGGATTTATTTGGAGATGTTTTGGATAGGGAAAAACGAATGGGTGAAACAATCACTGTAATAATAAATTGGAAACCTTCAGAGAATCAGACTAAGGCAGCTAATCAAATTGCAGAGTTGAACAATACAATCAGCATATGCTCGGCAAAAGCCGTTGAGAAGAATGCAACACAGCTTTCACCAGTTCTTAATTCTGCGAACGAAACTCTTAAGCGAGTTATAAGTGATTTTGAAAAATGCAATTTTGCTGAGGCGGAATATAAAGCAAAAAGCCAGAGCATGCTGTTGCAGAATGAATGCAATGCCGCATTGCCAAAAAACCTTTGGGAACAATTAGCAGATTACTGGTGGTTAGTATTGATTATTCTTTTAATTATCTGCGCTATATACTTTTCATCCTAAAATTATCTTAGATATTAAATTAAAAAATAAAAGAGAATCACTCGTAGTACGCCAGCGGCGTGCACCTCTTCTCAAACAGCGCTAGGGCTATCACCTTCGCCTCGTCGTCGTTGTCCGTCATCTCCTTCGCATCCTCATAGCATTCCTTCAGCAAATTAGATTGGTATTCCCGGTATCGCCGGTACTTGTCCGCTGGATCAGCTTCGGTTTTTGCCTCTGTTGACTCGATGGACTTCAGAATCCGGTTTGTGAAAGTCCTCTCGCCTCTCTTTGCCGTCTTCTCCTCATATACGGCTTTGACCTCCTCGCCCCTCTTCAGCTTCTTTATCTCCAGGGGCAGCTCTCCCCAGTGGCTGAAGAACACCCTTTCCCCGCTGCTCTCCACCGCCACCCAGCTCTTCCCCTCATTCTTCCTTGAGCTTCCGCTCCCGAAGAACTTCCCAATAATCTCCTTCTCCATTTCAACACCTCCTGATGTCAGTTAAATGACATCAAATCACCTTGACCTCCTTCCAGAATGGACCAGATCCGCCTTTTTTATCTCCCAAACCTGCGGAGCCAGCGAATTCAGCTCCCTCTCGTCAAAATATCCCCACTCATCTTCCAAACCCTGCACGTAGCCGAACCACAGGAATGGCTCAACCTCTTCAACCCCGAACCAGTACCAGCCTGTGAAGCTCTCCCATGCCCTCAAAACTTTTTTGCCGTTTATGTACAGCTCCCCTCCCTTTGCCTCAAATTCCGCCATCCTCTCACCCCTCGCTGTCAAACCCTCTTGGGTTCTCCCTCTCGTATTCCCTGCCCTCGTCAAACGCCACGTCGCTGAGCTCGTCAAGCAGTCCAACCACGTTATCCCAGACAATCTCATCCACCTGCTCCTTTATCTCGTTCAGAATCTCATTCTTCACTTCTTCAGACGTTTTCATTTCAACCACCTCTTTTTTTTGAAGAACTTTATTTGGGTCGGGCGAAGCCCGACTTGCTTGTTTTTTGTTGCTGGGAGCCGCCGGGCATGGCGGTCGCTGGACCGAAAGGATTTTATGCGAGCGAGCTGGCGAGTGAGCTTAAATTCCTTTCCCGGCGGCTCTGGTGGCTGAGCCTGCGCACGCACTCCACAGGAGAAAAGCTTTTATGTCTGCTGAGCGGAGGCGAAGCGGCTTAAATGCTTTTGTGCGCAGGCGAGATGGAATCGGTTTGCGGGAGATGATAAGAACCCGCTGGAGGTTCTTATGGAAGTCGGAAAGGTTCAAGGAAAACCAAGAGGGAACTATCTCGGTTGTCCTTGAGAAGCAAGTTTAATATATTTCGTGAGACGGAATGTCAGTGGAGTGAACATGCCCGAGAAGCGTATTATAAAAAAGAAAATAGACATCGAAGTACCACTTGAGCTCAGGTTCGGGCTTTACTGGAGCCTGCTATTCGCAATATTTGTCTTTTTCTTGGCGTATGCAATTTTGTACTATGTAGGTTATGTATGGTGGGGGAATACAGGAGCTTGGATTTTAGTCATCATTGGTTTAGGACCTCTGATAATGGTTTTCGCAGAAGATGAAAAACCTAGTGGGCTTTTGGTTGAAAAAGATAAACAACCTAGGTTGGTAGAAGTGGTTGATGGTGTTGCGGAAGAGTTGGGCTTGCCTGTTCCGGATAAAATCCTCCTGACTCCTGGAACTGGCATTTTTGTGACAGGTCGTTCGGAAAAATATCTGTGCATTGGCATAGCGTCACTTAGGGAACTGACAACAGGGGAGTTTAAGTCCATCATCGCGCATGAGTTCGGTCACTTTTATGGGGGCGATACGGTAGTCGGTGATTATCTTAATAGAATGCGGCGTACTTTCGAGAAGTCTTCCCAGATGGGGGTGGAGTGGGGGCGCAAAATGCCCGTGTTGGAGTTTGCCATACTCGGGGTTATATTCGGCTTATTTTACCACATCTACGGGAGCTTCTTTAAGGCAATAACATACTTCTACTCTAGGCAGGTTGAACGCAGAGCTGACCTAGTTGCAATGCGTGTAGGCGGTGAAGCCAATTTTTATAACGGCTTGATAAACTACGCCGCTTTCGCTGTCTTTTTTGACAAGAACGCTTATCCGGCTGTAGTAAAAATGCTTGCGGAGCAAAGGGCATTTATCAACATTTACGAGACAGTTGATAACGCATACAGGAAGGGGGATGTGGACGAAATAAAGAAAAAAATAATTGAGGAAGAAAAAGTGAGTATGTGGTCTACACATCCGCCGCTTAAAGAGCGCTTGGAAAGAATCAATTCTAGCGGTAGAGAGACCCTAAAAACCCCATCAACAGGACTATTCAATAACTTCAAAGAATTGGAAGAAGCAATGACAAAAATCATAACCCAGAATGTGCACAACAACCTAGTATTGAACAAGCTTTATCAGGAGGCCGTTGCCCGGCATGGAAAATGCCAATACTGCGGCCTGCAATGCACCAAACTTCAGGAATTGCTGGAGCATGAGTCTCATTGCAGTAAAAATCCCAATGTTGTTAATCGCAAAGACGGAGAGAAACAAACAGTATGGTACCGGGTGAATCCACCACCTGGAAATGAACCCAAGGGAACTAAAGAAAAGCCAAAGCAAGCTTAATATATGTCAGTCTAATAAATATTTAAGAGGTGGACTAGATACAACTGAATTTTGATGTGATGTTGCAGAAGAGATAATTTATAGATTAAAAAGCCCTAAGCAGGCTGCGATGTTGGTGGGTAAGATGGAAATCAAACCAGAAACATTAAAATTTGAATCTTTACTTTCTGAGTTTAAAGAACAAAAAATAAGAATCCCCGAGTTCCAAAGAGATTTTGTTTGGGACAAGAATAGAATAAGAAAATTGCTCGATAGTATTTATAATCAATATCCAATCGGTAGTATTGTACTATGGGAATCTACTGATAAAATCAAATGCGTTGAGAGAGTAGGGAATTACGAGTTTGAGAATAAGCCTCCTGAAGGTTATCCTATAAAATATGTGATTGATGGACAGCAAAGGATCCTGTCCCTCATTGCAGCTATAAAAGGAGCAAGTATTGATGATCACGAATATAATTTCTATTTTGATTTAGAAGAAAGCAAATTCATGGAAAAAAATGAAATTTGTGAAATCGGGGAGAAGAGATACGTTCCACTTCAAAAAATATTTCTGAATAATGCAGAATATAGTGAGTTTATTGATGCTTATGATCGGAAATACCGAAAGTTGTTAAATGATTTGTACTTGAGATTTAATAGTTATCCTTTTTCTGTAATCTATGTAAGAAATGAGAATAGTTTAAAGAGTATATGCAACGTTTTTCATGTAATTAACACTACCGGAAAAAAATTATCTCCTGTTGCTCTAGTTATCTCGAAATCATGGAGTGAAGGATTTGATTTAAGGGAGAAATTTAATGAAATGCACGAGAAGTTTAAAGATTTCGGAGAGATTCCAGAGTATAGAATACTACAATTAGCGGCAGTATTATTTTATGGAAAACAGTGTAAAAAAGATGTAATTGTTAATCGGCTAGAAGTACCTAAATTGAAAGATAATTGGGACAATTTGATTAAATCTATAGAATTAGCATTGGATTTTGTTAGTAATAAATTGAAAGTTAGACATATAAAGTATATTCCTTTTGATGTAATCCTTGTACCTTTAGCATATTTCTACTATAAGAATGATCTAAGGGGAGAGAGTAATATTCAAAAAGAAGAACTAAAAAAATGGTTTTGGTTAGCTGGTCTATCAAGGCGTTACGATTCTGCAGTCGAGGGTAGAATAGAAAAAGATCTTGAAGAATTTGATAAAATTTTAAATGGGGAAGAACCAGAATTCAATTATCAAATTGGATGGGATAATCTAAAGGAAATAATAATTGGTGAAAAATTAAGTTTCGGCAGTGCTTTCTGCAAAACAATACTTTCTTTGTACTCGTATAATAATCCCTTAGGTCTTAAAGATGGTGAACCAGTACAATTTAGAAGTTATTCTGTATTGAATAGAAAAAACTTTCATCATGTATTCCCTAAAAATTACATAAAAAATAACCTTCCAAATTTAAAGGAGTATACCAATAAAGTAGTTAACTTATGTTTTCTACCTGCTGATCAAAATATAGAAGCTAGTGATGATCCACCAAAAAAATATTTTGAAGAGTTTTCAAGAATAAATAAGAAGTTTAAAGAATCACTGGATAGTCATTTTATTAAAGATTTGAAAGAGTTTGGTATAGAAGATGGTGATTTTGAAAAATTTCTAGAAAAAAGGGCTGAAACAATAAAAGAAGAATTCGAGAGACTGACAAAAATTTAGAAAAGCATGAGATTCATTTGTAGTGATATAGCATGGAAGATAAATCCAAAAGTGGAATCGCTTTAGAAGAGATAGATACTCATAAATTAGTTGAAGATATCAAAAAGGCTAGTTCTCAAGCTAAGAATGAAGAAGACTTAAAGATGGCAGTTGAAAAGTTGATTGACCCTAAGTCAAAATTCCAGAATTAACTCAATTTCGATATGCTTAAATTGTTCGGATGCATAAAACACAGCAGGCGACTAGTATGAATATTAAACCATCACAGGTTTCCCTCCTAGAGGCATTGGAGTATCTGCAAAAGGAGTATGGATTTGTGGATAATAAGATGCTCCGGAACTACTACAACAACCGGGAGGGCTCGGGGCTGCCTTTCTTTGACTGGTTCGGCTCCCTGAGGAAGAGGCCTGGAGGAGCGAAAGTCTACCAGAAGACTATTTACCGGAACATAAAGAAGCTGGAGCAGCTCGGGCTGGTGAAGGTGCTCCACAAGCCGCTTGGCAAGAAGAAGAGGGACGTGTATGTTCTTACTGAGGACGGAGCCAGGTATATTGAGAGGATGAAGTTGAAGGAGAAAGTGATAACCTTGCTGAATTCCAGGCTTGAGATTCTTCAGGCAGGTTTAAGGCAGAAGATCTGGACTGTTGATATGGTAAAGAGTAAGTAAGTTTAATATATTTCTAAGTAGTAACTGATAAATTGGGTAGGTGATGCAAAATGAAGATATTAAAACCCGAATCAGTAAATTTTGATGAAAAAGAGTTGCAGAAATTGTTTGAAAAAAACCTTGACTCTATAGAAGAAGGTTTGAAGTATGTCAGTTCCTTTTTTGAGATAGGAGTGGGTGTTATAGATACTTTAGCTGTGGATGATGATGGAACTCCGGTTATAATTGAGTTTAAAATAGGGAGTTTTGATGAGGATGCTTTGATTCAATTAATGACTTATTACAGTTGGTTTGCAAAAGATCAAAATCACGCACTTAGAATAAAAAATGAAATCAAAAGAAAGACAAATGTTGACAACATAAATGAGGATGATATCCGTTTGATGGCAGTTGGAAGCGAAATCCCAGATGAGGTAAAAAATGCATCTTGGGCATTAGAACCTCGAATAAAATTCATTTCATATTCTACATCCAAGGATACTAATGGAGAAACTTTAGTATTGCCGCGTACAGTACTAGACACGCGTTCTAGGGAAAGAAGGGTTCCAGAACCACGAAATCTTGAAGACCATTTTCTAGGTTCTGAAGAAATGAGGCCAATCTACGAGGAACTTAAAAAAAGGATTTTAGAGATAGATCAAAACATAAATTTCAATCCAGCACCATTGTATTACATAGGAGTAAGCAGGAAAAAGGTCTTCTGCTGGATAAGTGTCAAGCGAAAATGGTTGCGAGTCAGTTTATTACTTACGCAAGAAGAGGTTGGAAAAAGCCCACGTTATACAAAAGAGGATGAAGAAAGTGGCTACATCCATGTAAAGTCCATCAAAGATATAGATGATGAACTTATGAATTGGATCAGAACAGCTTACAATAAGGCTGGCTGATGAATCAGAATTTCTATGCACTCTATTCTCTCAGGAATACAAGGATGTGCGGTATGGTAGCTCAAGATTACAAAGAGATATTCAGTCGGATAGAAGATACGCTACGAAAAGAAAGCAGTCTTACACCAAAACAGTTTGATCTACGTTTTGGGGAATATAAAAAATGCACTTACAAACGTATGTCTGATAACGATATTTTTTGGTTGATGGTTACTGTTGCTTTTTATTCTGGGATGCGCGAATCAACTGTTTCCCAAAGACTGCCCGCGATAGAAAAATACTTTTACGATTTCAGGAAGGTTAAGGATTACACAAAGGATGACGTGGAAAAGATACTAAGAGATCCTGAAACAATCCACCATAAGAAAAAAGTAGAAGCCTGCATAGATAACGCTAAGGAATTTTATAAAAGCGTTAATGAATATGGGTCATTTGGCAATACCTTGAGTCCTTTGGCCCAGTTAATGATGAAGTAGCCATAGATAAATTGAGAGAGAACCTGAGAAGTAGATTTGGATATCTCGGTGAAAGAACAGTGAATCATCTTTTAACAGATTTGGGCTTTAATGTGCTTAAGCCGGACAGGGTTATTTGCAGGATATTCTCAAGGCTTGGGCTGATAAACGATGAGGATAGCATAGACCAAGCTATCGAGGTCGGGAGGGATATGGCAGCTGCAACTGGGCACCCCATAAGATATGTGGACATTATCCTTGTGAAGTATGGGCAGATGGGGGAATCGGAGGGGGAGTTCGGGCTGAAGGATGGTGTGTGCTTGGAAAAGAACCCGAAGTGCTCTGTTTGTGGAGTCAAAAAGTATTGCAGTTATTTTACTGGTAAGGATAAGCCATAACCCATATAAGCTTTAGATTGCTTAATTATTCGGTGGTGGTTTTCATGGCTGTGTTGCCGCTTGCAAGGGTGGAGAAGCTCATCAGGAAGGCAGGAGCTGAAAGGGTGAGCAGGGATGCGTCAAAGGAATTGGGATTGGTGCTGGAGGAGCAGGCGCTGGAGATTGCGGCTAAGGCGGTGAAGCTGGCGAAGCATGCAGGGAGGAAAACTGTAAATGCAGAAAATATAAGGCTGGCGAAGTGAGTCAGTTCGTAGAGGTTAAAAATGGCAAGTAAGAGGCGTAAAAAGAAAGATTTGAGCCTAACTGAGTACTTGCATAAGAACGAGAAGTTAATAACTATCGCCGGGGTTTTTGGGGCATTGGCAGCTTATTTCTCTACTTTACAACCTGTGGGTATACCGTTAACCGCTGGTTTAGGACCGTTTCCCCAGTACGATGTTACTTATTTTGCCGCCGGCACCACATATCTATTATTTTTATGCGTATTCGGTGTTCTGTTTAATCAATTAATAGTAGGGATAAAAGCTAAGGGGGGTATAAAAATATCACTTGCGATTTTCGAGCTTTTTTTACTTTATTTTATAGGACATTTAACCGTTTTCATGTTTGCAAAATTTACTGATTTTGTAAAGTTTGTTATTGGAGTAGTAGTCATTACATTTTCAATAGTGGGTTATATACTATGGTTCTTGGATATCAAAAAATGTATAAGTAATTCTAAGCCAAAGCATGAAGTCAGAGAAAATGGAGGGTAGAGGGAACCGAGAGATTCCTCTGAGGGTATAAGGCTGGCGAGATAATTCGATGATTTTGAGGACGAGTATGAAAAAGAATAAAATGACAGACGCTGAACGGCCACTTGAGGCTTTGCACAAAAATTCGGAACAAAAGCAGATCTAGGGGGGTTTTTGTGCAAAGCCATTGGAACCTAAATTTATTTAAACCACATAACTCCTCGCTTTCTCCCTATACCTCTCCAGCTCCTTCCTCCCAAACTCCGTAAGCACCCTCCCCCTCTCCGAAAGCTTCACATACCCCTCATTCTCCAGCTCCCCAATTGCCATTCCCATTTTAATCAAACTTTCAAACCCCACTTCGACTCCTCTCTCCCTTTTCAGCCACTCAACAACATCCCTTATGTTTACCCTCCCACCTGCTTTCTCAAGCGAATCAATTGCCGTGAGTATCTGTGCTTTTCCCTCAGTTAAAACCGGCTTCTCCTCTCTCACAATAAACTTCAACACCTCTGGATGCTCCTTCAGCTTTTTAACTTCCTCAAAAAGCTCAGCTGCTTCCCTTATTTCCCTTTCATACTTCAATATATTCTTAATCATTTCAGCACGTGCTCTCTCAACCTCCTTCTCCTCCGCCAGCTTCAGCTTCCCCTTCTCATACAACTTCAACGCATCCCTCACTCCCTCAAAACTCAAATAAACATCCGCATCTCCCCTCCCACCAGCTTTCCTGAACGCATCCGAATCAACAATTGGCAGCTTTGTGAAATGCGGTTCTCGTTCAACAATGCAAACCGGCCAGCTCCATATACCCTCCTTCTCTTTAACAGAAATCCAAAATCTATTACTAAAATACTTCGCAGTCCACTCCCTCTTTGTTTTTTCATTCACCCCTCCAACAAGCACAACTCCCTCCTTATCAATCATAAAAGAATAAGAACCTGCTCTTCCTTTGACAAACTCCTCCTCTGCTTTCAGCTCAACAGGATAACCTCCGAGAGTATACTGCTTAACTTTAACCGGCATATTTTTATTGCTCATCTGAATTATAAAAAGCTCACACCTGCCAATACTTCCTTGTCCTTATAAACTTCTTCTGCGCTTCAAGCAAATCAGCAAAGAACTGCATTTCATCTCTCCTCCTATTCGCAAGCACCCTTGTCGCCGTATCCACCCCAACTCCATACGTGGACAGCGCAACAGCTGCCCTCCTTCCATACGCATCCACCAAGCTTGCAGACCTCATTATCTCCTCCAATGCCTTTTTCTCTCTCTCATCCAACCCCTTTCTCTTTTTCAGTATTTTCTCAGGCCAGCTCTCTTTCGGAGCAAAGCACGCAACCATGTTGCTCCCGCACCTAGGACATCTTATCCTCTTCTTCAGCTTCTCCAAAGGAGAGTAAAAAATATTTTGGCAGTAGGTGCAGAGAAACTTTGCAGTTTTCTTCATCAGCTGTTTTTTGAATGCTTTCAGAATTTCGGAGGATGGCTCAATTGGAGCGATGAACTCCGCTGCCCTTGAAACTTTTGAAAAGCCCAGCCTACCTAGCGGAGTTGGCTCGGCAACAACCAGCTCCCTCACTTTCACCTCACCAGAACGAATCTTCCGGACAATCAACTTACATCTCTCAACATCAAAATAATCAACAAGCAACTCCCTCATTGTTTCCCGGTAAATTGGAGAGTTGGAAAGATACTCCACAACTCTCTTCACCTTTGAAGAAGTCAAACTTTCATTTTTCCCAATCAAACCAAACGCTTTTGCAATTTGGATGAATTTGTAGTTGAAAAGATTTGATTTGGAGATGCTTCTCTCAAGAAGCGGAA
>Ga0272448_1003139_pt1 | contig 19911 bp, 13 predicted proteins | sample YNPCB0191_FD_202220 | JGI IMG/M metagenome (GOLD analysis project Ga0272448, IMG submission 202220) | Hot spring sediment microbial communities from Yellowstone National Park, WY, United States - YNP-CB-019-1 | ecosystem: Environmental > Aquatic > Thermal springs > Hot (42-90C) > Sediment... | reverse complement strand
CGGTTTACGAAGGGACGGAACTGGTGTGCTTTTTCAGAGCGAAGGGGCGGCATGCCCCAGCCGCTGTTCTGGCAAAAGGCGATGTGTCGGTGATCCGGACAATCCGCTCGCTCGTGATGAAGCAGGGCTTTCTGGTGATCGAGTATGAAAAAGGGACCACTTCCCTGAACACTGCCGCTGCCTCCCGCGTGGAATACTCGGAGGGGGAGCTTGCTCTTCACTACCGATGACGCTTGCTCACGAGGGGGATTTTCCGGATCCGAAACGCGGGTTGATGCGCCTGACCTCCTGGAGCATCACAGGCCAGGCAAGGTCCGCATAGAAGCGGTGGCCTTCGGGCCCGATGACCAGATGGCAGCGGTCCGCCGCTCCCCATGCGGCGTATATGCGTTTGAGGCGCCGGAACGCGCGTTTGGTGCCGGCAATGGGGAAGATGCCATCTTCCCGTCCTGCGACTATCACGACTGGCTTGGGGGCAAAGAGCCCCATCACGTCGGCCATTTCGCCGTACTTGAGCAGGCGCGGGATGTAATTGTCCATGCAGTGGAAAATGGACATTATCGAATCGCGGAAGGTGCAGAAGTAGGACGAAGGCATGGCGAGGGCGATGCGCGGCAGAAGAGCAGCCGAGAAGAGCGAAATCGTTCCGCCCCCTGAGTTGCCCATGACGCCGATACAGTTCATGTCGGCGTCGCCACGCAGATCGAGATAGTCAATCGCCCGGTCAACATCGAAGACGCGTTCTCCAATCAGCGTCCTTCCCAGCATCAGCGCGTGCATGGTTGCGTCGTGGCATCCGTGCTCCTCGCCGCCGGGTTGCTTCAGTTCGCGCCTTTCACCGAACGAGCGCTGTTCCAGGCAGAGGGCGGCGATGCCGCGCTTCATGCACCCGAGCGCGAAGTCGCGGTCGCCTTCGACGGCTATGGGGGTCTTTTCGTCGTCCCGGCTGACGGCGATGGAGTTATGCATGCCGGTCGAGTGCCCCTGGAGGCAGATGAAAAAGGTGTGAGGCGGCCTGGATGTGCGTGGTATGCAGACGTAGCAGGGCGCATCGCTGAACGGTTCGGAGGTGAAAACCACTTTCTCTATTGTGCCGAGCTCGTGTTCGCGCCGCCAGATGGTCCGCGGGTTGAGAGGGGGCCTCCGGGCGGGCATGTCGCCGATGAGCTCACGCAGTTTTCGCCCGAATTTCTCCCGCCATTTCTTCACGTTTCCGCCGGAGTATGAAAGCGAAGGTTTGAGACTGTTCATCAGATGCCTGTGGCATTCCGATGGAGAAAGGCGCAGTTTCATCCAATGTCTCCTTTTGAATTAACGGCTCATCTGCCACCCCGGCAGGCCGCTTGCAAAATACCTGTCTGAATCATTGCGCGTCATGGCTGATATGCCAAGAGATAAATCTGCTTCTCGCGCTGGAGAAATGTTTGGAACGCAAGGGAGGTGGTTTCAGATCCTGGCGACTGGCTAGGATGGAGTCTATTCCAGATCCCGGTACATCTGCTGGAAAAGAATCCAGGGGTCAAGAGGGATGGTCTCTCCGTAATCATGAATCTTGAACACGAAATGGCTGTGTTCGATCGCTCCGACAAAAACCCCGGCTCCCAATGCAAACTGTTCACCCTTCTTGAGCGGTTTGTGCTCTGGAACCGTGAGGCTGGTCATGTGGTGGGCCTGGATGATCCATTCTGAACCGTTTCGCCACCTGTGAATTCCGCGCCAGCGGTTGTTGTTGTGCCCCATTTCCAGGCTGTTGAAGTAGAAATGGTCGTGAATATCCAGGGGTGCCAACAAGGGGGTTCCACGGGGGTGATTGATGTCCAGTCCGCCGTGCGCGGAGGCGCCGTTATAGGCGCCGAGCCAGCAGTCTTCGCCGCGATAACAGTTTTCTATTTTCAAGCCGCCAGGCGGCAGGGGACACCAAGGGTGGAGACGTTCCGGACATATGCGGATGGAGGCGTCCTGGATTGCGAAACGGGCATCCTTGCGGGGACGGCATTCCCCGTGGGTCTCCAGAAGAAAATCGAATATATCTGCGACTGCATCCAACCATATGCGTGCACCGGCTATCTCCCAGGGGTCGTAGAAGCTGCGCTGTGTGGACACTTCCCTCTCGAGCGCATATTCCCGGCCCTCGATTCTCAACACGCAGCCGAACGCGTAATCTGTGCGCGCCCCCTCCTCTTCGACTTTCAGTTTTTTCAGCGTCGTTCGGAGCAGGCGGGCCCACACGTCGAGCAGCTCGATACGGATCACTCTTCCCGAGGTCAGTTCGAACTCTTCGACCTCTCCCCGATTCATCTCGATGGCAGTCAGCGTGTCCTTTGCCACTCGTCTCATGGATGATTTTGCGTTCTATCAATATGTTTTGCGCTGGAAAAGCCCGGGATGCAGGGCGCGAGAGAGCTTGTGCAAGCCGGCGATTTCCCGAACGCAAAATTCCGAACAACGGGTTTGTATACAAAATCTGCTCCAAACATGCTATTCAAATGAGATGGATCTGTTGGCCACAAACAAAGAGACGGAAGCAAGCGCCGGCGCTTCAAATGGCTTGGCGCTTGCGGGGGTGACGGTCCGCGTTCGCGCGGAACGCAGGACGATGCGGGATGGACTTTGAAAGCATGGCTGTATTTCGGAACTCGCCTGTTCCGGTGACGGTGAGCGAGGTTCGCGAGGCGGCCAACAGGCTGGGCATCTGCCCGCGAAGGTCGCTGGGCCAGCATTTTCTCACGGACAGGAACATCCTCGCCATCATCATCTCCGCAGCGCGCCTGACCAGGAAGGACAGAGTGCTTGAGATAGGCGCCGGCATGGGAGCTCTCACCGCTGCCCTGCTGGAGAAGGCGGGCAGGGTTGTCGCCTTGGAGAAGGACGCCAGGCTGGCGGATTTTCTCGCTGAATCTTTCTCCCGCCACAGGCGTCTGGAGCTGAGGCGAGCGGATGCGACCGAGCTGGATTATGCGGCCCTGTTCGGCTCGGGAATCACTAAGGTGGTTTCCAATCTTCCGTACTCGGTGGCGTCATTTCTTCTCGCGGAGATGGGGCAGGCGCCGAACGCGCCGGCTCTGATGGCGGTTACCGTGCAATTGGAGGTTGCGGAGCGGCTGGCGGCGCATCCGGGAACAAAGGCATACGGCAAGTTGAGCGTGTGGATGCAGATGGACTACGATGTCGAGCTGGTTTGGCGCGTGAGCCCGACATGTTTCTGGCCCGCGCCTGAGGTCGAGTCTGCTGTTGTGCGCCTCGAACGGCGACCCGACGAGTTGAGCGAAGCCGAGCGTGACGCAGCCAGGCGTCTGGCGACCGCGGCATTCCAGCACAGGCGCAAGCAGATCGGCGCGATCTTTGCAAAAACGGAATGGATCGGGCCGGAGCGGGGGACAAGGCTTTGCGAGGCGGCGGGAATCCAGCCGCACGCGCGCCCCGAGGAGATAGACCGCGGCGGATGGCTGCGGCTCGGCCGGGCGCTGGAAGGAGCGGGCGGGGGCGCTGGAAGATGTTGACAGGGAGGGAAGGTGGGGGATAGAAGCTCTGCAGATTCGGGTAAAGAATTCGCCTCTCAGCAGGGCGGACAGCGGAGGAAAGACGCCGTGAAAAAAGTGAGATTGGGCATCATAGGAGTCGGAGGCATGGGCTCTTATCACGCGCGGGAGGTTCTTGAAGGCAAGGTCAGGCGGTGCGAACTGGCCGCGGTCTGCGACATTGTGCCGGACAGAATGGCGGCGTATCCGGAATCGGTGCGAAAGTTCACCGACAGCCGGGAACTGATTCGTTCCGGCGCGGTTGACGCGGTTCTCATAGCCACGCCTCACTATTCCCACACGACCATCGGCATTGACGCGCTGAATCACGGAATTCACGTGCTGGAGGAGAAGCCGATTTCCGCGCACAAGGCAGACGCAGAGCGCCTGATCGCGGCGCACAAGGACAAGAAGATAGTGTTCGCGGCGATGTTCAACCAGAGAACCGATCCGCATTACATCAGGATAAGGAGGATGGTCACCGAGGGGCATCTTGGAGAAATCACCCGCGTTTCCTGGATCATCACATGCTGGTTCCGAACAGAGGCCTACTACGCGAGCGGAAGCTGGCGGGCCACATGGGCCGGAGAGGGCGGCGGAGTGCTTCTTAACCAGTGTCCGCACAATCTCGACCTGCTCCAGTGGATATGCGGCATGCCGCGGCGCGTGAGGGGCTTCTGCGGGCTGGGCAAGCGGCACAACATAGAGGTTGAGGACGAGGTAACCGCGTACCTCGAATACGACAACGGTGCCACCGGCGTGTTCGTGACCACCACCGGCGAGGCGCCGGGCACCAACAGACTCGAGATCGTGGGAGAGAACGGAAAGCTCGTTTATGAGGATGACCGGATAACGTTTGTAAGGAACGAGATTCCGATGACGCGGTTCAGCAGGACGTCCAAATCGGGATTTGCGACGCCGGATGTGTGGAAAATCGAGATACCGGTCAGCGGCCATGGCGGCCAGCATCTTGAGATAAAGCAGAACTTTGTTGACGCGATTCTCGACGGTGTTCAGCTCATAGCGCCGGCGGAGGAGGGGATCAAGTCGCTGGAGCTCGCCAATGCGATGCTGTATTCGTCGCTTATGAACAGGACGATCGAGCTTCCGCTTGACAGCGCAGCGTACGAGCGGAAACTGAGGAGCCTGATAAAAGAAAGCGACCGCATGGGGCCGCGCAGGAAGGCCGCCGCGGCGTCAGGGGGAGGAGAGGACCTCACGAAGTCGTTCCGGTAGGTCCGGCACGAAATGAAAATGAAAAAGGAAACGAACCGCGGCGCGGCGAAGCCGGTTGTCGGCGCGCAGCTTTACACCTTGCGGAACTATACGAAAACCATCCCGCAGATTCAGGACACCCTGAAAAAAGTGGGCGAGATAGGGTACACGGCTGTCCAGCTTTCCGCGCTGGGTCCGGTGGACCCCAGGGATCTGGCCCGCGTTGTGGCGAAGTCTGGGCTGACCGTGGCGGCTACGCACACAGGCTGGAGCCGATTCCAGAAGGAGCTCGACCAGGTCATCGAGGAGCATCGCATGGTGGGGTGCAGGCATCCGGCCATCGGCGGCCTGCCGGCTGAATATTTCAGCCCGGCCGGCGTCACCAAGTTTGTTCAGGAGCTTGGGCCGATTGCGGAGCGTCTGGCCAAAGCCGGCATGGATTTCTCGTACCACAACCACAATCACGAGCTTGCCAGGTTCGGGGACAAGACGTGGCTTGAGATGCTTCTCGACATGACTGCTCCGTCGCAACTGAAGGCTGAAATTGACACGTACTGGATCCAGGCCGGCGGCGGAGATCCGGCGGCCTGGATACGGCGCTGCGCTGGCAGGATTCCGCTGCTTCATGTGAAGGACATGGCGATCACGCCGTCCCGGGAGACGCGCATGGCGGAAGTCGGCAGCGGTAACCTGAACTGGCCGGAGATACTGAAGGCCGCCGAGGAGAGCGGTGTGGAGTATCTTCTGGTGGAGCAGGACGAGTGCTACGGCAGAGATCCGTTCGAATCTCTTGCCATGAGCTACGCTTTTCTGAAGAGCATGGGATACCGGTAGGAGGCGCGGAGGGTGGCATGTACCTGACAGGATTTGCGGACGAAGCCGCCGCGGACATCGAGGGGCAGATACGCGCAACGAAGGAACTCGGCTGGTCGCGCATGGAGTCGAGGAACATAAACGGCCGGAACATTCACGACATTTCAGACGCCGAGTTCGACGCCGTGTGCGCCGCTCTGGACCGCGCCGGCGTCTCGGTAAATTGTTTTGGCTCAGCCATAGCCAACTGGGGCAAGTCCATACTTGAGCCATTCGATTCATCGCTGGCCGAGGCCCGCAGGGCGATACCAAGAATGAAGCGTCTGGGGACAGTGCTGATCCGGATCATGAGCTTCGCAGTGCTGAAGGATCGCGGTCCCGAGGATCAGATGGCGGAGGAAAGATTCCGCAGGCTGCGCGAACTGCAGAAGATGTTTTCCGACGAGGGACTCATCCCTGTGCACGAGAACTGCATGAACTACGGGGGAATGGGCTGGCAATACACCCTGAGGCTGCTCGAAAATGTGCCCGGTCTGCGGCTCGTTTTCGACACCGGCAACCCTGTTTTTTCAGAGGACCGGTCGAAAAAACCGCCATATCCCATGCAGTCGTCCTGGGAGTTCTACAGCCACGTCAGGGATTTTGTGGAGTACGTCCATATCAAGGACGGCCGGATCGGGCCGGACGGGAAGGCGGTCTTCACCTTTCCCGGCGAAGGAGACGGAGACGTCGAGAGGATAGTGGAGGATCTGCTCAGGAGAGGATACGACGGCGGATTCTCCATCGAGCCGCACCTGGCTGTGGTTCACCACGACCCGTCCGTGACTTCGAAGGCTGAGATCATGCATCGCAATTATGTCGAATACGGCCGGCGCATGGAGGCCATGATTCAGAGGATCAGGCGCAGGATAGAGTCGGAGGCATGTCGGACTCCATAACCCCGATGATGGCGCAGTACCGCCGCATAAAGGCGCAACTGCCGCCGGATGTAATACTCTTCTTTCGGCTCGGCGACTTCTACGAGATGTTCCAGGACGACGCCCGCGAGGTCGCCCCGCTCCTCAACATCGCCCTCACCAGGCGCAACGGCGTGCCGATGTGCGGCGTGCCCTATCATTCGGTTGACTCGTATCTGGCGCGTCTGATCCGCGCGGGCCGCCGCGTGGCAATATGCGATCAGACCGAGGATCCGGCCCTTGCTCGCGGCATCGTCAGGAGAGACGTCACCAGGATCGTCAGCCCGGGCAGCGTGATCGAGGACAACATGCTCGAATCGGCCCGCCACAATTTCCTGGCGGGGGTGTGCCGCTGCGGAGACAGGATCGGGATCGCCCTGCTGGAACTTTCGACTGGATTCTTTGCCGTCGAGGAGGCGTCCGATGCGGCTTTCGCCGCTGAGGAAATGAGGAAAGCCGGGCCGGCCGAGATAGTCGTGCCGGAGGGGCAGAGGGGCGATGGCTGCATTGCCGGCATACTCGAAGCTGTAAAGCCGGCCGCGGTCGTCTCGGGCGATGACTGGACTTTCGAGATCGATGCGGCCCGTTCCTTCCTGACCGCGCATTTCAAGGTTCACTCGCTCGAGGGTTTCGGATGCGGGGACCTCGATGCTGCCGTATGCGCTGCGGGCGGAGCGCTGTATTATTCGAAGGAGACGCTCCGCAGGTCCGCTGCGCAGGTGAAATCCCTGAGACTGCTGCGATCCGCGGATTTTCTTGCCCTCGACCAGTCAACGCTTGCGAATCTGGACCTTCTGCCCGCGCCGGGCAGACCGCGCGAAGGAACCCTGCTGGCCGTGCTCGACACGACCAGGACGGCCATGGGAGCGCGAAGGATGAGAGAATGGATCGCTCGGCCGCTTGCGTCGCGTCAAAGGATAGAAGAACGGCTTCACGCGGTCGAGGCGCTGACAGGGGACAGAACCCTGCTTGCAAGGCTCAGGGATCAGTTGGGCAGGCTGCGCGACTTCGAGCGCCTGATCGGAAGGATCGCGGCCGGAGGCGGAAACGCCAGGGACCTCGTTGCGCTCGCCGAGTCTCTCGATGCCCTGCCGGACACAAAACAGCTTGCAGAGTCGGCGGATTCGCCTCTGCTTGCCGGGCTGGCGCGCTCAATCGCCTGCCAGCCCGAACTGGTGCGTCTCATAGCTTCGGCCATAGTTGACGAGCCTCCGGCCGGGGTGCGGGATGGCGGCATGATCAGGAGCGGATTCAGCCCGGAACTGGACGAACTGAGAAAGATCGCCGCCGAGGGGCGGCAGTGGCTGGCCGAATATCAGGCCAGAGAGCAGCAGCGCACCGGAATCAAGACGCTCAAGGTCCGGCACAACAAGGTGTTCGGCTACTACATAGAAATTTCGAAGGGGCAGGCCGCGCTCGCTCCGCCGGACTACGAGAGGAAACAGACTCTTACGACCGGCGAACGGTTCATTACCACGGAGTTGAAGGAATACGAGTCCAGAATCACCGGCGCGCAGGACAAGGCAATCGCGCTTGAGCACGAAATCTTCCAGCAGGTGCGCCAGGCCGCGGCGGAGAAGACCGCGGAGATACAGGCCGCAGCGGATGCGGTCGCGTCAATTGACGCGCTTGCGTCTTTCGCGGAGCGGGCATCGGCGCTGGGGTACGTCAAGCCCGCGATGAGCGACGGCGACAGGCTGCTGATACGCGGAGGCAGGCACCCTGTTGTGGAGCAGACGCCGCAGGCGGAACGGTTTGTTCCGAACGACACGCATCTGGATTGCGGAGAGAACCAGATCATGATCCTCACCGGTCCGAACATGGCCGGAAAATCCACATACATAAGACAGGTCGGGCTGATCGTGGTCATGGCGCACATGGGATCGTTTGTGCCGGCCGATTCCGCCGAAATATGCGTTGTTGACAGGGTCTTCACCCGCGTCGGGGCCGGCGACGATCTGTCGCGCGGCAGGAGCACTTTCCTGGTGGAGATGCAGGAGACGGCGAACATCCTGAACAACGCCACACCGCGCAGCCTGGTCATCCTCGACGAGATCGGCAGGGGGACGAGCACATTCGATGGGATCAGTATCGCATGGGCGGTGGCCGAATATCTGCACAACAATCCGCGCGTGAAGGCCAAGACTCTCTTCGCGACCCACTACCATGAATTGACAGACCTGGCGTTGACTCTGAAAGGCGTGAAGAACTACACGGTGCAGGTGCGCGAATCGGGGGGGAGAATAGTTTTCCTGAGAAAGATCGTCCCCGGCGGTTCGGACAAGAGCTACGGCATCCACGTGGCGCGGCTGGCGGGGCTGCCGGACGAGGTCATAGAACGGGCCCGCGAAATTCTCGCCAATCTTGAAGAGGGCGAGATGAACGAAACCGGCCAGCCGAAGATCGCGAGGCGGCGACGCCGGACGCCGAAGGACGACTCGCGCCAGATGCGGCTTTTCTGACGCGGGCGGCCGGGCGCTGGCCGTCTATCAGGTCACGCTCGGCGCTTTCGTCCGCCGCCCGTGAGCGCGCGCAGTATGTGCATTTCCAGCGCCTCGTAATCGCGCTCGGCGGTCATTTTTATGAGGGTCTCCTCGTCGAGGCCGCGGGATATCTCCAGGAGCCTGAGGAACATTTCGCGGCTGTTGGCCAGGTGCCTGGTTGCGACTTCGTCCTTCTGCGTGCGCATGGCCTTGACATCCAGGCCGACCCATTCGCCGTTCCGGCCGTAACCGTGTCTGTCGAGCAGGCGCACCTGGTTGAACGCCCGCCTTATATCCACGGAACCGAACGACTTGTCCTCGTCGAATTTGATGCCGTTCTGGTCGTTGAGGTGCACTGTCCAGAGCTTTCCGAACGAGAGGGCGAAGCCCATCTCGTCCGATGGGTCAAGCCCGGCGAGAATGGCATGGGCGGACTCGATGTTCACTCCGACGCGGGCAGGGTCATTGGTCTTGAATGCGATGGCCACCGCATGGCCTGCCGTGGGTATGTAAGCCTGATCCATGGGCTCGTTGGGCTTGGGCTCTATGGCTATTCGGATTCTCGCGTTGTAATCCAGCATGTCGTTGATGGCCTCCACGAGGAGTTCGACCGCCGCCTTCGGATCCTTGGCTTCACGGATGTATGTGCCTTCGCGCGCCAGCCACAGCACTATGAGTTCGGTGCCCAGCGCGTCTGCGATGTCTATGGCGCGCCTGGAGCGTTCCCGCGCATATTCCCTGCATGCCTTGCTGTTCGATGTATATGCGCCGTCTATCGTGCGGTGATCCTCCCAGAGGCGCGGCGCCACGAACTCGGCGGCGAGGCCGTGCCTGTCGAGGACGCGTTTCACTGACTTTGCCCGGGCGATTATCCGGGACGGGCTGAGGCAATTGAGGTCCGGGACCGCGTCGTCGTCATGGAACTGGACGGCGCCGAATCCAAGTTTCCTGTAGTATTCAAGTTTGCGGTTGAACGGAATGCTGTCGCGGACAGCCGGCCCGTACGGATCGGCTCCGGCGTGAATATTCCAGGGTCCGAACGAAAAACGGAATATGCCTTTCATTTGGCGCCTCTCCTTTCCTGAATGCCCGACCAATCCCATCTTGCAGCAATGAGCCTTGCTGGGCAACTCAAAGATGTCTCTTCCGCGGTTGGGCAAATGGCCTTTTTCTCCATTCTCCGGCGGTCGCTTTCCTGTGCCAGACCGTTCAACATGTCTTGTGCCTGAACACCCGCCCGGCGCAGGATGTGAGTTGCCTGCGGCAGGCGAAAAGCCCTACTCTTCCGGGCTGTGGCCTGAACAGGGAGCGGCTCGATCCATGAAAAGAGCGAATGTGGTTCTGATCCTTACGGATGATCAGCGGTTCGACACGATCGCGGCGCTGGGCAATGCGCGCATGAAAACGTCCAACATGGATTGGCTCGCCGGCAATGGAACATCGTTCACCCACGCTTTCATTCCGGGCGGAACATGCGGCGCGGTCTGCATGCCCAGCCGGGCGATGCTGCACACAGGTCGAACCCTGTTTCACATCGCCGAAGCAGGTGAAACCATACCGGGCGTCCATGCGACGCTCGGCCAGACGTTCCGATCCGCCGGCTACGACGCATTCGGCGTTGGCAAATGGCACAACGGAACGGAATCCTACAACCGCTCGTTTTCAGGCGGAGCCGAGATATTTTTCGGCGGCATGGCTGACCACTGGAATGTGCCGGTTTTTGATTACGACCCTTCAGGCAGATATGACAGGAGATGCCTCTTCATCGAAAATCCTTTTTTCTCGAATCAGACCCGCGAGCGTTTCTGCGATCACATTCATGCGGGCAGGCACTCGACAGATCTGGTGGCCGGAGCAGGCGTCGAGTTTCTGAGGAATCATCCGGCAGACCGGCCGTACCTGCTCTACCTTGCCTTCCTGGCGCCTCATGACCCAAGGTCAATGCCACGCGAGTTCCTGCAGATGTACGACCCGGCGGACATGGATCTGCCGCCGAATTTCATGCCCGCCCACCCGTTCGACAATGGGGACATGAACGTGCGTGACGAAAAACTCGCCGCGCTTCCGCGGAATGAAGCTGAAATACGGCGGCATCTGGCGGAATACTGCGCAATGATTTCGCATCTCGACGATCGGATAGGATGGATCATCGAAGCGGTGAGACGGCGCGACGAGCTGGATCGGACGATTTTCGTGCTCTGCGGGGACAACGGCCTTGCCCTCGGGCAGCACGGTCTCATGGGCAAGCAGAACCTGTACGAGCACAGCGTGCGCGTGCCGCTGATCTTCTGCGGCCCTGGCGTGCCCAAGGGGCGCCGGCTCGACGGGCTCGTGTATCTGCTGGATGTTTTCCCGACGCTTTGCGAACTGGCGGGAATCCCCGCGCCGGCCACGGTGGAGGGGCGCAGCCTTGTGCCGGCAATGAGAGAGAATGCCGCCGGCAGGAAAGCGCTTTACCTCGCCTATCGCGAATTGCAGCGGGGCGTGAGGACGCCGACGCACAAGCTGATAGAATACGTTGTCGGGGGCCGGCATGTGGCGACCCAGCTTTTCGACATGCGGAAAGACCCCTGGGAGATGGATAATCTGGCGGACGATCCGGCGTGCGCCGGCATCATGGCCGAATTGAGGCGTGAGATGTTCAGGCTCAGAGACGAATGGGGAGACCGGCAGAGCCGTTGGGGCGCGATTTTCTGGGAGGGATACGGGAAGAGATGAAAGCCCTGTCTTGCCATTGCCCGTAAGATCAAAGAATCAGACGATAAGGAGGAGCTGAGATGGAATTTTATGTGGCTGTCGGAGGAGGAGCCGGCGGAGACGGGTCCGAGTCGCGGCCTTTCGGATCTCTTGCGCAGGCGAGGGATGCCCTGCGCGCTCTGCGTCGCCGGACGCCGGAGCTGCGCAGTGAGCGCGCGGTCGTGCTGGTTCGCGGCGGCGTGTATGCTCTGCAGGAACAATTTGTGCTGACAGAAGAGGACAGCGGAACAGAGGGCGCGCCTGTGGAGTACAGGGCGGCGTCCGGCGAAAAGGCGCGTCTGAGCGGCGGAATGGCGCTGCGCGGATGGAGGAAGGTGACGGATGAGCGGATCCTGGCGAGACTTGAACCGCATGCAAGGGGCCGCGTGTGGCAGACTGACCTCTTGGCGCATGGAATCCGGGATTTCGGCAAGATTGAATCAGCCGAATCATGGGCTCATTCGGATCCCGGTCTGGAGCTCTTTTTCCTGGGGCGTCCGATGATTCCTGCAAGGTATCCCAATCATGGCTACATGCACATCGAAGAAGTTCTGGTCAAGGATGGCCACAGCATTCACGGTGTTTCCGGCAGCAGGGTCGGGAAATTCCGGTACAGGGACCCATTGAATCGTCCCGCCCGATGGACGGAGGAAACGGAAATCATGCTGCACGGATACTGGTTCTGGGATTGGGCGGATCAGCGCATCAGACTTGCAGGTTGCAATCCGTCCCGCCGGGAAATGTCGCTGGATGATTCGCATCCTCACAGTTACGGGTACAGACCCGGTCAGTGGTTTTACGCATACAATCTCCTTTGCGAACTGGACACGCCCGGGGAATGGTATCTCGACCGTGCCAGCGGCATTCTGTATTTCTGGCCTCCGTCGGAAGACTCCTCGATTGGCGATGGGCAGGCTGAAGTCTCGGTTCTGCGCGACCCCATCGTGCTCAGAGGCGCTGAATACGTGACGATTCGCGATCTGGCCGTGGAGAATGCGCGAGGAACCGGCATAAGGGTCGAGGCTGGCAGCCATGTCCGGATCGAAGGCTGCGCGGTCCGCAATGTCGGCGGGTACGGCGTCTGGGTGGAGGGCGGCAAGGCGCATACTGTTGCCGGATGCGAGATATGCGACGCCGGCGACGGAGGCATTGTGCTCCGGGGAGGCGACCGCGCCACTCTCGCGCCAGGTCGGCATGCCGCAGTGAACAACCATGTGCACCACACGGGAAGATGGAATCCGCTCTACAAGGTGGGCATCCAGCTCAGCGGGGTGGGCAACAGGGCGGCGCACAACAGGGTTCACGACGTACCGCATGTGGCAATCGGGTTCACAGGAAACGATCATGTCATCGAATGCAACGAGATATATCGGGCGGTCACTCAGGCAAATGACGCGGGAATGATCTACACCACCGGCGCTCATCCGGAGGAGTGGACCATGCGCGGACACGTGATCCGGCACAACTTCCTTCATCACAGCAGCGGATTCCGCGGTAGGGGATGCGAAGGAGTCTATCTGGACGACATGTTCTCCTCCGCCGAGATAGTCGGCAACGTGTTCTGGCATGTTCCCAGGGCGATACTCATCGGCGGGGGCCGCGACAACGTCATCGCCAACAACATCTTCGCGGACTGCCGCAAGGCCGTGCACATAGACGCCAGGGGGGTCGGATGGGCAGCTTCGACTGTGCCCGAACTTGTGCGCCTGCTCGACACTGTTCCGTACAGGGAGGAACCATGGGTGTCCAGGTATCCGCAGCTTGCCGGCATCCTTGACGATGAACCCGCGCTTCCTAAAGGGAACGTGGTGGTGCGCAACATATTCTGCGACGCCGACTGGGACGAAATCGAGGACATTGCCCGGCCGCACGTGCGCATCGCCGGAAATTTCGAGGCTGGGGATCCAGGCTTTGCGGACAGGGCAAGAGGCGATTTCAGGCTGAAACCCGATTCGCCGGCCTGGCGCATGGGGTTTGAGCGGATTCCTCTGGAACGGATCGGACTGGTTGTTGATGAAACCCGCGCTGCGGTTCCGCCGCGGCAGTTGATTGAGGCCGGTCTGCACGCTGAGCGGCCCGGCCTCATGTACCGGAACAAGTGCGTTCGTCCGGCCCTGGTCCGCATAAGGCTGCAGAACCTGGGCGAGACCCTGGTTCGGATATCCGGACGGATTTGCGCATGCAACGGCGATGTTGTCGAAGGAGGCGGTTTTGCGTTCGAATTGTCGCCGGGTCACGAGTGCGGGCGCAGCGCCGCAATCTCAGTGAACAGTGTGCCGGTCGAGGCGTGCGTCGTGGCTGATGTGGACGGCAGGACCGAGTGCTGGACGGCCGCCATTCCCGTGGAACCGGCGGCCGTGACAGGCTGGTGTCGGCGGATGGAGGTGGCCGTGCTCGAACCCGGTCTTGGCAAATTGGAAGGGGTCAGCCGGCTGCCGGACGGAAAAGCCATCGAATGGAAGACCAGGGAATGGACCGGCGAGTTCTGCAACATCCATGATGTCCTCGAAAAGACGGGCTCTGGCGATGCCGTGGCCCTGTTCAGGGCTCATGTGGCATGCCCGGAGCGGATGAAAGTGGCGGCCTTGCTGGGGTATGACGGCCCGGTGCGACTTTTCGTTGATGGGAGGAGCGTTTTCCACGATCCTGACGGCACGAATCCGGCCCTGCCCGATTCTGCGAGGCCGGAATTCGGGTTGAGCGAGGGCGCGCATGAACTTGTGGTGATGCTCGGGGCAGGCATGGGCAGGGCATGGGGCGTGTTCCTGAGATTGCAGCGGACGGACCTCGAACCGGAGCAGGCTGCAGGCCCATGCGTTCTGCCTGTGTGGGTGCGCAACTGAATCCTGATAGAACATGCGAGCGACGCATCCGGCTGCTCGCCGGAGCGTTAATCGCGGAATCCAGGGGCGGATCTCAGGATTTGCGGCCCAGGATGCCGGCGATCAGGGCTCCGAGCTGTTTCTGAGAAAATGGCTTTTCGAGATAGGCCGCGCCGGCCGGGATGCAGGCGCCATTTTTCGCAAAATCGCTGGAATACCCGGACATGAACGCGATCTTCGCGTCGGGGTCAATTTCCTTGAGCCGGCTGGCCAGTTCCGGCCCGCTCATCTCGGGCATGACCACATCCGCCAGCACCACGGCAAAACTGCCGGGCTTTTCGCGCGCCAGACGCAGGGCCTCTTCCGGAGATGTCGTCGTGACCGCGGTGTAACCCAGATTTTCGAGCATTTTCCTCACCAGTTGGAGAAACGGTTTCTCGTCTTCCACAACAAGCACGGTTTCCCCCCGGCCATGAGGAGGAGGCGCGGCTGGGGTTGTGGACGAGTCGGGGCGCTCCGCGACATGGCATGGCAGGAAAATCCTGAATTCCGCGCCTTTTCCCGGCCTGGTGCGGACATCAATGTATCCCTGGTGTTGCGACACGATTCCGTAAACGGTCGCCAGTCCAAGGCCGGTGCCTCTGCCCTCGGGTTTGGTCGTGAAGAAAGGCTCGAATATTCTGTCGCGCGTCGCTTCGTCCATGCCGCAGCCGTTGTCCTTCACGCTGAGCATGACGTAGTCTCCGGGCGGGCACGGATAATCCTGCCGGTCTTCCTCCCGCACGGACACGTTCTCGGTTTCGATGCAGACGCGTCCGGCGCCGGATATGGCGTCGCGCGCATTGGCGCACAGATTCGTCAGAATCTGGTCCAGTTGCGCCGGGTCGAGGCTCACCTCGTCCCTGATCGCGCGCGGCCGCCATACAAGTTCCACGTTTTCCCTGATCAGCTTTTTCAGGATGCCGAGCGTGGCCGCTATTGACTCGTTCAGTTTCAGGACGACGGGCGAGCCCGGCTGCCTTCGCGCGAACACGAGCAGTTGGCGGGTTATTTCCGCAGACCTGTGCGCTGCCTGGACCACTTCGTTGAGGTGGGTCCGCAGGGGATCGCCGGCCGGCATCTTCTCAAGGGCGAGTTCCGAATAGCCCAGTATGACGTTGATCATGTTGTTGAAGTCATGTGCGATGCTCGCCGCGAGATGGCCGATGCTTTCCATTTTCTGCGCCTGATAAAGCCGGCTCTGAAGCTGTTCCTTCTCGCGTTCGGCCGTTACGCGGTTGGTGATGTCCCTTATGATGCCTTCAAAGGCCACTGGTCTGCCTGCTCTGTCCGTCACCGGAACATGCCGCTGTTCTATCCAGATGCAGCGTCCGTCCTTGGAGAGCCAGCGCATGGTCACCGGGTTCTGCCGCGAATTGTGGCCCCACAGGGATGCTTTCGCTTCAGGAGATTCATCCGGGTGCACGAGTTTCTCGCCGATTTCGGGGTTTTCATAGAACTCCGTGGGCTGGTATCCTGTCAGGGCAGTTGCAGCCGGGCTCACGTAGCTGACTCTGCGTTCGGGGAAGATTTCGTACCTGTAGATCATGTCAGGCGCATTTTCAGCGAGGCGGCGGAACCGGCCTTCGCTTTCGGCCAGCGCCTCCATTTTCTCCTCAAGTTTGCGTATGAGGGCGGCGTTGTACATCTTGTAAATGGCTGGTTCCTGATCCGCAGGCGCAGCCGGCCGCAGTTCTCCGGCGGCGCTGGAGGCGGCGACCTCGCGTATTGTCGAAAGGAAAACGGCATCGTCCACGGGCTTCACGAAGAAACGCGCGGCGCCGAGTTTGAGGGCGAGCTCTTCATCGCGCCGGTCGGTGTATGTAGCCGTATAGAACACGAACGGGATTCTCCGCAGATTTGCGTCCTTCTGCCATTCCCGGCACAGGGTGAATCCGTCCATCTGCGGCATGAGTATGTCGGACACGATCAGGTCCGGAGGCTGCTTTCTGGCGGATGCAAGAGCCTCCGATCCGTTTGAGGCTTCCATGACGTCGTATCCGTGCCCGGCGAGCATCGCGCGCAGCAGGTATCTGTTGCGTTCATTGTCGTCCACAATAAGGATCGAGCTCACAGTTCTCCTCCTTCCTGCTGACGCCCACTCATGGGCAGAAAAGAAACCACGGTCGTGGCAAAAGACTCCGGATCTATCGGCTTTTCTATGTACCCGTTGCATCCGGACGCGATTATCCGCTCGCGGTCTCCGGCCATCGCGTAGGAAGTCACCGCGACTATGGGAATGCCGGCAAGAGCAGGCAGACTGCGGAGCCGGGCGGCGACCGCGTGGCCGTCGAGCACAGGAAGATGGATATCCAGCAATATGAGATCCGGCTGGTGAGACTCGGCTGCGGCGATGCCGGACACGCCGTCCCTGGCGGCAACTACCGAGTGGCCGGCCTTCTGAAGAATGAAGGATGCCAGATACAGGTTCTGCTCGTTATCTTCTATTATCAGAATCCGCGCCATTTTCTCCCCCTTCCGCGGTTTGAGGGAATCTGAAAACGAATTCGCTTCCTTTGCCCCATTCACTGCGGACCGAAATTGAGCCGCCCATCATTTCGGCCAGATTTTTCGAGATCGCCAGACCCAGTCCCGTGCCCTCGTGGCGCCTGTTTGCGCCTGAGTCAATCTGCTTGAAGGGTTTGAAGAGTTTGTCCATGTCAGCGGCGCGTATTCCGATGCCGGTGTCCCGCACCGCTGTTTCGATCCATCCTTCCCGGGCCGCGCACTCTACGGTCACCGAACCCCTGTCCGTGAATTTCACCGCGTTGCTGAGCAGGTTCAGAAGCACCTGTTCAACGCGTCGGCGGTCTCCGACGACCCTGCCGACGCCCTGACCGATCCTGAGGGAGAGCTCGATGCCCTTTGCCTGAGCCTCGTGCGCCACGGATTTCATGGCGCTTTCCAGGACTCCGCGCATGTCGAAGGTCTCCCTGCTCAATTCGATCTGGCCGGCCTCTATTCTTGAAATGTCCAGAATGTCATTGATGAGGGCCAGCAGGTGTTTTGCGCTGTCGCGGGCCATGGCAAGCTGCTTGCGCTGCTCATCATTGAGAGGACCAGCCAGCCCCTGAAGCAGCACGCCCGTGAAACCAAGGATCGTGTTGAGCGGGGTGCGGAGCTCGTGGGACATGGTCGCCAGGAAAACCGACTTCAGCCTGTCGGCTTCCTGAGCCTTCAGCATGGCGCGGTTGAGTTCCGCGGTTCGGGTGGCGACCCGCTCCTCAAGCTCCGCATTCAGTTTGCGAAGTTCATTTTCGGCTTTTCGCCTGGCGCAGCTCAGGGACAGGAGGGCAAGCATCAGTGCCGAGCAGGCGAAGGACGAGGCCGCGCCTGCCAGAAATCGGGGCGAACTCATGGGACGGAACAAGGGCCAGCCGCCGGCGGGAGCCGCCGCGATCTGCCACGAGCCGGTCGGGAGGCGTATCTCTCTCAGAACCGGTTGGCGCTCGAAAAGGCGCGCATCGCCCCAGAACACGGCGCCCTGGGCTCCAAGCCCATCAGCACCGCGCAGGGCGACCCGTATGTCAGCGGGTATGCCGGCTCCTGTCGAGACCGCCATGAGCCGGTTGAAGTCAATCACTGTTGACACCAGTCCCCAGTATCGCTCATTGCCCGGTTCCGACGGGTCGCGCATGTATACCGGCTGCCTTCCGATGACTCCAATCCCGCCCTGCACAAGATTGACCGGGCCGGCCACGACCATTTTTTTCAGTTCCATCATTCGCTTCACGCCCGGCCATTGCTCCGGATTGTCGCGGTATCGCAACCCGATTACCCGTTCGTTGCCCTCGAGCGGATAAACCTGGGAGACCACGTTGTCAGGGGCCAGAGCAATATTGCGGATCATGCTGTTGCATCTCAGCAACTCGCCGCAGAATGCCCGGAAACGGTCAGGCTCCGGCTCGCCATCCAGCGAAACCAGGGCTGCAAGACCCTCTGAATGATGGAGCGCGGCGATGACGTTGCGGCTCAGTTCGCTGCAGAACGGCTCGATGGCGACATTGATGTCATTGCGAAGCCGGCGTGTTTCCGATACATGGCGGGCGGATTCGGAGCGGTACGATATCGTGAGTCCGGCCGCGAGAATCAAAACTGGCAGAACCGCGATGAGAATGCTTTCCCATTTCTGGCAGGAAAACGCGGGCGCGCCGCCGTCAGGCGGGCTTCGGCGGCCTTCCGTGTTCATGGCGGAAGATGGGAACATGGATAACGGGAGCAGTATTGCCTTTGCGCAGCCGCCCTTTTCCGCCGTTCAATTCCCTGATCCCCTCGTCAGCGCTGTAAGACCGCTTCCCATTTATTAAAGTAACCTTCGGCAGACAATACTGCAAGACAAGAGTTCCGTGTTGCGGGATCATGCGATTGGCAGGCGCGGCGCGTACACGGCGTGGCCCCCGGCGTGCGGTTGCGAACCTGCATGCCGGGGAGGCGTCTTGTCATGCGCGTTGAGGCCGCAAGCAGGCGGATGCCTTCTCGCAAACTGCGGCCAGTTCGGCGGCAGCGCGCTCGACCGCGCAGTTCGCCAGCACATGCTTCCGCCCGGCCAGGCCCATCTGCCTCGCGCCTTCGACATCCTCAAGCACCCTTCGCAGCGCTTCGGTATATTGCTCTATATCCGAGGGATCGTACACCAGTCCGCCTCCGCTCTCGCGGACAAGCTCAGCCGCGCCTCCGTTTTCCGGCTCCACAACCGGTATTCCTGCGGCCATGGCCTCCATTGCGGTCATATTCCACGCCAGGCCGGATGGGCACGGCACGGAAAAGGCCGAAAGACCGTGAAGAAAATCGAGCCGGCCTCTGCGCGAAAAATCGTCATGTTTCTCCACATCGCCGGCCATGCCCGTCTCGGAGAGCCGCGCGGCGAGACCTTCGAGAAAATCGCTGTCATCGTCCAGGGCTCCGCCTGTTACCCGGAGTCTGAGAGTTCTGAGAAGCGGACGCTGGCTCTTGAGTCTCGCGAAGGCCTCCACGAGCACACCCAGCCCCGAACCGTCGCTCATCCGGGCCGCGTAGCCGACTGTCGGCGGCCTGACGGCGACGGGTTCCGGAGCGAATCCCTCGGTTCTGATGCCTGGCCTGACCACATGAATGCGCTGTTCGCCTGTCCTGAGCCTTTTGCTCACCAGTTCCGCCTCCCCTGCGCTCGGCGCAATGAGAAAATCAGCCTCCGAAGAGCGCCTTGCCAGCATATCAAGGGCGCGAGACTGGAGTTCCTCCGGCATTCCCTGGATCCAGCGCAACTCGTCATGAAAGAAACAGCCGACCGGAGCTTTCAGGGTTTTGCGCAGAGGGCCGGCAAGGCCGAGCAGCAGGGAAGCGGACAGCA
>Ga0272448_1003137_pt1 | contig 19917 bp, 14 predicted proteins | sample YNPCB0191_FD_202220 | JGI IMG/M metagenome (GOLD analysis project Ga0272448, IMG submission 202220) | Hot spring sediment microbial communities from Yellowstone National Park, WY, United States - YNP-CB-019-1 | ecosystem: Environmental > Aquatic > Thermal springs > Hot (42-90C) > Sediment... | reverse complement strand
ACTGGCTGTTCAGCTATCACCCCGGCGGCGTGTTGATCCTCAACCCGCGCGGTGGCATCGTGAGCCAGCCGGTGCCGGCGGATCAGATCATGCACGTATATCGCGTCCTCCGGCCCGGCCAGGTCCGCGGCGTGCCGTGGCTCACGCCCGTGATGGTGGCGCTCCGCGACCTCGATGATTACTGCGATGCGGAGCGCATCCGCAAGAAGATCGAAGCATGCGTCACCGCGTTCGTCGAGCAGCCGGAGGGCATAGACGGCGATCCGCTGGGACTCGCTAGCACCGACCCTGCCAGCGGATTGCCCGTCGAGAGTTTCGAGCCGGGCATGGTCGAGTATCTGAAACCTGGCCAGGCGGTCAAATTCAATAATCCTCCGGCGGCGGGCGGCTACCGCGAGTACAAGATGACCGAGTTGCAGGGCATCATGGCCGGCCTTGGCCTGCCCTATGAACTCGGCACCGGCGATATGTCGCAGGTGAATTACTCCTCCTGGCGGGGCGGCATGCTGGGCTTCCGCAACACCGTGGAGGCGTACCGCTGGCTCACGTTGATCCCGCTCTTCTGCATGCCCGTATGGCGGCGATTTATCGACACGCTGGTGCTGCAAGGGAAGATCCCGCAATCTGCCGCCAAGGACGACCAGATCAGCCTGCGCACCGTGCAGTGGACCGCGCCGCGCTTCGAATCCGTGGATCCGGTGAAAGACGCCGAAGCCGTGTTGAAGGACGTGCGCATGGGCAGGAAGACGTGGTTCGAAGCGGTGCTGGAGAACGGCTACGATCCCACGACCCAGTTGGAGCAGATCGCGCTGTTCAACAAGCTGGTGGATAAGTTCGAGATCATCCTCGATTCCGATCCGCGCCGGACCACCTTGCGCGGCCAGGAGCAGACGGCCGGAAACACAGAACCCACACCCGCCGGCAAGCCCACCCCCGGCAAGCCCCAACGCCAGGATTCCGCCGCATTGTCGCCGGAAGATCTCGGGATGATTCGCGAGTTGCTGGTCGCCGGGATCTCGCGGACGCCCAGTTGGGAATGCACCTCCCGGCTCTACCGGGGATAACCACTCACACATAGGAGAACACGATCATGAAGGCACCGCCCGAAGAAGCGGCCGAGCCGCGGGACGCCGGCCACATGGAATCTGCGGCGACGATAGATGCCGCTGCGCCGCCGCCGTCCAATCGCGATACCGAAGTCTTTTCCGCCGACGCGCAAGTCCTGCCCAGTACGGCCAACGCCAAGGACGGCACCATCGATGTGGTCTGGTACAGCGGGGCGTTCGTCCCCAGGATCGACCGCGCCACCGGCGAGCCCTACATGCTCAAGCTCGACATGCAGGGCTGCCGCTTCGACCGCCTCAACAACGGCGCGCCCGTGTTCGACACCCACTTCACCGGCGACGATTTCAAGTCCCTGATCGCGGGCAAAGTGGGCACCCGCGCCCAGGTGGGCGTGGTCCGGCGCGCCTGGCCCAACGGCGAAAAGGGCATGGCCACCCTGCAATTCGATCTCGGCGATCCGGACGGCGCCGACATGTTCCGCAAGGCCAGCACCGGCATCCTCCAGAACCTCAGCTTCGGCACCTTTATTTATAAGCGCGACAAGGTGGAAGCTCAGACGGAAGGCACGCCGGAGGGCCAACCGCCCTACCTAAACGACAAGGAAATCGGCATGTTCAAGGCGGTGGATTGGGAACCGTTTGAGATTTCCCCCTGCACCATCCCCGCCGATTTCAACACCTGCTTTCTGAGCGCGGAACCCACGGGGGAAATCACGATTCTCGGGACGCCGGAAGCCGGCGTTGTCGATGCACTTCGGGCAATCAGCCCGCGAAAGGAGAAACCGGCCATGCCGGAAACCACCACGCAGGAAACGGGCGCGGATGCCCGTGGAGTAAATGAGGAGGCCCTGGCCGCCGCGCGGGAACAGGCGGTCCAGGCCGAACGGCAGCGCGTCGCGGAGATCGAGCACCGCGCCGCCAACTTCAGAAGCGCCCTCGGCGAGGACTTCATTCGTAAGGCCATCACCGAAGGCAAGACCCCGGACCAGTTCAGCGCCGAGGCGCAGACGGCCATGGCGGCGCACGCGCAGCGGGATGTCACCGGCAAGCCCTTCCACCCGGTGAGCGAAGTGCGCGTCACGCGCGACGCCGGCGAGCAGCGACTGGCCTGCATGCAGATGGCCCTGCTGCTGCGCTCCGATGCACGCTTTTTCCTGGCACGCCGCCGCGACCACAACGGCAACGAACTCGGCGAATATCTCGACGGCTGCGGCCCCGAGCAGCAGCGCCGGGCCGCGGATATGGCGCGCGAGTACCGCAATTTCAAGCTCCTCGACATGGCCAAGGAGTACCTGGAGTTGCGCGGCATCAATCCCCGCGGCATGGACGTGACGCGCATCGCGGACCTGGCTCTCCAGGGGCCCTCGCGCGGGCCCGAGTTCTTCATGGCCGGCGCGGAGTCCACCGCCGATTTCCCGGCGATCCTGGCCAACGTCGCCAATAAAACCCTGCGCCAGGGCTACGAGGCCTATCCGCGCACGTTCCAGCCTTTCTGCCGGCAGGTGACGGCGCAGGACTTCAAGCCCATCAACCGGGTGATGCTTTCCGATGCGCCCACGCTCCAGGCGCTGAACGAGAAGGGCGAATACCACCGCGCCAACCTCACCGATAACAACATCAGCTACGCGCTGGGCACCTACGGCGAGATCGTCGCGCTGACCCGCAAGGTGATCATCAACGACGACCTCCAGGCGTTCACCCGGGTCCCGGCGCTGCTGGGCGTGGCCGCCGCGCAGCTCGAGTCCAACACCGTGTGGAACATCATCACGTCGAATCCGGCGGCGGTGTATGCCGGCGATAAAACCGCGACCGCGCTGTTCCATGCCAATCACGGCAATCTGCTCACGGGCGCGGGCAGCAGCATCGACAGCGACGTGCAGAACGCGGTTCCGCTGACCGCGCTGGGCAAGGCGCGCGCGGCCATGCGGCTGCAGAAGGGTCCGGCGGGCACGCCGCTCAACCTGGTGCCCCGGTTCATCGCCGTGCCGACGGCGCTGGAAAGCAAGATGCTCCAGCTCGTCTATCCCATCAACATCGCTTCCTGGCGGCCGGATGCGGTGGTGCCGGAGTGGGTGCGCACGCTGGTACCGGTGGTCGAACCGCGTCTGGATGCGGCCGCGGGCGGCGCCACGGCGTGGTACCTCGTCGCGGATCCGGCCCAGATCGACACGGTGGAGTACTGCTACCTGGAAGGGCAGCAGGGCGTGTACATCGAAACCAAGCAGGGCTTCGAGATCGACGGCGTCGAGATCAAGGCGCGCATGGATTTCGGCGCGGCGGCGCTCGACTTCCGCGGCCTGCAGAAGAACGCCGGCGCGTAGCGCGCAGGCAACCGGTGGGGCCGCCCGCGCGGCGGTCCCCCAGAAAGAGAGAAAAGGAAAATGCAGAACTACGTGCACAAGGGAGAGACCCTCACGGTCGTGGCGCCCTACGCGGTGAAATCCGGCGGCGGCGTCAAGGTGGGCAATCTGTTCGGCGTGGCGGCCTACGATGCCACCCTGAGCGCATCTCTGGAGATCGCCGCCATGGGCGTCTTCGATCTGGCGAAAGACACCAGTACTTTCGCCTCGGGCGATGCCGTCTACTGGGACGACACGAACAAGGTGGCCACGTCTACCTCTGCCGGGAACCTGGTCATCGGCACGGCCGAGTTGGCGCAGGCCAGCGGTGCGGCGGCTCCGGGCGGGGCTTCGGGGGACGCCACCGTGCGCGTCCGGCTGAACGGCTTCCTGCCCGGCGCGACCGGCGTGTCCACCGGCATCCGCGTGGCGCACGCGCTCTATGATTTCACTGTTGACGGCGGCGCACAGGGCGCCATTACGCCGGCCAACAGCGACACCATCCCGAAGAATGCGGTGGTGCATGGTGGCGTCGTCAACTCCACCGTGGCCGTCGAATCTGCGGGCGCGGCTACGCTGGCGATCGGCACTGCCGCGGGGTCTGCCGCCAATAGCATTCTGACGGCGACGGGCAAGGCAACGCTGTCGCAGGACGCGGTCCTGAAGCCGACCTGCGCCACCACGCCATTCAAGATGTCGGCCGCCGGCAAGATCAACGTGACCGTGGCCGCCGCCGATCTGACCACCGGTCAGGTCGAAGTCTGGGTGTTCTACAACCTGGCCAGCAACGATTAGCGCCGATATGTCTGACTGCTCCACCATTGGCGCGTCCGTGAACGCGGCCATGCAGGATGCGTTCGGAGAGCCGGTGGTGTACCAGCCCGTGCAGGGCGGCTTCCCGGCGGGCAACCCGCTGACCGTCATCGCCATCCGCCACGTCCGCGTGCGGGAGGAATCGGGCGCGATGGGGCCTGTGGAAGAAATCTCGGTCAACCCCGCCGATTTCCCGAATCCTCCCCAGCCGGGCGATTGGGTCACCGCCTGGGGATCGCAGTTCGTCGTGCGGACCGTGCGCCAGCCCGATCCCTACGGCATGGTCCAACTCTCGTTGTTCGCACGAAAGAGCGCCGATGATCCATCCTAAGAAGCTGCTCGGGGAGTGGGTGACGGCGCTCCAGGCCTTGCCGCGCCTCGTGGAGGCGCTGGGCGGCAACGGCAACCACATCCAGGCGTACTCCGAAAACACCGTCGTCTTCGGCCAGCCGACGCAGAACAACATCCGCCTGGCGATTCTGTCGATGCCGCCCGGCTCGATTCTAATCGCTTGGCAGGGCAGCGGGCCCGGCAGGCTCGGCAACGCCCTGGTGTTCGTGCACGACTTCTCGCTTTACTTGCGCGCGCCGGAGACGGCCGAGGTCGGCTACGAGGATCTCTTCAACTGGATCGTGAACGACGCCCCTGTCGGCAGCCTGCGGATGCTGCACACGCCGATAGACCCGAATTGCGAGCCGATGGATTTCTATCTGCCCTCGGCCCGGCGTAACACCATCGTGATCAGCGCGGACGGCGCCACCTTCGAGTACTTCGAGGTTCCCGTGAAGCTGGTCGAATCCTATAACCCGTAATCGCGGAGAGAGAGCTTTATGCAGGCTGTGCAGACGTGTTTTCTGGAGTCGCCGCAAGGCGACGAGATTAAGGAAGTCGAGGCGACGGCAGCGGCGCTGTCTCCGCTGCTCTCGAAGGGCTGGCATCAGGTACCTGCGCCGGCCCAGCGCGAGACGGTCGTCTTGGCCCAGAAGGAGGACTGACGTGGCTAACGTAAACGAGCTCATACAAGGCTGGGGCTTCAAGAAGCAGGCCGATATTGTCACCGCCAACGTAGCGGCGGGGATCTGGCGGCATACGAACCTCAATACCAAACCGTGGGCCAAGGTTCCGGTGAACGAGGACGATCGCGCCGAAATCGGCAAGGGGCACGAGTTCCCCACCCAGCTTTTCAAGTCGCACTACAACATGCCCGCCTTCGAGATTTCGAAGTACGCGTCATCGGAGTTTTTGGCGTGGGCAATGGCATTTTCATTGGGCAATGTCGTCCTTACGGGCACCGGTCCGTACACATACGTGATTGTGCCCGCGCTCGGCGCGACGAATCCCACCGGCCTCGAGCTGCCGTACTTCTCCTTTGTGCAGCAGATCCGGCCTGGCGGCTCCGCCATCCTCGACGAGATCCTGATCGGCTGTGCGGTGAAGGGCTGGAAGCTGTCCATCAAGAACTCGCCTGGGCGCGCCAGCGCGATGTGCTCGGTCGAGTGCGTGACCACGGGCAAGTACACTTCGCCCAGCGGCATCACCCTGCCCGCCGCCACCACGCCGCACGAGTTCAACGCCGGCATGATTACGGCGCTGACCTTCAACGGCGTGGACTACCTGACGGGCGGCAGCGGCAAGCAGTTCGTTTCCATGGATTGCTCCTGGGACAACAACCTCCGGCCGGGCTTCTTCCCCGGCTCGGGGACTCAGGACGGCTTCCAGGTCCAGGGCCGCTTCGAGTGGGGCGACCGGGCGTTCGCGGTACAGTTCGTCGTGCGCGTGCAGGCCGGATCGACGGAGTACGCGAACCTGATCAACCAGACCACCGGGTCCGCGACGATCACGCTCAGCAGCGACGCCAATAACTCGTTTTCAATGGTCATCCAGAAGATGGGCTTCAGCGTGGTCGAGTTGGGCAACACCGACGGCATCGCCACGCTTCAGATCACCGGCGTGCAACTCTACGACGCCACGAATGGCCTGGTGACGGTCACCGTCATCACGCCGCAAAACAACATCTGCCAGTAGAGCAGCGATTCGTGAGGAAACATGGAACAGACGAGCAAGCCGGTTTTTGACGCGACGAAAACGATGGTAGTGCCAATCCTGTCGGGCGGCGAGAAGCAGTGCGAGGTGCGGTTTCCGACCGACGAGGAATGGGGCGGTTGGGCCCGCAGCCAGCGCACGATCCGGCGCTTCCTGGGGCGCGGGAAGTCGCAGAGCGAAGACGTGGATCTGCCCAAGATCAACGCGGAGTTGTTCGCGAAGATCCGCGTGGACAAGGACGGTCCGGAGTTCGATGACGCCGAGGCCGGAATGGTGATCGGCCGCATCGAGCGGTGCACGGTCGTGAATATCGAGCGGGAGGGCATCAATTACCGGATCGAGATGAAGGTTCCGGGTGCGCGGGTGGCGCATGTGCTGCGCATGCCGACCGCGAAGGAGATGCAGGATCACGAGCGCGCCTCGACCAGCGTGGTGGCGGCGCGGCGGTCGGTGGAGACGCGGGCGTTCCTGGAGCCGAGCGGCGCGCTCTACGATAAGCTGCACGTCTCGCACGAGGGTTATGCCGGCGCGGTGCCGGTCGTGCACAAGTCGGCAGCGGTCTCCGAGGTCATCGCGCAACTCTCCATCGATGGAGACGACGACCCGGAATAGCGGCGCCCGACTCTCCGGCGGGACCGGCGATCCGGTTTCTGATCCAGTCCGCGCTCCAGCAGGCTACCTTGTGCGGCAAGGAGGAGGATTGCCCGGATCGGATATTCCGGTGCCGCCAGTGCGGCCATTCCTCCCCGGCTGAACTCGACGGCTGCCCCACCTGCGGGGCTGGCTGGAAGCAGATCGACGTCAGCCACGGTCCCGGTTGCCCCAGGAACCTCGTTGAGGAGGCGATGGAGACGTTCAACGGCATGCTGGTGCGCCGCTCCTTCCGTCTCCTCAACGCGAAGTCGCTGGGCTTCACGATCACCCTTGCGGACATCACCGAAGAGGAATTCCGCGTTATGGAGATGATCGAGGCGGTTCGGCAGGAGCAGGAAGCCGACGACGACAAGGGCGCGAGCTTCCAGGAACTGCTGCTGCGCAGGCTCTCGCGGCGCTGATCGAGGTCTGCGGGTGGTTACGCCCAATCAGTGGCGACATTCCGTCAACTTGGCCGGGAGACCCAACGCCGCGAGTACTGTGAGCAGCGGTGTTGCAGTGGGGTGTCGGGCGTAATCCCGGCGAGTTCGCGACGGCGTGGCGGTGTTTTTAATCGACCTTCTCCTTCTGAAGCAATAACAGCACGCTGTCCCGGCGCCCGGCCTCTTGGATGTATTTTCGGAGGACCGTCAAGTTGTTCGGCTCAGCATTCACCAACTGGCTAACCCTGCCTTGTGTAATACCCAGCACTGCTGCCAACTTTGCTTGTTTGACATTCCGCAGTTTCTTCGGCGTTATTCGGCCCTCTAGCGTGTCCAGACCCTCCTGTTTGCTCGGATGAATCTTATGCGGATATACCACTTGGTCAATCTGTTCCATGGCATCCTGCCGCAGGAATCGCTTGAGTTCCCTCCGCCTATCAGATCCAATCCGCGGTTTCTGTTTGTTACCAGGAGGATGAGCCGCCGCCACGAGAAGACCCTCAAGCTCAGCAATGTCCGCCGAATCGCTAAGAAAAAAAGCGTCATCTCGTCCCAACTATCGGCGTGTCTGTCGCTGAGGTGTTGATCGAGCCTTCGTGGCAGATCGGAAGCTTTACCTGCATAGTGCAGTCGGCCGGTACCGTCGTACAACGTGTACAGCCCGCGGCGATCATCCGTCTGCCGTAGGAACTCCAAAAATACCGGCCGCTTTTCGCCTTCGAGCAATGCGCGCTTGATTCCGCTTAGGTGGCTCAATACCAGCGGCTCAGGGACCGCCTCCCTCTTCTTACGGCTAGAACGCATAGCGATCTTCTTCCGGAGGAATAGCTTAGCATCTGGCCATCGGGCTATCGTCAACTCCGCCCAGGTAGAGTTGCCGCATCACGCCCATTCCTGAAGGTTGCCGCGCCCGACACCCACGATACGCCATGTCCCGATTTCAGACGGTCATCCGTCGCGCCCGGTTCGTCTATTCGCCTTTCACCACGCAGGAGATGCAAGGCTTCGCGCAGGGACTCGCGGATACGATCCGGGCGCGCATCCAGAGCGGCCAGAATATCTACGATCAGGCCGCGGCGCCACTGAAACCGGGCAAGCCGGGGCGCAAGGGCTATCCCGAGTACAAGGTCGCGCGTGGCCGCCAGCCCATCCGCGACTGGACGTGGACCGGTCACACCTTGCGCTGCTTGAAGGTCCTGACCGTCAACGAGAACCGTGCGGTAATCGGCTTTCTCGATGAGGCGATGCCGGGGCGGCGGCAGACCGCCTCGGAAATCGCCTTCTACAACAACCAGCGGGAGCGGCAGTGGGGAGTCTCCCCGCGCGACCGCGATGCACTGCTGAAACTGATGCTCAAGCACCGGCCCATCGTTACTGTGCAGGAAGCCAGGACGGCATAAATGGCGGATCAGGCAGAACGTGTAGTTCTCGAAGCCGAAGACCAGGTAACGCCGGTCGTCGGCAAAGCCAACGCTGGACTGGATAGCTTCGAGAAGAAGGCCGAGTCGGCGCACGGTAAGGTCATCCGCATCACGGACCAGACCCGGTCCAGCGTGCAGCGCCTCATCGCGTCTCTCGAAAAGCAGGCCGAGGCTTATGGCAAGACCGGTGTTGATCGGCTCATCTCCCAGCGGGACCAACTCCTGCAGCGGTACGCGAAAGAGCCGGCGGCCATCGACGCCATCACCAAGTCCTACGAGAAGATGATTGCGGTCGAGGAGAAGGCCGCCCGGGAGGCAGTCGCCGCCAAGGCGGCCAAAGAAGCCGAGGAGGCGTTGAAGAAACACTCCGAGGCCATCAAATCCTTTGGAGATCGCATTGCCGAGTTCATGGAAAATCCGATCCAGGGAGCCAAGGGCGCCATTAGATCCCTGCTTTCCACGATGGGGCCATTCGGCGTGGGCATCCTGGCGGGGGCGACCGCCCTGGCTGGCTTCGCTGCTGCGGCATTTGAGGCGGCCAAGAGTCTGGGGGAATACGGCACGCGGGTGAAGGATGCCGAACTGCGTACCGGCCTGACCGCCAAAGAGGTCGGCCAGTTCGGCTTCGCGGCCAAGGCGGTCGGCCAGGATATCTCGATTGTCGAGCGCCTGATGCGCGGCCTGTCCCAGGCTGCCGACGAGAATTCCAGCCAAGGAGAGAAGGCGCGCATCACCCTGCAGCGGTTGGGCGTGGATATGCGGAACGCCGCGGGCGAGATGAAGCCCACCTCCGAGATCCTGGTCGAAATTTCGGAAGGGCTGAACAAACTCCCGGTAGGACTGCAACGGGACGCCGCCGCCATGGAGTTGTTTAAGCGGGTCGGCGTGGAAGCCATCCCGTTCATGACGGAGTTGAACGAGAACCTCCGCATCGCGCACGAGCAGGGCTTTGGGCCGACCGAGGAGGACGTGCGCCGCTTCCAGGAATATCAGCGCGAGGTCGCGCAACTGGAAACGAAGTGGGATTTGCTGATCCGGAAATTCAAAGAGGGCATCGTCATCACGGTGTCCTGGGTCGGCAAGGGCGTCGATTGGTTCCTCAATAATATCGGCACGGCGGGCGACGACGAGCGGACACGGCGCGAGGAGGAACAGGCGCGCCAGGATGCGGCGGCCATCCGGGCCGCGGGCGGTCCCGGCGCGAGCATGTCACGGAGCGCGCATCGCCGGGAGGTCGCCGACATGGAGCGCCGCGCTCCCGGTATCGTGGCGAACCGCGACGCGATTGAACGGCAGATCGCGGACATGCGCACGCAGCAACAGAACCTCGTCGGGAATTTTGGCGCCCTCCAAATGGTGGCGCCCACCGACGAGGAATTGGGTCGCATGCGCAAGGCGGCCGACCTCCAGAAGCAGATCGAGCAGTTGCAGGGCGAGTTGGATGCCGCACAGCAGGCAACGCGCCGTATGGATTTCCGCGCCGGCAAGGAAGAGAGCGACCGTCTTCGAGCCCGGTTTTTCGGCACGCACGAGGGCATGGAGAAGGCCTATGCCGATGCCAAAAAGGACGTGGAGCGTTACCAAAAGGAACTGTTCGAACCCGAAAAGCCGCTGACCAAATCAGAGGTTACAGAACTGGCGGGGAAGCTCCACACGGCGCAAGCGACCGAGTCCCGGTGGAAGTCGGCTCTCGACTCCGAGAAGAACCAGTCCGAGGTGCTCAAAGACTTCCGCCGGCAGGCTGCCGAGTTCGAAAAGAAGGGCGACGACGCCGAACTGTCGGCCCTCGAGAAAATCTACCGCCAGCGGGACCTCCTGCTGGAGCAGGCTGCCAAGGTGAAGGCATCCGAGGCCGAGATTGCGGCGATCCGGAAGGCGGCGGATGACCAGGCGGCGCCGATCGTAAAGAAGGCCACAGAGGACTTCGAGAAATACGACCAGCAGCGCCGGATCGACCAGACCAAGAAGATGATGTCGCTGTTCCTTCCCTCCAAGGAGCAGATGAAGGACTGGGACGACGTCTTCAAAGCGCAGGAGCGGATCGAGGATATCGGCGTCCAGACGCAGCGGGAGGAACTGCGGCGGCACGCCACGGGGCAGGCGCGGATGGCGAAGACGCCAGAGGAGGCCTACCAGGTGCGCGTGGACCTCGCCGTCAAACTTGCCGAGATCGAAGTCGCCAGGATTGAGCGCGAGCAGAACGCCGCGCGAAAAATGATCCTGGCCGCCGAGGCGCAGAAGGAACTGTTCACGGGGCTGGCAGCCGCACAGGACGAGCTCGATGAGAAACGCGCAGCCGCGGACCACAAGCGGGAGGAGGACCGGCAGCGCCAGTTGCAGGAGATCGAGAAAGCCACATCCGGGCTGGCGCATACGCTTTTCACCAAGCCGGGCGATTTCCCGAAGCAACTCGGGTCGACCGTCCGCGACGCCACGCTGAAGCCCGTCGAGGAAGGTCTCGGCGGCATGGTTGCCAATGCCATTCACCCGTTGCTGTTCGGCCAAGGCGGCATCGCCAGCATCATGGGCGGATCCTTCGGCAGTGGCATCAAGCAGGACCCGATCACGGTCACGTCCGACAACACGACGGCGACCAAACAGAACTCCAACGCGATCTGGTTGCTCACAGCCGTCCTCTCGGAGTTTATGGGCAGGGGCGTACCCGCGCTCACGTCCCAGGGCGGTGCGGTGGCGCCGAATATCGGGGTTGCATCGCCATCCGGCTTCCTGACGCAGATGCTCCGCAATACCGGAGGCCTGCCGCGGTTCGCCGAAGGCGGCGTGGTCACGGGGCCGAGCATCGTCGGCGAGGCGGGCCCGGAACTGGTAATCCCGCTGAAGCGCCTCCGAAACATGGGCCTGCCGCCCAGCGTGAACCTGGTGGGCCATTACGGGTCGGAGACGGATGCGGCATTGGAGAAGGCCACCATGGGCCTGTTCAACGTCGCACTGCCCGCTGGCCTCAGCGCACTGGGCGGGCCTGCCGGTATCAGCGTGGGCGAGAGCCTCATGGCCCTGTTGACCGGCGGTGTGGCAGCGATGACGCCCGAGCGCAGGGACGGCGTGATGCTGGGCATGGTGCCGATGGGCCCGCCGGGAGCGGGCGGATACGCGGCGTTGAGCGACGAGGCGAAGCTGGCCCGCATCGCCGGCATGGTGAAAAAGGTCCAGGTGACGACCCGTCCTGGGGAATGGATGGAGATGCCCGGCCAGACGCTCTGGCTGGGTCCGCAGCAGCGATTCACGTGGCCGGGCGCCAATGAGGACATGTTCTACAGTGGCGAAGGGCTGATTCGCGATGTCTACAATCCGAAGCTCCCGGCCAGTAGACAGCGAATCAGCACCATGGGCATCCCCGAGGAATTGCGCGGGCAGGGTATCGGGCAGGCGCTGTATTTGGCGGCGATGAAGCACGGCCCGATCAATTGGGAGGAGCCGTTCGAAAGCCTGAAACTCACGGAGCAGTCATCGCAGGTTCGCGCCGCGTTGGTGCGGAAGGGCCTCGCCGAGCGCGAGGGCGATTGGATGCGCCTCACGGACTCGGCGCGTGAACTGCTTGGGATGGAACCGCTCTCAGGTTCCGCTTCCGTGCGCGCGCCGCGCAACCTGGAGTACATGCGGAAGCCGAAGATCGGTCCCAGGGGCGTGAGCGATCCGGAGTCCGAATGGTATTGGAAGGAGGGCGGGCGCGACGTGTGGGGAATGACGCATGAGCAACGCGTCGCCCTCGGCCGCAAAGGCGGCGCGAAGAGCGGCGAGACGCGACGCATGATCATGGCGAACCGCGATCCGGAACTGGACCCCAGCGGCAACTACATCGGCCCTCCAGTGGATGTTCCAGAGACCACGCACGCGGCCAGTGAGTTACTGGACGCGCTCTATCCACATTTGCGCGACGCATTCGTCAAGACGGAGCGGCAAATCCGGAGCCAGCAGAGTGGGCGCATGGGCGGTCGCGGGAAACTGCCGCAGTACGACGAGGGCGGCACGGTCGCCAGGACCGGTACGGCGGTCGTCCACGAGGGCGAGGCTGTGGTGCCACGCGCCGATACGCTGAAGCGGAGCATCGATGCGTTGACGTTCGAATTGCACAGCAACACCGGCGTGCTGGGCTGGTTCGCGAAGTCGATGATCCAGCCGATGATGGGCGGGCGCGCCCCTTCGTTGCCGATTCCTGTTCCCGGCATCGGCACGGTGAACATCCCGCCTTTGTTCGGCGGCGGCTCTGAGACGGCATCAGCCAGCACGATTATTTACGCGCCGACGCAGGTCGGTAGCGGCTCCAGTGGTGGCGGCAGCGGGGCGGGCGGTTATTCCCCGGCCGGTGGATACACCCCCGCGCCCTGGGTTGGTGGGGGGCAGCGCTCGGGCTGGAGTCCCATTGCGATGGTGGGCGTGGGAGGCACGAGCGACCGCTCTGGGTTCTCGCTCACGAACCTGAAGGGATCGCTCGCGAACCTTAAAGGCGCGGTCATCAACCAGAAGATGTGGGATGCTACCGGCACCAGTTTTGGGGCTTATGCCGGCTCCGTGCTCACGTCCCCGGCGGCGACGACTGCCGGCCTCATGTTGGGAATGAGCGGGACGGTCGGCTCGCACCGCGGAACCTGGGGCGGGATGGCCATGGATACGGCAGGCGGCGCACTCGTCGGAGCCGGCATCGGTGCGCAGTTTGGCCCCGCTGGCGCACTGCTTGGAGCCGGGATTGGCGCGGCAGCCGGGTTTGGGATCGGGTTGGGGGAGAAACTCTTCGGTGTGGAGACTCCCGAATCTCACGCGGCGAAGCTGATCAAGCAGGTTTACGGCGTTGATATACCGAAAAACAGCGGCACGGTCAAACAGGTGGTCGCCATCGCGCAGCAACAGTTCGGTGGCGAGATCTCAGTGGCGGTGCGTTCGCCCAGCGTGCGCCAACTGGTGATGCTCTACTCCGAAGCCACCGGCCAGAAGATGCCGTTGTCGGCCGCGACGCCTTACGGCGGCAGCCTCGCGGAGGTTGGCGGCAACCTCTACCAACAGGCGAGTTTCCAGAACAACCAGTGGAACAGCTACCAGTCGGGCATCCCGACGCTGGGCGGGATCGCCACGAGTCCGTATCCCACGCCCAGCGTGCTGCCAGCCGGAGGAATGGGCGGCACGACCATCGCACTTAACATCAACGGCACGCCGATTACGCCGGAATTCGTGATGGACCAGTCCATGGCGGCGCAGGGCGGGAGCTACGGCCGCACGCAACAGGCGGCCAACATGCAGGTGCCGGGGCTGATGGTCAGTTGACCTGGAACATCGCTGGCCGCGCCTCGCGGGGGTTGGCACGGATATTTTCCATCGAGATCTTGTGCAAGGCGGCATCGAGGTCGGCGTCGATGCCCTCCGTGAATTGCGCCACGCGCTCGCAATGGATGCGCAACCGGCGCAGGCCCCAGGCGTAATCGGGCCCGTCGGTACTCTCGAAGTCCGGCTCATCGAGCGGCGCGTGGAACCGGCGGCCGGCGGCTTCGGCGAGCGCCAGTAGGAGCGTCTCGATCCGGCGGCACTCCTCGATGACCGTTTCTTTGGCGGTTTTGTGATGCATATTCGTCACCTCGCACTATCCACCACTTCGTTCGTCCGAAAACGCAAGGGGAATTTTCGCACTTTTTGATCGTATGCCCGGTAATCTCCAGCCAGCCGCGCCGGACGGCGTGATGCCCGCCTCGCTGTGCACCGCGTTCACCGAGGTGCGCGAGTATTCGCAACTCCAGAATCAGTATCACGACGGGACGATCCACCGCTCCCAACTGGTGCAGACCTCGCGCCGGACATTCCGGCAGAACAAACGGTTGAGCGCCTCGGCGGTGGCTGCCCTTTATAACTTCCTGGCCTCGCACAACGGCGGATTAACGCCGTTCGCCTTCTATAACCCGTTCGACGTGGCCGCCGGCCAGCAGATCGGGAGCAATTACGACCCGACCGGCAACGGCACCCAGGGGCGGGTCACCGTGGTGTTCCGGTGCGACTGGGCGCAGAGCACGGATCTCTGCCGGTCGAACGTGCAGGGCTTGGAGTTGGTCGAGGTGGCATGAGCGACACGATTGGCAGAATTACGGTTCCGGGCGTTGTCCTATCGAGCGGCGGTTCCGGCATCTCGGGCACCCAGGTATTCCCGCTGGTCACGCAGCATCCGTTCGGCATGTCCGTGGAGCGCAGTGTCATCGTCCACCGCTTCGGGACGCTCGACGCCAAACAGGAGCAGCGGTATTACTCCGGCATCGGCCCGCGCAAGTTCCAGTTCCGGAGGCCGAACCTCAACTGGAGCGAATCCCGCGCGCTGCGCGCCTTCTGGGAGGACACTCAGGGGGCGTGGAAGGCATTCACGTACAACGTCCCGAATCCGGACGACGCCACGACGGCCACGCTCGTCACCTTCGAGCAGGCGCCGCTTTCGCTGGAGTACCTCCGCAACGCGGTCCAGGCCGGGGTGACGTTGGTGGAAGTGGTCGATCCCACGCAGGCGCCCAGCTACACGGTCGCATCGACGTGCGTGCGGTTCCCCTCGATCGCGCTGTCCACGGCGTTGCTGTCCGAGGTGCAGCAGATCGTCCCGCTGATCCACATCCGCGTGCGCGAGCAGGCGGTGCCGGATATCTACCTCTCCGACCGGCGCGTGACCGTAGGCGGCCAGTTGTACCTGCCGCGGCTCATCGGCATCGGCGAACCCGGCTCCGACGTAACCATCTCCCAAGACATCAAGGGATCGTCGGACAACGTGCGCTTCACCTTCGGCAACGCCGACCGGGTGATGACGCAGTTGGCGAACGACACGGATCTCAAGTACGCCGAGATCGATCTGTGCCTGTTCCACGTCAATTCCGGCATCTTGCTCCAACTGTGGAAGGGCGTGATCCAGAATTTCGTGAGCGATGGCACCGCCAGTTTCCCGGTGACGTGCTCCGACGGCTTCTTCCAGATCATGAACCAGTACCCTGAGCGCGTGGTGAGCCGGCAATGCTGGAAGATCTTCAACGATGGCGTGAACTGTCCCTACGCGGCGCACGGCAGCGGCGGCGATCCGGATTCCTGCGACTATTACCTGGAATCCGCCAACGGTTGCCAGGCGCACGGGATGGCGAAGTACTTCGGCGGCCAGCAGGCCGACCCGCAGGGCGTCAACATCCTGGACAACTCGACCGGCTTCGCCGGCCTCGGCCGCAACAGGGTTACCGCCACGTCGATCATTTCCGATACCGTCTGGGGCCTCGCGCTACCCGAGATCTGGTGCAACTCGGGCGGGAACCCGCTGTTCGCCTTCTTCGCCGCCGCCCTGATGGTCGCGTACCGCGACGAATCCGACTTCTCGGATTCGCTGGGCATCCTGGGCGCGGGCCCGCTGGGCGGGTTCACCGCCTCCATGGTCGTCCAGAACGCCGACGGCTACCGGTACGTGGTCGCGCCGATGGTGGATGGATTCCTCTGGCAGGGCCTCAAGCTCGACGGCAATTTGAACGTCTCGAAGTACCAGCCGGGATATGGCCTGCGGTACGTTCCCGGAAACGACCCGGCGAACCCGGCGACCGATTCCTTCTCCCTGGGCCAGGGCACGCCGCAGGTGTGGCAGCCCAATGTCTTCGCAGCAGGCACGGCGGCCTGTGAAATCCGCATCCAGAAGGACAGCAAGATCCAGCCCAGCACGCCGGACCAGCACCAGATGAAAGTGCCGATCGACTTCGGCCTCTGGGGCTGGACCTGGGACAAGGACGGCAACCGCAGCGCGGTCCGCGGTCTGGTGAACCCGTTCTGGATCGCGGTCAACATGCTGCTGCGCGCCATGGGCCTCTACGGCGACCCTTCGACCGGATCGAACCCTGCCGGCGGCTCCGGGCCCGCGTCGGAGGATCAACTGGCCGCCTTCGTCCTCCCGTCTGTGGTGGCCGGCGACGGCAGCGGCGCCGCCGAGATCGCCGCCGACCGAGTGCCGCCGGTCCTGGGCGCCACGTCCGGCACCGCCTACTCGATCACTGCCGAGGGGTACGCGCTCAACGGCGCGCAAATCAACCGGAATCCCGACGGCAGTTGGACGTTCCAGTATTACGACGGCGAGCAGCCCTATTACGACGGGCAGCAGAATCTGGTCGTCCTGCCCATCTCCGACGCCGTGTCCGCCGGTTACGCCGAGGAGGACACCTACGCGATTACCGAGACGCAGTTCCAGTTCCAGGGCGTCATCGGCAGTCAGAAGCCGTTCCGGGACTGGCTGGCCGAGGTGCTCAACTGCTGCCTGGGGTTCTACACCTGGGAATTCGGCAAGCTGAAACTCGGGTGCCGCGTCAACGCGAGCGCCGTGGACGCCTACACGGCGGCCAACATGCTGTTCCAGAGCCTCCGGTTGACGCCCATCCAGGCGGGCTTCGAAAAGCTGGTCCTTTCCTTCGCCGACGTGGCATACGCCTACCAGGCCAACACCGCCGAGTACTGCGATAAGAGCCATGCCGCCTATTACGGCCGCGCGCAGTCCCCGTTGATGGCGCAGATGCACTCGGTGGGCTGCTCGACGCTGAGCCAGGCACTCCGCATCGCCGCCACGCGCGTGCGCGAGGAAATTGGCGGCATCAATCCCGCGGAGTGGCGCAGCGCGCGGGTGGCCACGTGGGGCACGACGCTGCTGGGCCTCGGCAACGAGGTCGGTCAGGTCGTCTCGATCACACATCCCGACGTTCCGGGCGGGACTGGCAAGTTCCGGATTCAGCGCTGGAGCCTGCGGAAAGACTGGTCCGTGCAGATCGAGGCGCAGACGGTTACCGACTCGATGTACGACCTCGATACCGGCCCGAAGCCGGCGGATGTGGCGCCCGCGCCCCTGCCCGGCCTGTTTTACCCGATTCCGCTGGGCCCCGCCTGGGCGCCCTACCAGGTCCAGGCCGCCTCCTGGGACGCGCTGTTCCCGGACGAATGGACGTTCGATTCGAACCAGACCTACACGATCCTGGCCGACGGCAGCGCGCTCGCCAGCCTCATCATCACCGGGAAACTGCCGGTCAACCAGTTCTCGCCGGGCGCGGGTGCGCCGGGGATTCGATCGGCCTCACGGTCGTCCACCGGCGGCTCACTCCCCGCCAATATGACCTTGCGCGTGGCCTTGTGCGCCGTCGATTCGGACGGACGCCCGTCGCCGCCCTCCAACATCGTCCTGGTCGGCACCGGCCCGCAGGCTGGAGGCTCCTTCACGCTGGAGAACATCACGTGGCCGGCGGTCGCCGGTCTGGCCTCCTACGTTCTGTTCGTTGGGACCGAGAACGGCCAGATCTGCGCGCAGGCAACCGGGGATCTGACGGCGGGCGCGAACAACACCTACACGCCGGGGTCGATCACCTTCGGCGGCCCGCTGGCGCGATCCACCTGGGCCATGCCCTCGCCTTACGTCTCGAAGATCCGGGTCAAAGGAAAGCGCATCATCCACAGTGGCGTGATCGGCGCTCCGGTTACCGCGGTGAACGCGCCCGGCCAGATCGTCAGTTCCTGGCTGGCCGATCCGGAGCACACAAGCTCGTTCACCCCGGTCGGACGCGTCCTTTCGGTCATTGGGCGGCCGGAGAGCGCCTCGCCGTTCCTCAACCTCCTGATCACCGGATACGACCGCGACACCGGGACGCTTACACTCTCGCCCCAGGCGGTCGTGGAGGGTCACCCGGAACTGTCGCTTCAGGTCGATGACGTCTTCGTCATCCGATACAAAGCGGACGCCGGGAATTCCGCAAGCCCGACCCAGATCACCGACTCCGGTTGCCATAACGTGGAGTACCCCGACGGCATGGCGCCCGGAGCCGAGGTGGGCAACGTCCTGCGCGTGATCGCGGGTGAGGGGCGCGGGCAGTTGCGGAAGATCACCGGCAATACCGCCACCCAGTTGTCCTGGGACCTGCCCCTGGTGCTCGATCAGACCTCCGTCTGGATCGTGGAGGCTCCAGCGTGGGACTACGCGGGCGACTCGACCGCGATCAGCAACGCCGATTCACTGCGCGCAGTAACCCTGAATATCCCGACGGACAACTATATCGATCAACCGCTCCTCGTGGCCGGCTTCACGGTAGACACCAACGGCAACGAATCGGCGGATGGCGACGTGCCCCTGCGGGAGGACTGGGTGTTCGGCGCCGAGGGAGCGGGCAAGGTAGCGGGCTTCACGCTCCCCGCCAATGGCGTGCTGGGCATCCAGGCCGACGCGGCTCCGGCTTTCTACCTTGCGAAGGATTTCACCGCCGGCGCGGTCAAGGCTTACGTCAAGTCCGCGCCATTGGGAGCGGCGCTGGTTTTGTCCATCTATATCGGCGCCGAGGTCGATCCATGGATGACCCTGACAATTCCGGCGGGAAGTAAATCCGCAGCCGCGACAGCGGAGCAGATCGATGGGGCCGAGACGATCCCCGCGAACACCAATATCCGGCTCGCCATTACCGACGTCGGGACCGTCTATCCCGGCGCGGACCTGTCGGTTTTCGTATATTCCTGATGTCCGAACCTATCTACAAACTCCAACCGCACCGGACCATGCATCTCCAGGGGTTTGATGCCTATGGGGCGGCGGCCGCACTTTGGGGTGCGTCGGCGACCGGATTCAACCTGTCCGGCGTCTTCCGCGATCAGGCCGATTTCGCGGTGCTCGTGCTCTTCGAGAAGGAGGATCCGTTCGGCCACCCGCGATTCTCCTATCTGCCGGACGGCAACTTCGCCGGGGTCAAGCTGGAGTTCGATATCTCGTTCCACGGGGTCCATCCGTTCGAATCGAAGAAGTGGCCGTGGACCGACTGGAAGACGCTGAACGCTTACAACGGCACCGGCGAGCTCGTCCAGAAGCCGATGATCGAGTTGGCGACAGGGCCGGCCGGCCGCACAGGCGCCTCTGGAAAGTTCGTTCTCAATGGCGCCTACCTTCTCTCTGGCGATCGCGTCGTGCTGTGGTATCAGAATCTGTCTTTTGACTCCAGCCTCGTGCCGGACACGACGAAGTGCGTTCAGGCCATATTCTGGAACTCGGACGGCGGGCCCTCTTCCTGCGAACAGGATATCTGGTGGCAAAGCGTCGCGCTTTCCGCTGAGCATAACATCTGGTGGCAGCCCGTTTCGTTGAGCGTGCAGCAGGCGTTTTGGTGGCAGGGGAACGCGAGTTACAGGCACAGCGTGTGGA
>Ga0272448_1003136_pt1 | contig 19919 bp, 12 predicted proteins | sample YNPCB0191_FD_202220 | JGI IMG/M metagenome (GOLD analysis project Ga0272448, IMG submission 202220) | Hot spring sediment microbial communities from Yellowstone National Park, WY, United States - YNP-CB-019-1 | ecosystem: Environmental > Aquatic > Thermal springs > Hot (42-90C) > Sediment... | reverse complement strand
GATTATATTTCCGTAGGGAGCTGGCGCTGGGCACTTCGGTCATGCCCGGACCGTGGACCAGCAAGGCCCCGGCCACCGGCCTGCCGCCCATCCGCACCACACACAGTTCGGCGTCGTTGGGGAACTGTTCCAGAATGGCCTGGAAAAGCCGCCGCGGAAACACCGGCGTGCCCAGGTCCCGCATATTGTGGGCAAAAACCCGGTAGAAATCCTCCAGCAAATCCAGGCTGCCCCAATGGACCGAAAGCTCCATCCGTTGGCCTTTTCGCACTTGGTTCCGCACCTTCGGATCAAAACTTTTCCAAAGCTGCTCCGGAGTGGCGGGCAGGGCCAAGCGCATGTGCACTTTGCTGGTGAGCTGCTCCGTAAGCCGGGGGTGTTCCAGCGGCCTTTCATGCCGGAGTTCCAGGTATCGGGCGTTGAGTCGATCGGCCAGCCGAGCCGCCTCTTCCACCAGGGCATGGGCTACCTCGGCCCTGTCGGCCAGCACGCCGCCGACATTCAGATACGGCAAACCGACCAGGAAGCGTCCAAAAAGCCAACTTCGGACATCGGCCAACGGCAACAGCCCGACCAGTCGGCCTGGAGATTCCGACGTTTCGTTTGGACCCGAGAGGTCGGATAAGGTGTGGTCCTCCGGCCGGCAGGCGGCAACCTGAGCGGGTTCGGCCACTGCTTCCAGGCAATAGGGCCGATGGCCCATCGACTGCTCCAGGACCCGAAGCCACTCGGGCCATCGGCTCGGCGAGGCTTCTGCTCGAGTGTGCACGTACTGGGACCAGGCGGCCATTCGGTCGGCCAAATCGGCCTGCTCGACCAACCGAATCCGGAATCCCCACAGCCCAGCACTCATCCTATATCCTCTCCGAACGGGCCAAATGGGACGGCGGTTCCTGAATGGCCCACGAACCTCGGCCGCGGCCCAGCAGTTCCTCATACACGGCGGCCACCTTCGCCATCCGGGCCGGGAAACTATATCGGCTTTCCACGGTCTTTCTACCCGCTTCGGCCAGTTGCCGGCGGAGTTCCGCATCCGCCAACATCCGAGTCAGAGCGGCCGTTAACCTGGCCTGATCGCCCGGTTCCACGAGCAGGCCGTTGACGCCCGGCTCGACCAACCGAGACACCCCGGCAATCCGCGTGGCCAGGACCGGCACTCCCAACGCCATCGCCTCCAGGAGCACATTGGGCAGCCCCTCCCGGAGACTATTGGACACAAATACATCCATCGCCTCGTACCACGGTCGGGGATCGGCCTGATAACCGGCAAAATGGACACGGTCGGCTAGTCCGTACTGACGGGCCAGGTGCTCCAGTTCCTGCCGCTGCGGCCCATCGCCCACTAGGACCAGATGCACCGGTCGGAACTCAGGCCGGGCCGCCGGGGCTTCCGGTTGGCCCAGAGCCGGGGGCCTCTGCAGTTGGGCCACCGCCTCGATTAACTCCACCAGCCCTTTTTCCGGCGATAATCGGCCCACATTGCCCACCACCAACGCTTCCTCGTCCAAGCCCAAACGGCGTTTGGCCTCTTGGGGCGAAACTTGCCGTCTGTATTCTTCCAGATCGATCGCATTCTCAATAACCACACACCGCTCCGGCCGGACACCCCATCGCAGGCACTCCGCCCGCAAATCCTCCGAAACGCAAATGACCCGCTCGTAAAATCGGAGCCAAAGCCGATCCAGCCGGTAGTACAACCGAATCCGTCGGCCTTCTACGGTCCATCCGTGCACCATGCTGACAAGCCGGACCGGCCAGACCCGGCTCACCAGCAGCCCCAGCAAATTGGTTTTATAGTCATGGCCTTGCCAGATGGCCGGTCGGAGTCGGCGGCATATCTGGTAGGCCGCTGCCAGGACACGGAGGTCCCAGGGTCCTCGGTCCGGAATGCCCAGCAATGGGGCGTCCAACTGAGCCGCCTTTTGTCGAAGTTCGGAAAACCCGGGGTCGCCGGGTGGATACAGATATACGCATATTCCCCGATAGCCATACGGCGCCAGGCCCCGGGGCGAACGGAGGATCGTCTTTTCCGGGCCGCCGCCCCGCCCAGCCACCACCCGCACATGGAAAATAATCGGCTTTTCGTGTCCACCCACAGGGTTAACCATGGTCTTTCGAGAACTCCGATTCGCCTCTCCCCTGGTGGGAGAGGCCGGCTTGGCCACCGGCCAGGCCGGGTGAGGGGGCGATGTGTCATTCCTGCTTGCGCAGGAATGACACATCGCGGCCCGTCATTCGGCTAAAATGTTACGCGAATTCTATATTGCCTAAATTCCCGCCTACGCGGAAACAAGCCTGGACTGCTGCTTTCGCAGGAATGACACCTCTTTCCTCCCACCCTCCTCACCCTAGCCCTCTCCCACGGCGGGGAGAGGGTGTGCATTTGAATCCCCGGCGGGAGAGAACATAGGATTATCACTCCATTCCGCTCAATCGCCCCAGTCCTTCCAGAATCCACCGTTCAAATAGTTGGGCTTTGGCCTCCCAGGATTCCGCTTCCAAACGACGCCGGGCTTGGGCTTGATCGGCCGGCAGACCTTCCGCCCATCGACGCCGCACCATGGCCGAAAACTCCTCCGCCGTTTCCGCCTCATCTAAGGCGTCCGCCCAGGCCTGGGTCGAAGGCAACCGACGCACCACCACCGGTTTGCCCGTGGCCAGATATTCCAGCAGTTTGAGCGGTTGCATGGCCCGTGTTACCGGCAGGTCCGCATAGGGCATGATCAGTACATCGGCCAGGTGCGCCAACCGGGGCAGCCGATGGTAATCCACCGGCCCCACCAGGTGCACCCTGGCCAACGCCATCAAACGGGGATCCGGATCATCGGTCGGCCCGACCAGCAGGATGGAGCCCCGATCCAAATCGGCGGCCAATCGGGCAAGCCAGTCCACATCCATCCGCCGATCCACCAGCCCCCAAAACACGATCCAGGGCCGCTCCAGCCGGTCTAACCCCGCCACAACGGTCTCTGGTTCTGCCGACGTTTTCGGCCGCCAATGTTCTAGATCCACCCCATGGGTGAGCAGCCGAGCTGATCGGCCGAACGTGCCCAGCCGATCCTGCAACCTCTGGCTTGCTGCGATCAGAAGGTCCGCCCGCCGAATCACCTCCTGTTCCATCGCTTCGATGGCCTGATGATCCAATCCCGGCCAGCGGCTGAAATCATCGACACAATAATAGACCCACCGAGCCACCGGCAACGCCCCCATCAGGTCGGCCACGATGGGCAATGTGGTTACCCCCACTACCGGCCCCGGCCAGCGACGAACCACCGGCTCCAAAGCCCGCAAAAGCAACACCCGGTTGATCCGGCGATCCAGGGGGGTGGAAAACCACGGCCACATCCAGGGACTGAGCACCGTCAAAGCGGCAGCCGTTTCCAAACCACCTTCTAGTTTGGCCCGGGGAGAAGCCCAAGAGGTGTTCGGGCCGAACCAAGTATATATCTTTTCCCATGCCCGTCGGCAGGTAGCCCAATCCAACCGGGGCCGACGCATCCCAATCGTATTGACCCACCAGACCGGATACCGGCCCAGCAATCGGCGGACCAGATGCTGGCAACTGGACGGATGCCGACCCCAGTCGTCGGAAAACACTAGCAGGCCCGGCTTCCCGCCCAGTGCCTGCTCAGCCAAGCATTTCCTCGAAACAGTCGGCATATTGCTGATGCATAAGGCGTTGGCAGAATAGGGCTTCCGCCCGTTGTCGGCCGGCCTGGCCGAACTGGCGTCGGAGTTCCGGCTGGTTGGCCAACCGGAGGAGGCAATCGGCCAGGGCCGCATCGTCGCCTGCCGACGCCAGCAGACCCGTCTGCCCGTCCAGGACCACCTCCGGCACGCCGCCTACCCTGGTGGCGACCACCGGCAACTGAGCGGCCATCGCCTCAATCAGGGTAACCGGAATGCCTTCGCTCAGGCTGGTCAAAAGGGCCACATCGGCCGCTCCAAGCAGTTCCGGCACATCCTCCCGCTGGCCCAGCAGGCAGACCGAAGCTTCTAAGTTCTGGGCCTGGATTTCTGCCCAAATCAAAGCCCGTTTGGGGCCATCTCCTACCAAGAGCAATTTGGCCGCCGGCACCTGCCGAACCAGCCGGGCCATCGTCCGAATGGCCGTCATATGATCCTTCATATAATCCAGCCGGGCCACCTGCACGATCACAAAATCCGTTTCACAGAGGCCCAGCCTCTGCCGAACCGATAACCGCCTCTCCGGCCTAGCCGTAAACCGCTCCACATCCACTCCATTGTAAATCACCCGGATGCGATGACGAGGGATGCCTTCGTTCCGGACCAATGCCTCTCGGACGGCCTGGCCAACCGCACTGACCCGATCCCGCCCCCGGAGCACCAGCCGATTAAATACAATCCGTCGCCGCCGAGGATAATCCGGATACCACCGGCCATGCTCGGTAAAAAGGATCGGAGGCCGGCCACGCCACGCGCGGGCACAGGCCGCATAAAAAAACGGCGTATATTGATGGGCATGGACCAATTTCACTTCATACCGCCGCCAACACCGGGCCAACCGAACCATACACCTCAGATCAATCCCAGGCCGACGGCCCAGACACACCACCTCGAACCCCTCGGCCCGCAACTGTTCGCCCACCCGGCCCACCTCATCCAGACAAAGGAACACAAAACGATACCGATCGGCCAATTGCCGGGCCAACTGCGCAGCCAAGACCTCGGCCCCGCCAATCGTCAGACTATGCAACAATTGGCAAATGGTGGGTTGATCCGGCTGGCGGCTCATGCTCTTTGACTGCCTTTTTTGGCCGACCATCCCCAATCAGCCGCCCAGGATTTTCTGTACCTTTGGCCAATCGACCGTAAGAATTTCCCACAGCCAACCGCCCACCAACACCAGCCAGCAAAAAGCCAGCAGAGCATATTGCCATCGGCCGGGGCGATGGGGCGGCTCGAACCTTTCCGGCGGTTCCGATCCATCCGACACAGCCCTCCCTGCCAGCACCGTCTGCACTTTTGGGGAAGCTTCGGGTTCCGGGGAGGGAGATTTCGGCTGGGGGTGGGCCGTCGTACTGCTCTGCCTCGTCAGGTGGCTGAGCGCTGCACCGGCAAAGACCAGTTCCACCGGCGCTAGCGGCAGATGGTATCGGCTATGGGCGAACACCACCGTATGCACCAGGCAGACAAAACCGATCAGGCTCACCAGCACGATCATCGGACGCCGGTCTTCGGGCGGCCAAAGGATCAGACCGGCCAAGGCCAACAGCATCGCCCCTGCATACGTGCCGCACAACACCACCGTCCAGGCCAACACCGCCGACCGGCTCAGCCCGCCAAACCATCCCCGCTCCAACGCCGCCACCAGGGTGCGTTCCAATTGCCAAAAGTTAAAAAATTTCACGATACATCGTTGCACTGTTTGACCGGGATGCTCCAGCATATAACGCATCCCATAACGGAGGGCCAGTTTGTCCCGCTGACCCTGAGTCAAGGTACCAAAATCCGGATTCTCCCGCCGGAGCACCGCATACCAGGCCTTTTCTCCTTCCACGGAGATGGCATCCCAGGCCCGATCCATCGGGGTATGTTCGTAGTTGCCCATCATCAGGTTCCGGCCACCGATCGTGTCGATGACAATAAACGTTTGTTCCAGTTGGCTGCACCGCCAGGACCAGGGGGCAATCACCACGGCCAAAACGGCCAGCAGCACCGTAACACCTGCCAGCCGTTTGACCCAACCTACCTGCCGCCACAACAAAAGCATCAGCACCGCCAACACCGGTGCAAACGGCCAAAGCACACTGCGGGTCAAAGCGCCCAGTGCTAACAGCACTCCCACCGGCAGCCAGCGCCATACCCTTTGGCCCGAAACCGCCCAACCAATCGCCACCCCAAGCCAAACCACCCAGAAGGCAAACAGCGTCTCCGTATAAAGGAAACCGGCGATCCCCACTAGCGGCGGATAAAAAGCGACCAGTCCGGCGGCCCACAGTCCCACGCGGCGATCGTAGAGCATCCGGCCCAGCACGAACGCCCCAGCCGCCGTTGCCAGCCCTACGAGCAACTGCATCGCCCGAACCGCCTGGAAATTGCCTACCCCAAACAGATGATATAGCCCTGCCACCACCAGCGGATATAGCGGCGGACGCATCGCCGACAGCCGACCTTCCAGGTAAAAGCCTCGGCCTTCCACCAGGCTTTGGGCCAACTCATGATAATGCATCTCATCGCCTGGATGGATCGGCTCCGTCCGCCACGCCCAGAACAGCCCAAGACGCACTAAGGCCAACAGGGCCAAAATCGCCACCAACAGCCAAAGCGATCGCAGTCTCGCCTTCTCAAACCACCGGATCATCGCCGTCCTGCCCACCGAAAAAGCAAATTGCTCATCCAGAGTACCAAGGGCTTATCGGTCATAGTAACATTTTAGCCGAAGGGAGGATACACGATGTGTCCTTCCTGCGCAAGCAGGAATCCAGGCTTCTTTGTGCCTGCTATGGTGTTCCTCCTGGGCAAGCGGCAACTCGAAGATATTTTCTGGATTCCCGCTTTCGCGGGAATGACATGTTGGGTTAAGCTCGCCATGAGAGAGGCGAGTTGCTTTATTCGGCTACCATGTTACCGGTAATAAATACCCAGGGTTTCGCTTCGCAAGGGCACGGGTTTCATCTGCTCGGCCACAGGACCGAGATATTCATAGATCATAAGCGGAACTTGAAAATGCGGCGTGCCGAAGGTCTCCTCCCGGATAAACCGAAACTCCCGATGGGAGGCAATGGTTTCTTCCAGTTCGGAGCCAAAGGCCTTACCGGTGCGTGGGGCGTCCAGCAGCAGCCAACGCACACGAAAATCCCGACATGCACGGAGCAAGTCGCCGGCGTCTTCGGTAATATCGTCCCCTTGCAAAACGTAGATTTGCCGATCCGGATCGTAGGCCCGGACAAAGGGGACGAACATTTGTCGATAATGCCCGAAGTAGGCGATATGGCCCGGCCCGTTTTCCTCCAGAAGCCGACGGACGATCGGCTCCATGCCTGAAAAGCCGACATACTGTTGCCGAACCGCCTGGACCATTTGGACAGCCAGCACCAGGGCCAACCCGGCCGCTGCCGCCGTCCACCAAGAGGGTCGTTCGCTGGTAAGCTCGGCTAACCATTCGATGCCCAACAGAATAATAAACGGAAGTACAAATGCCGTAAAGCGCGGCTGTTTGTTATCGAAAAATGAAAACACCAAATACCACACGCCGATCACCACTAGCCAAAGCAAACTTCGCCCCCAGAACTTTCGGCGCTGTGCGACACAGACCACCGCCCCGGCCGCCAGCACCCAATAGCCGATGCCAAGCACCTCTGGAGCAATTCGGACGTAATACGTCCACCCGGCCCAGCTCCACCGGGGCGCCACCCGATGGGCCGGGACAAAGATATTGCCCAGGTTGCCCAGGGATTGGGCCAAATTCGCTGCTCCGTATTTCCAGGTAAACCAGGCCAGTGGCAGGCATAAGAGCACAGTCAAGCCCCCGGCCAACCAACTCCGCCCATCTCGCCAAAGCCTCGGCTGCACCAAACTCATGTGGACCGCCAAACCCAGCGGCAGGAAGAAAGTGGTCTGTTTGGTATAGAGGGCAGCAGCCGCGGCCAGGGCCACTACGGCCGCCTCTTGCCATCCCTGCCAACCGCCTCGCTCGATCATCCGCACGTAAAGCCAAACCAGCAGCATCATCATGGCCAGGGCCGGGATTTCCAGAAGCATTTGGTTTTGCAACCGGGCCAAAAGCGGCACGGTCAAGATCATTCCAGCGGTCAGACCGGCCCAGAGCGGCCCCATCCTGGATTTCGCCACGGCCACCACCCCACAGCCCAATCCCACCGCATAACTGGCCAGACACACTTGGCCTACTACCAGACTAAACCCAAAAACTAAGAAAAACAGTCCTTCGACAAAATGAAAGAGCGGCGGCCAAAAGACAAACCCCAAGGCCGGATACTGCGCATAGTATTCAAATCCATACTCTAAAGGGTGCGCCAGCGGCAGATCATGCAAAAAATCGACAAAAAACCAGCCGCCCATGAGGTTCTGCGCCTCGTCGATCCCGTCGATCTCTTGGCGGAGCAGACTTGGCCACCCGGCGGCCAAGGCGGCTAGGGCGGCCACTGCATACGGCCAACCCCGGTCCAGCCACCGCCGCCAACGCCCCGACTCGGTTTTTCTGCGATTTGACCCGGCCATCGAGAACCTACCTTAAATCCTCATCTCCTGCCGGCAAGCCGCCTCGTTGCCGGAAAGGGGACCTCCCGGACGACGTCCAGAGCCCACGCTATCCAAAGCGATTTGCCCAGCCGAAAGGTTACCATTGCCATAGCGGAGGCACTTCGGGGCTGGGGATGTTGAAAATTTGGTATAATACCTCGATCCGTACAAACATGAGCCCTACAAACACCGCCACACAGAGCACCAAATATGCCATCAGCCCGTATTCCCGATAAAGCCGTTCCGGGTGTTGGACCGGGCTATCCGGTTTCAAGGCGATCCGCAGATAATAGCTGAAAAAGCCGGCGATCAGCGGCACGCTGAGCACCAGTTCCACATGGTACCGAATGATGAAAATACCCAAAAACAGGGCGGCTGCGGTAGCATAAAAGAACATACTGATCAAAAGTTTCTCCTCCGTGTAATATTTGAATGAAGCCCGGTAGTCCCCCGCCTGCTCCGGATTGCCGATGGTCCGATACTCGGCAAACCGTTTGCTGGCCATGAAAAAGGCTCCGACCATCCAGTAGGCAACCACCAACGAGATCGGCGGGATTTCACGATGAATTATTGTAAACCACCCCAAGAGAAGCCGAAGCGGGTTATTGACCGATTCCGTCAGCACATCCAGATAAGGCCACTCTTTAGCCCGCACCGGCGGCACATTATAGACCAGGCCCATCAGCCACAACATCAGGGCCGACACAAAGAACAACCGATTCACCCCTGCGGCCAGAGCCAGCCCGGCCGCCCCTAACAGAATCCATTCGACGTAGGCAATCCCTCGGTTCACCTGACCAGCCGGTATGGGGCGAAATCGTTTCGTCGGATGATGTCGGTCATGGGATGCATCTAAAATTTCATTCAGTACATAATTGCTCGAGGCCACCAGACACGTGGCCACCAACCCCAAAAGAATCCGCCCGACCGAAAAATCGGCCTCCGTTTGCGGCCGATACGCCCAGTAAAACCAGGCCAACAAGACGCCCAGCAGCATAAACACGTTCTTAAACCAATGGTCAGGCCGGGCGATGGCAATGTAGGGATTCATCGGATGGCCTCGCAGAGATTTTTACCCTGGGGAACTTCTCTTTTCCAATTGCCGGAGCAGCCAGCGTTCCAGAGGGCGTTTCATTCGGGTAAACCAAGGTTCATCTTCCGGATGGATTGGGTGGACCAGAATGCTTTTCATGCCGACCCATCGGGCGGCCAGCACATCGGCAAATAGTTGGTCGCCCACCATGGCCGCCTCCGGCGGCGCAAGGCCCAGTTTCCGCAGAGCCCGCCGACATCCGAACGAAAACGGTTTCAGCGCCCCGGCCACGAACGGCACTCCCAGCCGGTCGGCCAACCGGGCAATCCGCCCCATTCGTCCGTTGGACACCAAACAGAGCTGGAATCCCCCCTTTAGGGTGCTTCGGACCCACTCTGTCTTCTGTACCGAAATCTCCTCCTGCTGGTACCGGCACAGCGTACAATCCACATCCACTAGCAGCGCCCTTACCCCAAGAGCCGTCAGTTGCTCCTGCGTAAGCTGTTCAATCCGTTCGATCCGCAAATCCGGCACTACCAGCCGGGGTATCCACCAAGCCATGATTTTCTTTCCTTAGTCCATTTCTTTTTTAAGAGTCGGCAGGACTTTGTAAAAGCACCGCATCCTTTCAAATTTTCCGATTTTGTTTATTTTGTGTATATTGTCTATATTGTTTTTTCTATGTTTTGTGTATTCTCCAAATTACCAAACCCCATCCCTCATTTTCCAACATGGAGCCGCCCGCCTTTCCTCTGGGGATGTACCTCATCCGGTCAATTGCCGCCCCCTGCCCAACCGCGCCTTTTACCGAGATTACCTCCCAAACCTCTCCAGCCCAGATGCTAGAGTTCCCCCAGACATCCCCCTTTTTACCGGGATTGCCATCCTCTTTTGGCTTGTCTTGATGGTTGGATTCTCCATGCCCGTCAATTTCGGTACCGCCACAGAGTCCCTATCAACCGTACCCAATGGGCCGGCTGCACCAAGGCCCCCACCAGCCGGAACCAACCGCCCGGCCGGCGAAACAACCGCCGAACCCGCTCCCGCTGCGGCACAAACGGTTCTGGCCAACCGAACTGTTTCGGCCCGGCAATCTGCGGGGCAGGCGGATCCTGCTGCTGCCGGTAATAGGCATCTCGGACCCCTTCGACCAGAAGCACCGCTACAGCCCGGGTGCTGGTCCGGGTGGGGAAGCGGGCCCAATCCTGCCAGGCCCGATCGGCCAATTCCGCCGCCCGCTGGAAGAGTCGGCTCCGAAGCGGCTCTGGGGCATATCGGGCCGCCAACCGCATCGCATTGGCCTTCCGCAGTTCCTGCACCGGCCAAGCCTCCGTGATATATTCCAATTGCTCCGGTCGATCCAGATAGGGCTGTTCATGCTCGACCATCCAAGCCGCATAATGCACCAGGGCGGCCAGGCCATACCGGTACATACTATCTAATTGTTCATTCTGGATTTTGAGGTCCAGGTAGCGGGCCAGGGCGGCCAGATACATCGTATAAGACCACCGGTTTTCCGCATCCAGAAGCCGATGCTCCTCGATCCGATCGGCCGGGTGGATGCTGCGCCGGATCAGCTCTTCTGCTTTGGCCAGATATTTCCGTTGACCGGTAGCCAACCAGGCGTCCAGCAGGGTTTGGATCGAGTTGGCTGCGCCTCGGCCTGGACCGTGGTAGTCTGGGGATCGGGTAGCGCTGGCCAACCCGGTGGGCCCCGCATCGAAAATCCCCCAGGGCGTCCGGCTGCCGTCGTCCATGGCCAGGACCCAGTCGGCCAGTTGGACCACCGCCTCCCGGGCGTCGCGGTCTCCGGTAAGCCAGTAATAGTAAAGCAGTCCGGTGGCGTAATTATGTTCCGGACCTGGGCCGCCGCCGTAGGGGCTGCCGTCCGGCGGCAGGTTGGCCCGACTGTAGGTCCGATGCGTGGCCGTCTCCGCGCTTCGGTAGTGGTCGGTGGGCCAAAAAAGGCCGCCGTTGTAAGCCGGTCGGTCCTCCTGGGTGTGATACAAGTCAATATCCATCACATGCCGGGCCAGCGGATCATATACAGATCGCCAGGCTGGGTTGCCGGTCCGGGCCTCCTGCAGGATGGCCCCGTAAATCACATCGAATTGGTTGTTGTAATGGGAAATCACCGGTTTGGGGCCGGGATAGTGGGCGTTTTCGTGGTCGGCGTACAGGTCCCCGTAGTGTCGCCAGCCGTACTCGTCGATGATCTCCCGACGCTCCAGCAGGCTATCCGGCCCGGCAATGGCCTCCTCCAGAATCTCGTCCAGCCGACGGGCCGATTCGGCTCCGGCCGGCACAAAATGCGGCAACACCCCGGCTTGTGCCCACACCTGCGGCGGTAACACCACCTGGATCGGCTCATGCACCCAGGCCAAGCGATCCACCAGATCGGCCAATTCTTCCGGGCCTCTAGGAACCGGTTGCTGGCCAGAGGAAGCGACCGGTTCAAAATGGAACCAGAGGGTATGGGTTTTTCGTTCACCGCCTTGCAACTCATGCAGGTCGTCCCATTCGGCAGGCCAAAGGCCCACCCGCAGATACTCTGGCCCGATTTCAAAGGTTTTGGGGAATTGTTGCCAGAACTCCGGGGCCGCGGCAACCGCCCGGAGCCGATCGGTTTCTACGGCGCCTACCGGCAGTGCCCGTCGGCTTTCTTGCCTCTGCCCTGGCCGGAGAGGCAAGCCAGGCAAATGCCCGGCCGGCTGCGGGGGCACTACGTCCCCTCTCCCCTCCGCGGGAGAGGGTGGTTTGGCCAACGGCCAAACCGGGTGAGGGGGCACTACGTCCCCTCTCCCCTCTGCAGGAGAGGCCGGCTGAGGTGAAGCCGAAACCGTCTGAGGGGGCACCGCATCCCCTCTGCCTTCAGCGGCTAAGGGGCGGGACTGAGGGGGCGACTGGCTTCCGGCCGAGTGCGGGAGAATGCACACTTCATATCCCGGCAGTCGGCACGGTACCCGGCCGTGTCGGTTGAGGTGATTTCGGCTTTGCCAGTTGGGGCCGCCGCTGGAGTCCTGGTACAATCGCCACACACCTTGCCGGAGGGTTTCCGACAGGTCGGTCGAAGGGCCGTTGGGTTGGGTGCGCACGGCGGCTTTTTGGACCTGCCCGTTCCATCGCAGCAAGACCGACAGGTCCTCGAGCAGCACGGAGCCGGGATCGCCCAGGTCCCAGAGCCCGCCCCGGTGTCGTGCCCGGCGGGGGTTATGCACGGTCAGGCGGTAGCAGACCAGTCCGCTGCCGGCGAAGAAGCTTAGGCGTGCTCGGACTCGCAGGCCCTTGCAGCGGGGCCATCGACCGTCGGCCCGCAGGGTCAGTCGCACCGGCCCGACCGATTCCACCCGCCAGCCCTCGATCACTGCCTCCCGCACTCGGCCACCTGCAAGTTCCAATTGGGTCTGGAGCTGGGCAACTGGCTCAACGGCTGGCCGACGGGGCGGATTGGCTTTTGGGTGGGCCGGCAGGGAAGCTGCGGTTTTTAGCCGGACCCAGCGGATCGGCCGAAGCCGACGCTGATCCAGTCCGAATTGCACCGGCCCGGTATCCACCCACAACACCGGCCCCTGGTCCTCGATCCGGATGGCAGGAGTATCATCCCCACTGGCCTGGGGGGGAGAGGGACAGGCCTGAGGGGGCATCATCGCCTCTCCCCGCCCACCACCTCCCCTCTCCCCACTGCGGGAGAGGGTGGCCTGCGCAGCAGGCCGGGTGAGGGGGTCTCCTCCCCACTGCGGGAGAGGGTGGTCTGCACAGCAGGCCGGCTGGCGGGGTGCCTCATCCCCTCTCCACTCCGCGGGAGAGGGGCAGGGGTGAGGGGGTTCCATCGCCTCTGCCCTGGCGGGCCAGACCGGCGGAGGCGAAGCCGAAGCCGGGTGAGGGGGCGAATGGAGGGGCACGTTGATCGTGCCCGCCGGACCTGACAAACTTGACGTGCCCGCCGGACCTGACAAGCAGGTCCCTCCACTTTTCTCCGGCAGCGGGGGTTTCATTGCTTCTTCCCTGCTGGGCGAGGCGGGCCAACCGTCAGGTAGGCCGGGTGTAGGGTACATTTGTTCTCCATGGCCGACGCGACCGAGCTGCACATGCCACGTCTGCCGCTCCGGCCCGCTCTTATACGCCCAGAAATCGAGCAGGAGCCATTGGATCGACTCATCCGGCCAGCGGGCCAGCACCTCGGTTTGCAGCCGAACCAACCGGCCTTCTGCATCCACCAGGCGGACCCATTCTTCTCGGCGCAGCGAGCCCCGCGGCAGCGGCACGCCGATCCGCACCGGATGTCCGGTCGGCCAGCTCGGCCCTGCCAGCCACAAAGGCAACGAAAAACCGCTTGGCTCTTGAATCGGCATGGCGATAAGGTTCGGCTTTGGGTGAATCCTAATATTTTAGCCGCCCGGAGGAGGGCGATGTGTCATTCCCGCGGAAGCGGGAAACCAGAATACGCCTCTCCCCTCGCTGTCGAAAGGCCAGCCTGGCCTTCGATCAGGCCGGCCTCTGGATTCCTGCTTGCGCAGGAATGACACAACAGGCGCGGGAAGGACACCACGGGCGCAGGAAGGACACAGAAGGCCCGCAGATGGCCTAACCTTCGCTGTTGCCTTCGACCCTTCGGCCCTCTCCACGTCATTTTAGGCCGCACTTTTAGCCGCGTCAGTGAGTTTCCCGTCTCTGGCGTCTAGACGATAATATTCCGGGCCGGTCAGTTTTCTGTTTGAGGTTCCCGCACGATATATTCTATGTCTGGCGGCGGACAAGCTTGGAACCGATCCCGCCGAATCCAAAACGTGTCGCCGTAGCAGTAGGCGCGGGAGGGAAGGTTGGGCTGTTTTCCTGCCGAGGGCAATGGTCCCCACCGGATTCCGGGGAACTGGATTTCTATATAGTCCTGACGGATCATCTGGCCGAGGGCGTCGGCTTCGGCTTGGCTGAGAATGTCTTGGTGTCGGAGCCAGCCGATCATATCATGTCCGGCGGTAAGTTCTGGCCAGGGCTTGGCCGAGATGACGGCCGGCCGGGTTTGCAGTACCTGTTGGCCGAAGTTGGCCAATCGTTCTCGGAGCATCGGATGCCGGAGGAAGTACCTGTATTGCCAGGCCCCTCGGAGGAAGGTCGCATTGGGCGCAAGGATCGGGTGGTAGGGGTCGATGGCCAGGGTGCGGTCTTCTTGGCAGAGCTGGCCCAGCCAATCCAGGACGGCGTTCTGTTGTTGACGCACCTGATAGGGCACGTTCCAAGGAGCGGGCAGACACGCTTTTTGGACGAGTCCGTAAGCGCCCAGGGCAGCCAGGCCGGTCAGCGCTGCAGCCGCGGCCTTTTGGAGAACGGGGGGAGGAGGAATTCTGTCCACCAACGTGCGGCCAGCCACCGCCCACATGGCCCCTGTCAGAAGCTGGAAGATGGTCTCCGTATAATGCAGCGGAGTTAGGTTCAGTACCATGGCCGCCAACAGACCTAGCCATGCGATCCATAAAAACTGTTTTGCATGTCGGGTCAGACGCCGGTCGTAGCTTACGCCCAGCAAGCCCACCATGCCGATCAGTATCCACAGGGCGGTTTTCGGATTCAGCCACATGGGCTTGGTAAATGGGGTCTGCCGGGGGAATTCCACGATCCAGGCCCATTCTTCCCTCCAGAGGTGATGCAGGGTAAGGTAGCAGGCGGTGGGCACGGCGGCCAGCAGACCGCCCAGCATCCAGGCTAAGGCGGCCCGGCCCAGCAGCCGCCATCGGCCCCAAAAGGCCCACAGCATGAAGATCGGCTGTAAATGCAGATAAAATGCGCCCCGTTGGCTGATCATGCAGATCATGCCCACGCACCAACCGGCCAGCCCCGAAAGAAGCCCCGGTCGTTTTGTCTCCGGCAATTGGGCTAGTAGCCACAGGTGCAGGGCCAAAAACAGCCCCTCAAAATACGCCCGGCGGAATAGGAACCATTCCGTTCGGATCATCACCACCAGGGCCATGGCCGCCAAAAGCAGCGCTTCCCATCGGTAGGCCCGGACCAATCGGCCCACCAGATAAAACGAAAGGCCAAACGTACCGGCCACCAGCGCCCGACCAAAAGCCGCAAAACCGCTGGGCGTCCACGGCAACCACGCCGCCGGGGCCAGTAGGAGCCACAACCCGGGCAGTCCGCCCAGAAAATCCCGATGGGCCACGTACCCCTGCCCATACAGCCACCAGGTATGCAGGTAGAACACATCGTCGTCATTGATCGGCATGATCCAACCTGCCACCAGGCTGGCCACCGCCATGGCAAGAGAAACGAACACCAAAACTTTGGATTGCCGAAAGGTATCCGAGTCGTCGGTCAAACCGGAGGCCGGCTGAACGTGGGATGACATGGTCGTCTGTTGGGGATTTAGCTAGTTGATGGTAACTGATGTACAGGAAACGTGGGAAGTTTTAAGGGTGTTCCGGTTTTTTGGCTTCCAGGACTAGGGCGCTGGCGATCCGATGGGCCTCCGGGTGATGTTGCAAAAGGAGGTCCAGGTATTTCAAGGGGGAAAGGAGCCAAGTAAGGGGCAGAAGCAGTCGGTATAACCATCGGCTGCCTAGCGACAGCGTCAAGGCAAGCCATTCTTGCAATTGCCAAACCAGGGCCGAGGTGGGGCCTGCGCCCACACGAAGTTGGAGCATCTCAAATTGGCCGAACAGCTCCCGCAGTCCGCTGATGGTCCACCGCTGGAAATCGTCCGGCGAGGCATGGTAGCCTTGGAGGAACGGCACATAGCAGAGCAGGCGGCCGCCCGGTTTAAGGACCCGGTACATTTGGACCACGTGTTCCTGGGGGTTCGGCACGTGTTCCAGCACCGCCACGCTGATCAGCCCGTCCAGGCAGTTGTTGCGGATCGGCAGGTGTTCTAATCGGCAGACCAGGTCCAGATGCGGGTACGCCGCGCCATCCACCAGCAGCACCGGTTGGCGGTAGCTGGTCATGCCGCTGCCCAGGTCGGCCACGGTCTGTTGGGAAAGGTCAAACGTTTTCAGGAACCGCTTGGCCCATGGGGGGCTATAGACCGGCGCAAGGAGCCGAATGGCCAAGGGATACCACCGGCCCAACCGTTGTTTGGCGTAGTTTTTCGCTCGTGCCAACCAATCCGATTCCCCCGCGGTCTGTTCCAACGACTCAAACAGGTATTGTCCGCTGCGCACGAGTCCTACCGGGCCGCACTGCAAGCAGTGGATCGTGCCCTGTTGGCCGAGGGCCGGCATTTGCAGGGTGCCTAAACATCGCGGACAGCAGAGCAACGGCTGAATCCGGTCCGGAGGAAAAGGCCTTTTCTGCATGGGTACGGTCCGTAGCTCCTAAGGCACAGGTTAGGTTTTTGTCTGGGGATTGGGCGGAGTGGTTGGTGGCAGGATTTGCCGGACGGTGTATTGGGGGCGTTGGTTGAGGTTCAGGTGGACCCGGCCAAGGTATTCGCCCAGCACGCCCAGGGCCAGCAGTTGCAATCCGCCCAGCACGAGGATGGCCACGATGGTCGAGGCGTAGCCGGGCACGGCAATCTGGCCGGCCAGCCAAAGCACCAGATACACCATTCCCAGCAGCAAGCCGCCGGCCCATCGGCGAGGTGTGCAACGGCACATAGTGAAACACCGCATGCACCCCCTGCTGTTTCAAAAATTCTAGCATACGGTTCCTGGAAGCCTCGTCCGGCAAAAGCACGTAAAAAATATGCCAATTGCTCTGGCAATCCTCAGGAATCCGAGGCAGGCGCAGCAGGCCTTCCTCCTCCAGCGGGCGAAGTTCCTCCCAGTAGCGCTGCCAAAGCGCCCGCCGCCGCTGGGTGATCAAGTCCATATGCTCCAATTGCCCATATAAAAATGCCGCACAAATCTCGCTGATCACGAAACTGGAGCCTAAGTCCACCCAGGTATATTTATCCACCTCGCCGCGGAAAAACTTCTGCCGATCCGTGCCCTTGTCGCGCAGTATCTCGGCCCGCTCCAGAAACCGGGGATCGTTGATGCACAAGGCGCCGCCTTCGCCGCAGGTGAAGTTTTTGGTTTCGTGGAAGCTGTAGCAGCCCAGATGCCCCAGACTGCCCAACGCCCGACCGCGGTAAAAGGCGCCTACGGCCTGGGCGGCATCCTCGACCACCAAAAGATGGTGCCGACGGGCAATCTCCAGGATGCTATCCATCTGGCAGCCTACGCCGGCATAATGGACCGGCACAATGGCCCGGCTGCGCGGGGTGATGGCGGCTTCAAGCCGGGTTTCGTCTAGGTTGAGCGTGTCGGGCCGAATCTCCACAAACACCGGCCTTGCCCCACAGCGGACAAACGCACTGGCAGTAGAAACAAAGGTATAAGAGGGCATGATCACTTCGTCGCCCGGCTGCAAATCGCACAACATAGCAGCCAACTCCAACGCCGCCGTGCCCGACGGAACCAAGAGCACCCGCCCCGCGCCAAACCGCTCCTCCAATAGCCGCGAACAGGCCCGCGTAAAATGCCCATCGCCGGCAATGTTGCCCATCGTAACGGCCTGGGCGATGTAGTAGAGCTCTTTTCCGGCAATAAACGGCTTATTGAAAGGAATCATGCGTGGCTCCTTGGTTTTGGAGGCCTTGGAGTGTCAGGTCCTCGGCGGGCCTTCGTTCTTAGGGCCAAGGCACGACAAGCACACCCCCCTTTGGGGGGCATCTGCTTAGAGCCCACGGGCTTTGCAGGGGGAGATTACCCCAAAAGTGGGGGTAACCCCCATTTTAGCGAGCCGAAATTTACCCCCTTTCAGCGGCTAAATACTTGCTCTGGACCAAAAGGGTAGGTATTATGTAAGCAAAAGAGGTCCTTCTCCGGAAGAAAAACTCAACTCGCAGAGAAAAAAGGTTCCTCCGGCGAAGGGGATATTGGTTTCGCATTTCCTTTTTCTGGTCTTTTATGGCTGTTCTTTTTTTCCCGGCTTCCCAAGGAGAGACCGCTATGGGTTTGCTCACGTGGGTTCGACATCTGAAAAAAGCACTACGGGGGCTGGGGGGGTTGGCCATGGTGGCCATGAGCCTAGGCTCGGCTGCTTGGGCGGTGGAAATCCCCAAAGATCTCCTGAGCCAACAAGCAATCGTCGTGCAGACCGAGGCGGGCCTTTTGGTCGGCCACCTGGACCGCGGCATTGTGAACGTTTATAAAACGCTCAATGTCAATGCGGCCGATACGATCAACACAGACCAGATTTGGCGGGGCACCACGCTCAATCTGACCGGCGCTGGGATCACCGTGGGCATCTGGGATGAAGGCGCGGTGCGATCTACCCACCAGGAATTCCTCCAACCCGGCCCCGGCACCCGGGTGACCCTGGTCGATTCCGGAATGACCCTGAGCGACCATTCCACCCACGTGGCCGGCACCATCGGCGCCTACGGCGTAGTGGCCGCGGCCCAAGGCATGGCTAGCTCCGTCGGAATCCGAAGCCGGGATTGGAATAATGACCTTGCTGAAATGAATAGCGACTCCGGAGGCGCCAATCCATCTTCCTATCAGATTTACATATCGAACCATTCCTACGGATTCGCCCGCGGCTGGGAAGGCACGATCAATGTGCCCGGCTACGGGACCTACGACATCTGGTACGGCAACCGCTCCCTGGGCACCGAAGATGCCGGGTTCGGTCAATATAGTTCTTATAGTGCCCAGTTGGACGGGGTGCTTTACAATAACCCCTATCTTTTGAGCATCTGGGCCGCCGGCAACGACCGAAATGATCAGAAAACCCAGGCGGGTACTTCGTATGTGGCCTACTTCAATAGCACGCCGGCCGATAACATCGTCCAGGTATCCGGAACTCCGGGCGGCTTTGGATTGTATCTGGTTTCCGGCACGATCAACACTCCGCCGGGAGCGGACGGACCGTATGACTGCCTCCCCAATGCGGGGCAAACGGCCAAGAATACCTTGGTCGTCGGCGCCATGCTGGATTATACTGCCGATCCGCATAACGGGGCCAACATGCAGGTTACCAGCTTCAGCAGTTTTGGCGGCACAGACGACGGCCGGCTCTCGCCCCATGTGGTCGCCAACGGCGATATGCTCCTTTCGACACTTTCTTCGGGCGATTCGGCCTACGGATATATGTCCGGCACCTCGATGGCCGCTCCCAATGTTACCGGCACGGCCGCCCTGCTCTTGCAGCACTTTAGAAATCTCATAGGAGTTCCTGTCGCCGTACCACTTGCCTCCACCCAAAAGGGCTATATCATCCACACGGCCACCGATGTAACCACGCCTGGGCTGGGCACGGTGGGGCCGGATTATGCGACCGGCTACGGCATGGTCAATGCCGCGGCCGCCGCCCAGTTTCTGACCAACGCCCTGAGCAGCAACCCCAATAAAAGCGATCATCTCTACGAGGCCCAATTGGTGCCGGGCACTCTGGACCAGTGGGATCTGACCGGCTTGGTGAGCACCGGCGATCCGATCAAAGTAACCCTGGTCTGGACCGATCCGCCCGGAACACCCGGCTCCGGCGGGATCGATGACCGTACGCCCATGCTGGTGAACGACCTGGACCTCTGGCTGGTGGACCAAAACTCGACCATCTATCGGCCTTGGGTGCTGGATATTTCCAACCCTACCGCCCCGGCCACCACCGGCGATAACGACGTGGATAATGTGGAACAGGTTTACATTGCCAGCGTATTGGCCGGCGTCTCGTTCTCTAT